>Ga0075365_10000107_pt1 | contig 24426 bp, 27 predicted proteins | sample EndMetdeltDD1765_FD_71387 | JGI IMG/M metagenome (GOLD analysis project Ga0075365, IMG submission 71387) | Populus endosphere microbial communities from Tennessee, USA - Endosphere MetaG P. deltoides DD176-5 | ecosystem: Host-associated > Plants > Roots > Endosphere | place: USA: Tennessee... | reverse complement strand
AGCCATGTTCTCGATCCTTCCTTACCAGCTCGACTTGACGAGGCCAGGAATGAGGCCCTTGTTGCCAAGTTCGCGCAGCGCAATGCGGCTCATCTTGAGCTTGCGGTAGTAGGCGCGCGGCCGGCCGGTGACTTCACAACGATTGCGGATACGGGTCTTCGAGGAGTTGCGCGGCATCTCGGCGAGCTTGAGCGTCGCGGCGAAACGCTCCTCTAGCGGCTTCGACTTGTCCTTCGCGATCGCCTTCAGACGCGCGCGGCGGGGACCCGCTGCCTTCGACATCCGGCGGCGCTTTTCGTTCTTCTCGATCGAACTCTTCTTAGCCATTCAAGTCTCCATATGTCCGCGTCTAAGGTCGCTCGGCGCGCCTTACTGCCGGAACGGGAAGTTGAAAGCCGTCAGCAGCGCCCGCGCTTCGTCGTCAGTCTTCGCGGTCGTGCAGACGGTAATGTCCATGCCCCAGATATCGGTGACCTTGTCGTAGTCGATTTCAGGGAAAATGATGTGTTCCTTGATGCCGAACGTGTAGTTGCCACGTCCGTCGAAGCTCTTCGGATTCAGGCCGCGGAAGTCGCGGACGCGCGGCAGCGCGACGTTGATCAGCCGGTCGATGAACTCGTACATGCGCGCCTTGCGGAGCGTGACCTTGCAGCCAATCGCCTGATTTTCGCGCAGCTTGTAGGTCGCGATCGACTTGCGCGCATGGGTGATAACCGGCTTCTGGCCGGCGATCATCGCCAGCTCGCTGGCCGCGTTCTCGACCTTCTTGCGGTCGTTGACGGCTTCGCCGATGCCCATGTTGAGCGACACCTTCTCAAGCGCAGGCACCTGGAAGTTGTTCGAATAGCCGAACTGCTCGACGAGCTTCTTGCGAATGACGTCGTTGTATTGCGCCTGCAGGCGCGTGTTTTGGGTAGAGGTATTAGCCATCGATCTCGGCTCCCGAACGCTTGGCGATACGCACGCGCGCTCCATCCTTCTGAATCTTCCAGCCAATGCGGGTCGCCTTGCCGTCCTTGGGGTCGGCGAACGCAATATTGGACAGGTGGATCGGCCCTTCCTTGGAAATGATGCCGCCTTCCTGGTTCTGGCTCTGCTTCTGGTGGCGCTTGACGAGGTTGACGCCGCGCACCAGCGCAACGCCGTCATCCGGACGCACCTCGATCACCTCGCCCGAGCGGCCCTTGTCACGACCGGTCAGCACAACAACCTTGTCGCCCTTGCGAATCTTGGCAGCCATCACAGCACCTCCGGGGCGAGCGACATGATTTTCATATGGTTCTTGGCGCGCAGCTCGCGCGGCACCGGTCCGAAGATACGGGTGCCGACGGGCTCCATCTGCGCCGTGATCAGCACGGCCGCGTTGCGGTCGAAACGGATCACTGAACCGTCGGGGCGGTGGATATCCTTAGCGATCCGAACCACAACCGCCTTCATCACGTCGCCCTTCTTCACGCGGCCGCGCGGAATCGCTTCCTTCACGGACACGACGATGACGTCGCCGATAGTGGCGTACTTGCGCTTCGAGCCGCCCAGCACCTTGATGCACATGACACGGCGCGCGCCGGAATTATCGGCGACGTCCAAGTTAGTCTGCATCTGGATCATGGTTGACCTCTTTAACTTCTCAACTTTGGCCGCTCGCGCGGCACAAATTCCTTCGACTTACTTCGACTTCTCGGCCGGCTTGCCGTGCTTCTCTCCGCGCACCACGATCCAGCGCTTAAGCTTGGAAATCGGGCGGTGCTCTTCGATCCAGACGACGTCGCCGACGGAATATTCGTTGTTCTCGTCATGCGCGTAATACTTCTTCGTATTGCGCACGGTCTTCTTGAGGACCGGGTGGGTGAAGCGGCGTTCGACACGCACCACGACGGTCTTCTTCTGGGTGTTGCTGACGACCGCGCCCTGCAGCATACGCTTCGGCATCCGGGTCTCCTTACTTCGGCTTCTTGTCGGTCGCGCGCTTCTGCTGCGCAACCGTTTTGATACGGGCAATGTCGCGGCGCACGACGCGCGAACGCGATGTATTTTCAAGCTGACCGGTCGCCCGCTGGAAGCGCAGATTGAACTGCTCCTTCTTCAGCTTGAGCAACTCGTCGTCGAGCTGGTCGACGGTCAGGGTGCGGAGTTCTTCAGCCTTGGCCATGTTCATCACTCTGCAATGCGCTCGACAAAACGCGTCTTGATCGGCAGCTTGGCGGCGGCAAGACTGAGCGCCTCCTTGGCCACCTGCGTCGAAACGCCGTCGATCTCGAAAATCACGCGGCCGGGCTTGACGCGCGCGACCCACAATTCCGGCGCGCCCTTGCCCGAGCCCATGCGCACTTCGGCGGGCTTCTTGGACACCGGCACGTCCGGATAAACGCGAATCCACACGCGGCCGACGCGCTTCATGTGACGCGTCAACGCGCGCCGAGCAGCCTCGATCTGACGCGCAGTGACGCGCTCAGGCTCCATCGCCTTCAGGCCGAACTGGCCGAAATCGAGGTTGTTCGCGCTGGTCGCGAAGCCCTTGATCCGGCCCTTGTGCGCCTTACGAAACTTTGTGCGCGCGGGTTGCAGCATGAGACTAAACCTCTCTCAATTCTTTTTCGGCTCAGCGATCCGACCGCGGACGGCCGCTGTCGGACTCGGCAAGCTTCTTGTCCTGCGCCATCGGATCGTGCTCGAGGATTTCGCCCTTGAAGATCCAGACCTTGACGCCGCAGGTGCCGTAAGTGGTGAACGCGGTGGCAACGCCGTAGTCGACGTCGGCGCGCAGCGTATGCAGCGGAACGCGGCCTTCGCGATACCACTCCATGCGCGCGATTTCGGCGCCGCCGAGACGGCCCGAGCAGTTGATACGGATGCCCTCGGCGCCGAGACGCATCGCCGACTGAACGGCACGCTTCATGGCGCGGCGGAACGCAACGCGGCGCTCGAGCTGCTGCGCGATCGATTCGGCAACCAGCGTGGCGTCGAGTTCCGGCTTGCGGATTTCGACGATGTTGATGACGACGTCGCTATCGGTTTGCTTGGCTACCTGCTTGCGCAGCTTTTCGATGTCGGCGCCTTTCTTGCCGATCACGACGCCAGGACGAGCCGAGTGGATGGTCACGCGACACTTCTTGTGCGGACGCTCGACGATGATGCGCGACACCGCCGCCTGCTTGAGCTCCTTGGACAGTTCCTTGCGGATCGCCATGTCCTCGTGCAGCAGCTTGCCGTATTCCTGCTTGCCCGCGAACCAGCGCGAGTCCCAGGTACGGTTGATGCCGAGACGCAGCCCGATCGGATTGACCTTCTGGCCCATAAGTCCCTCTCCTACGCCGCTGCTGCGGCTTCGATCTCACGAACGACGATCGTGAGATGCGAGAATGGTTTCAAAATTCCGCTGGCGCGGCCGCGAGCACGCGCATGGAAGCGCTTGATCACGATCGACTTGCCAACGTGCGCCTCGGCGACGATCAGATCGTCGACGTCGAGGTCGTGGTTGTTTTCAGCATTCGCAATCGCCGACTCGAGGCACTTGCGGACGTCCTTGGCGATACGCTTGCGCGAAAACTCGAGGTCGGCGAGCGCGGTCGCGACCTTCTTGCCACGGATGAGCTGGGCCACCAGGTTGAGCTTCTGCGGGCTCACCCGAATCACCCGGCTCACAGCCTTCGCTTCGTGCTCGCCGAGCGCGCGTGGATGTTTCTTTTTGCTCATGACATCAACCTCGATCAGCTCGCAGCGCCAGCAGCCGGCGCAGCGCCGCCAGTGCGCTTGGCCTTGCGATCAGCGGAGTGTCCGTAGAACGTGCGGGTCGGCGCGAATTCGCCGAGCTTGTGGCCGACCATTTCCTCATTGACGAGGACCGGCACATGTTTGTGGCCGTTGTAGACGCCGAAGGTCACGCCGACGAATTGCGGCAGGATCGTCGAGCGGCGGCTCCACGTCTTGATGACATCGCGACGGCCCGACGAGCGCGCGGCTTCTGCCTTCTTGAGCAGATAACCGTCAACGAACGGACCCTTCCATACGGAACGCGGCATATCGACCTCGTTACTTCTTCTTCCGCAAATGGCGGCTTGCGATGATGAATTTGGTAGTGCGCTTGTTAGTACGAGTCTTCTTACCTTTGGTCGGCTTGCCCCACGGCGTGACCGGATGACGGCCACCCGAGGTGCGGCCTTCGCCGCCGCCGAGCGGATGATCGACCGGGTTCATGGAGACGCCACGATTGTGCGGCTTGCGGCCGAGCCAGCGATTGCGGCCGGCCTTGCCGATCGAGACGTTCATGTTGTCGGGGTTTGACACCGCGCCGACCGTCGCCATGCAGCGGCCGTGAACGAGGCGCTGTTCGCCCGAGTTCAGGCGCATGATGACGTAGTCCTGGTCGCGGCCGACGATCTGCGTGTAGGTGCCGGCCGAACGCGCGAGCTGGCCGCCCTTGCCGATCTTCATCTCGACGTTATGGACGATGGTGCCGACCGGCATGTTGCCAAGCGGCATCGCGTTGCCCGGCTTCACGTCGACGTATTCGCCGGAGACGACGGTGTCACCCACGGCCAGGCGCTGCGGCGCCAGGATGTAGTTGAGCTCGCCGTCGGCGTATTTGATGAGCGCGATGAAGCCCGTGCGGTTCGGATCGTACTCGATCCGCTCCACGGTCGCGGCAACGTCGAACTTGCGGCGCTTGAAGTCGACGGTGCGCAGCGCCCTCTTGTGACCGCCGCCGCGGAAGCGGACGGTGATACGACCGTTGGCGTTGCGGCCACCGGTTGAGTGCTTGCCTTCGGTCAGCGACTTGACCGGCGCACCCTTATAAAGACTCGAACGATCGATCAGAACCAGCTGGCGCTGGCCCGGCGTCGTCGGCTTGAATGATTTCAGTGCCATGCCACTGCGCCCTTACAAACCGGTGGTCACGTCGATGCGATGACCTTCTTCAAGGGTCACGACAGCGCGCTTGATGTCAGACTGGATGCCGCGCGAGCCGCGCGCCATCTTGAGCTTGCCCTTGCGGACGAGCGTGTTGACGGACTTCACCTTCACGTCGAACAGCTTCTCGACCGCTTCCTTGATCTGGGGCTTGGTCGCGGTCTTGGCGACCTTGAACACAACCTTGTTGTGCTCGGAAGCCGTCGTCGCCTTTTCGGTGATGACCGGCGACAGGATCACGTCGTAATGGCGCGGATCGCTGGTGCTCATTTGAAGCGCGCCTCCAGCGCATCGATTGCATCCTTCGACAGCACGAGCTTGTGCCGGCGCAGGATGTCGTAAACGTTGATGCCCTGGATCGGCAGGACGTCGACGTTCGGAATGCCGCGAGCGGCGAGCTTGACGTTATTCTCGATCTCCGCGCCGCCGATGATCAGCGCGTTATCGAAACCGAGCTTGGCGAAGCGTTCGAGCAGCGCCTTGGTCTTGGGCTCGCTCGCCGTGACCGCATCGACGACGAAAATGCTGCCGTCCTTGGCCTTGGCCGAAAGGGCGTGACGCAACGCAAGCGCGCGCACCTTCTTCGGGAGATCGTGCGCGTGGCTGCGCGGGGTCGGACCGAACGAACGGCCGCCGCCGCGGAACAAGTTGATGCGCGCAGAACCGTGACGGGCCGAACCTGTGCCCTTCTGCTTGTACATCTTCTTGCCGGTGCGCCAGATCTCGGCCTTGTTCTTGACGTCGTGAGTGCCGCGCTGGCGCTTGGCAAGTTGCCAGTTGACGCAACGCTGGATCAGGTCCTGGCGCGGCTCGAGACCGAAGATCTCGTCCGAAACCTTGACCGAACCGGCCGCCTTGCCGTCGAGGGTGGTGATCTTGAGTTCCATAATTACGCGCCCTCGCCCGGTTGAGCTTCAACCGCGGCCGCTGCCGCGCTTGCCGCTTCGCGGAACTTGCCGGGCTTCGGAGCTTCCTTCGGAAGCGCCTTCTTCACGGCGTCGCGCACGGTGATCCAGCCACCCTTGGCGCCGGGAACGGCGCCTTCGACCATGATCAGGCCGCGCTCGACATCGGTCTGCACGACCTTGAGGTTGAGTGTGGTGATACGATCGACGCCCATGTGGCCAGGCATCTTCTTGTTCTTGAAGGTCTTGCCGGGGTCCTGACGGCCGCCGGTCGAACCGATCGAACGGTGCGAGACCGACACGCCGTGCGTGGCGCGCAGACCGCCGAAGTTCCAACGCTTCATGCCGCCGGCAAAACCCTTACCGATAGAGGTGCCAGTGACGTCGACGAATTGGCCGGCGATGAAGTGGTCGGCGGTGATTTCGGCGCCAACCGGGATCATCGCATCTTCGCTGACACGGAATTCCACAACCTCGCGCTTCGGCTCGACCTTCGACACGGCAAAGTGGCCGCGCTCGGCCTTACTGATGGTGCGGGCACGACGGCTGCCGGCGCCAAGCTGGAGCGCGACATAGCCGTTCTTATCCTTGGTGCGGTGACCGAGGACCTGGCAGTTGCTCAACCGAAGCACCGTCACGGGCACATGTTCGCCGGCCTCTGTGAAGACCCGCATCATGCCCATTTTCTGTGCGATCACGCCGGAACGCATCGGATTATTCCCTCTTCTCGCCCAGCTTAGAGCTTGATCTCGACGTCAACACCGGCCGCAAGGTCGAGCTTCATCAAAGCATCGACGGTCTGCGGCGTCGGGTCGACAATGTCGAGCAAACGCTTGTGGGTGCGCATTTCAAACTGTTCGCGGCTTTTCTTGTCGATGTGCGGCGAACGGTTGACGGTGAATTTTTCGATCTTGGTCGGCAGCGGAATCGGACCGCGGACCTGCGCACCTGTACGCTTTGCGGTCGCCACGATTTCGCGTGTCGACGCATCGAGGATGCGGTGGTCGTAGGCCTTAAGCCGGATGCGGATGTTCTGGCCGTTCATTTCTCTGCCTCTCCCCTTCGTGTCCGGCGGATACCAGACACCCCGGGACTAACTAGATCGTCCGAAGATGCCGAAGGCCGGGGCGAACCCCGGCCACGACGTAGTCTCTTACTCAATAATGCTCGCAACGACGCCTGCGCCGACGGTACGGCCGCCTTCACGGATCGCGAAACGCAGCTTCTCTTCCATCGCGATCGGAACGATCAACGTGACTTCCATGGCGATGTTGTCGCCCGGCATGACCATTTCCGTACCTTCCGGCAGCGACACCACGCCCGTCACGTCGGTCGTGCGGAAGTAGAACTGCGGGCGATAGTTCGTGAAGAACGGCGTGTGACGGCCACCCTCTTCCTTGGTGAGGATGTAGGCCTCAGCCTTGAACTTCGTGTGCGGCTTGACCGAACCCGGCTTGCACAGCACCTGGCCGCGCTCGACGTCTTCGCGCTTCGTGCCGCGCAGCAGCGCGCCGATGTTATCGCCGGCCTGGCCCTGATCGAGCAGCTTGCGGAACATTTCGACACCGGTGACGGTGGTCTTGGTGGTCGGACGGATGCCGACGATCTCGACTTCCTCGCCCACCTTGACGATGCCGCGCTCGACGCGACCCGTGCACACCGTGCCGCGGCCCGAGATGGAGAACACGTCTTCGACCGGCATCAGGAACGGCTGGTCGATCGGACGCTCCGGCTGCGGGATATATTCGTCGACAGCCTTCATCAGTTCGAGGACCGCGTCGTGGCCCAGCTTCGGGTCCTTGTCTTCCAGCGCGCAGAGCGCCGATCCCTTGATGATCGGGATCTTGTCGCCCGGGAAATTGTACTTCGAGAGGAGTTCACGGACTTCGAGCTCGACGAGCTCGAGCAGTTCCGGATCGTCGACCATATCGACCTTGTTCATGAACACGACAAGCGCCGGCACGCCGACCTGGCGGGCGAGCAGGATGTGTTCGCGGGTCTGCGGCATCGGGCCGTCGGCTGCCGAAACCACAAGGATCGCGCCGTCCATCTGGGCGGCGCCGGTGATCATGTTCTTCACATAGTCGGCGTGGCCGGGGCAGTCGACGTGCGCGTAGTGGCGGTTCTTCGTCTCATACTCGACGTGCGCGGTCGAGATCGTGATGCCGCGCGCCTTTTCTTCCGGCGCCTTGTCGATCTGGTCGTAAGCGGTGAACGTCGCGCCACCCGTTTCGGCCAGGACCTTGGTGATCGCTGCGGTCAGCGAGGTCTTGCCATGGTCGACGTGACCGATGGTGCCGATGTTACAGTGCGGTTTATTGCGGTTGAATTTCTCTTTGGCCATCGGAAGTCTCCGTTAGTTCCTTCGAGTGGTTCTTTAGGGTTGGTTGAAGATCAGGCGAACTTCGCCTGAACTTCCTGAGCGACGTGTTGCGGTACTTGTTCGTAGTGGTCGAATTGCATCGTGAACGTTGCGCGTCCTTGCGACATCGAACGCAGGTTATTGACGTAACCGAACATGTTGGCGAGCGGCACCATCGCGTTGACGACGTTGGCGTTGCCGCGCATGTCCTGGCCCTGGATCTGGCCGCGCCGCGAGTTCAGATCGCCGATGACCGAGCCGGTGTAGTCTTCCGGGGTCACCACTTCGACCTTCATAATCGGTTCGAGCAGCACCGAACCGCCCTTCTGGAGCGCATCGCGCAGAGCGGCGCGCGAGGCGATTTCGAACGCGAGCGCCGACGAGTCGACGTCGTGATACTTGCCGTCGATCAGCGTGACCTTGAGATCGACGACCGGGAAGCCGGCGAGAATGCCTGACCCCAGCACCGACTCCAGACCCTTTTCGACGCCAGGGACGAATTCCTTCGGCACAGCGCCGCCGACGATATCGTTTTCGAACACGAAGCCCGAACCCGCGGGCAGCGGCTCTACGACGATCTTGACCTGCGCGAACTGGCCGGTGCCGCCAGTCTGCTTCTTGTGGGTGTAATCAACCGTGACCGGCTTCGAAATGCGCTCGCGATAGGCAACCTGCGGCGCGCCGATGTTGGCATCGACCTTATAGGTGCGGCGAAGAATGTCGACCTTGATGTCGAGATGCAGTTCGCCCATTCCCTTGAGAATGGTCTGGCCGCTTTCCTGATCGGTCGAAACGCGGAACGACGGGTCTTCCGCCGCGAGCTTCGCCAAGGCGACGCCGAGCTTTTCCTGGTCGGCCTTCGACTTCGGCTCGATCGCGATTTCGATGACCGGCTCGGGGAATTCCATCTTTTCAAGGATGACCGGCTTCGACGGATCGCACAGCGTATCGCCGGTGCGAGTCTCTTTCAGGCCAGCCAGCGCGACGATGTCGCCGGCATAAGCTTCCTTGATATCTTCGCGGTTGTTTGCATGCATCAGCAACATGCGGCCGATACGCTCTTTACGCTCTTTGGTCGAGTTGACGGCGCCGGTGCCGGTGGTCAACGTGCCCGAATAGATACGGCAGAACGTGATGGTACCGACGAAGGGATCGTCCATGATCTTGAAGGCGAGCAACGCCATCGGCGCATCGTCCTTCGGTTCGCGGATGACTTCTTCGTTTTCCTTGTCCGGGTTGATGCCCTTGATCGCCGGCACGTCGAGCGGCGACGGCAAATAGTCGACAACCGCGTCGAGCAGCGGTTGCACGCCCTTGTTCTTGAACGCCGAGCCGCACAACACAGGATAGAAGGCGCCTGTGATAACGGCCTTGCGGATCAGCTTCTTCAGCGTCTCAACGTCCGGCTCTTTGCCATCGAGGAACGCGGTCAGCGCGTCGTCGTCGAGCTCGACGGCGGCCTCGATCATCTTCTCGCGGTATTCCTTCGCCTTATCGGCGAGGTCAGCCGGAATGTCAGTGGTCTCGAACTTGGCGCCGAGCGCCTCGTTGTTCCAGATGTAAGCCTTCATGATCACGAGATCGACCATGCCGATGAAGTTGCTCTCCTCGCCGATCGGCAACTGGATCGCGATCGGCTTGGCGCCGAGACGGTCAACGATATCTTCCAGACACTTGTAGAAGTCAGCGCCCGTCTTATCCATTTTGTTGGCGAAGACGATGCGCGGAACCTTGTACTTGTCGCCTTGACGCCAGACGGTTTCGGTCTGCGGTTCGACGCCCTGGTTGCCGTCGAGCACGACGACGGCGCCATCGAGCACGCGCAGCGAACGCTCGACTTCAATGGTGAAGTCGACGTGGCCGGGAGTGTCGATGATGTTCAGGCGTTTGCCGTTCCAGAAAGCGGTCGTCGCGGCCGACGTGATCGTGATGCCGCGCTCCTGCTCCTGCTCCATCCAGTCCATGGTGGCGGCGCCCTCGTGGACTTCGCCGATCTTATGGCTCTTTCCGGTGTAGTAGAGAATCCGCTCGGTGGTCGTGGTCTTGCCGGCATCGATGTGAGCCATGATGCCGAAGTTGCGGTAGTTCTCTATGGCGTGAGCGCGAGGCATAGGATTTCCTTGACGTTCGTTTTCGACGACGCCTTACCAGCGATAATGCGAGAACGCGCGATTGGCTTCCGCCATCTTGTGCGTGTCTTCGCGCTTCTTGACGGCGTTGCCGCGATTGTTCGACGCGTCGAGCAATTCAGCAGAGAGTCGTTCAGTCATGGTCTTTTCGTTGCGGTCACGGGCCGCAGTGATGATCCAGCGAATGCCGAGCGCCTGACGGCGTTCGTTACGCACTTCAACCGGAACCTGATAGGTGGCGCCACCGACGCGGCGCGAGCGCACTTCGATCGACGGCATGACGTTGTCGAGCGCCTGCTCGAACACGCCGAGCGGGCTCTGCTTGGTCTTGCCCTCGATGATGTCGAAAGCACCATAGACGATGGACTCGGCCACCGACTTTTTGCCCTGGTACATGACCGTGTTCATGAATTTGGTCACAACGAGGTTCCCGAACTTCGGGTCCGGATGAATTTCGCGTTTCTCGGCACTATGACGACGAGACATGTGTGCTGTTTCCCGACTTACTTCGGACGCTTCGCGCCGTACTTCGAACGGCGCTGCTTGCGGTTCTTGACGCCCTGCGTATCGAGGACGCCGCGGAGGATGTGGTAGCGCACGCCGGGCAAGTCCTTGACGCGGCCGCCGCGGATCATGACGACCGAGTGTTCCTGCAGGTTGTGACCTTCACCCGGAATGTAACCGATGACCTCGAAGCCGTTGGTCAGACGCACCTTGGCAACCTTGCGAAGCGCCGAGTTCGGCTTCTTCGGGGTCGTCGTGTAAACGCGGGTGCAAACTCCGCGCTTCTGGGGCGACTGCTGCAGCGCCGGCACGGTCTTGCGTGCCTTTTGAATCACGCGCGGCTTGCGGATCAGCTGGTTGATTGTCGGCATTCTTTAGGCCTTCACCGTTTCTTTCATCGTCGAACGCATCACCGAACTCGAAACATCAAAACCGACTTGCACCCTGCCTTGCGCGAAAAGCACCACGCGCAAAATGAATTCACGCCATTCGCAACCGGCGAAACGGCGTCTATTCATCGACAGAGGACCACAACGCCAACGGCCCGGAGGCCCGAAGCATCGCGGTCATGTACCCGTACCTGACAGTTTTATGTGTCAGCGACAGCGTTTGAGCTTCTTTTGTCGAGGCATGGGCGCCGGAAGCCCGTCAAGAAAACACTTTAGTTTTCAATAACTTAGCTTGCCGTGCAACCGTTCCGACGCAGCGAAGCTCACCGCCTGTCGTAAAGTTGGGCGTGTGTATCGGCGCATGACTTTGAAGTCAAGGCCGAAACACGGAAAAACGCGGTCCTACAGGCACATCCGCGGGATCGAAAAGGTCAAAAGGGTTACCCTAACGACGCGGAATTGCCGAGAATTGCGGACCAAACACAGAGGCCGCCCACCGGGCGGCCTCTGGACTTCTATATAGGGCGATAATCGCCGAATGCTACTCCGCCGGAGTCGGCTCGGGCGTTGGCAGTGCCGGTGCTTCGACCGGAGCCTGCGCAGCCACCTTCGCCGCCGCCTCCTTCTCGCGCTCGTCGAGAATGAGGTTGTCGCGCTTGGTAGCGACTTCGCGGAGCTGGTTCATCATGGCGCCCGTGCCCGCCGGGATTAGCCGGCCGACAATGACATTTTCCTTGAGACCGTCGAGGCTGTCCGCCTTGCCCGCCACCGAAGCTTCGGTGAGCACGCGCGTTGTCTCCTGGAACGAAGCCGCGGAGATGAACGAACGCGTCTGCAACGACGCCTTGGTGATGCCGAGCAGCACCGGATGACCGGTTGCCGGTTTCTTGCCTTCGCCGACGGTCTTGGCGTTGATCTCGTCGAGCTCGATCTTGTCCATCTGTTCGCCCTGGATCAGGTCGGTCTCGCCAGCGTCGTCGATCTCAACCTTCTGCAGCATCTGGCGAACGATCACCTCGATGTGCTTGTCGTTGATGCCTACGCCTTGCAGCCGGTAGACGTCCTGGATCTCGTTAACGAGATAGGCGGCAAGTTCCTCGACACCCTTCACCGCAAGAATATCGTGCGGAGCCGGATTGCCGTCGAGGATGTAGTCGCCCTTCTCGATGGCATCACCATCCTGAAGATGGATGTGCTTGCCCTTCGGGATCAGGTATTCGCGCGCCTCTTCGTCCTTGTTGCTCGGCTCGATCGAGATGCGGCGCTTGTTCTTGTAGTCCTTGCCGAACCGCACCGTGCCGGAGACTTCGGCAATGACCGCCGATTCCTTCGGACGACGCGCTTCAAACAGTTCTGCCACGCGCGGCAGACCACCTGTGATGTCGCGGGTCTTGGCGCTTTCGGTGGGGATACGAGCGAGAATATCGCCCGCCTTCACCTTGGCGCCGGGGTCCACCGACAGAATGGCGTCGACCGCGAGCTGATAACGGGCGTCGCCGCCACGTGCCAGCTTGAGGATTTTACCATCCTTGCCGTTGATGACGACCGACGGACGCAGGTCCGCCGCACGGCTCGACGTGCGCCAGTCGGTGACGACGCGCTTGGCGATACCGGTCGACTCGTCGAGCGTTTCCGCCATCGACTGACCTTCCACGAGGTCTTCGAAAGCAACCGTGCCTTCGACCTCGGTGAGGATCGGACGGGTGTACGGGTCCCACTCGGCGATACGCTGGCCACGCTTGATCTCGTCGCCCTCGTCGATCTTCATGCGCGAGCCATACTGAATACGGTGCAACGCGCGTTCGGTGCCATCCTTGTCGACAACCACGACCGTCATGTTGCGCGACATCGCGACGGTATCGCCGTCGGAGTTGCGCGCCATCGCCTTGTTCTTGACGACGATCTTGCCGTCGAAGTTCGACTCGATGAACGACTGCTCGTTGATCTGCGCCGCGCCACCGATGTGGAACGTGCGCATGGTCAACTGCGTGCCGGGCTCGCCAATCGATTGCGCCGCAATGACGCCGACCGCTTCGCCCATGTTCACCGGGGTGCCGCGGGCGAGATCGCGCCCGTAACACGCGCCGCAAACGCCGTTGGTCGAGGTGCAGGTAAGAACCGACCGGATCTTGAGTTCCTGCACGCCGGCCGCGACGATCTGCTCGACTTCCGGTTCGGTGAGCAGCGTGTGAGCCTTCACCACAACCTTGCCAGTCGCTGCGTCGCGGATATCTTCCGCCACCGTGCGGCCGAGGATGCGGCTCGCCAGCGAAGCCACGACCGTGCCTGAGTCGATGATGGCGCGCACCTTGATGCCGCCGGTCGAACCGCAGTCCGCGCTCGTGATGATGCAGTCCTGCGCGACGTCGACGAGACGGCGTGTCAGGTAGCCCGAGTTCGCAGTCTTCAACGCGGTATCCGCGAGGCCCTTGCGGGCGCCGTGGGTCGAGTTGAAGTACTCGAGAACCGAGAGGCCTTCCTTGAAGTTCGAGATGATCGGCGTCTCGATGATTTCGCCCGACGGCTTGGCCATCAGGCCGCGCATGCCGGCGAGCTGACGCATCTGGGCGGGCGAACCACGCGCGCCGGAGTGCGCCATCATGTAGATGGAGTTGATCTGGGCTTCGCGGCCATCGGGGCCCTTCTTCACCGAGGAAATTTCTTCCATCATCTTGGAAGCGATTTCTTCGGTGCACTTGGACCAGGCGTCGACGACCTTGTTGTACTTTTCGCCCTGCGTGATCAGGCCTTCGTTGAACTGCTGCTCGAAGTCGTTGGCCAGTTCACGGGTCTTGTCGACAATCTTCCACTTCGAGGCCGGCACAACCATGTCGTCCTTGCCGAACGAAATGCCGGCGCGGAACGCGTTGTAGAAGCCAAGCGCCATGATGCGGTCGCAGAAGATCACCGTCTCCTTCTGACCGCAGTGACGATAGACCTGATCGATCATCGAAGAGATTTCGCGCTTCGTCATCAGCTTGTTGACGACGCTGAACGGTGTCTTCGGATTCTTCGGCAAGATTTCGCCAAGCATGACGCGGCCCGGCGTGGTGTCCTGCCAGTACTGCTTCGGCTTGCCGTTCTCGTCGACGCCGTTGTAGCGGTACTTGATCTTGGTATGCAGCGAGATGATCTTTTCGGACAGCGCATGCTCGATCGACGCCATGTCGCCGAACGTCTTGCCCTGCCCCGGCTCGTTCTCGCGCATCAGCGAGAGATAGTAGAGGCCGAGCACGATATCCTGTGACGGCACGATGATCGGCTGACCGTTCGCCGGATGCAGGATGTTGTTGGTCGACATCATCAGAACGCGCGCTTCCAGCTGCGCTTCGAGCGACAGCGGAACGTGCACGGCCATCTGGTCGCCGTCGAAGTCGGCGTTGAACGCCGCGCAAACCAGCGGGTGAAGCTGGATCGCCTTGCCTTCGATCAGCACCGGCTCGAACGCCTGAATGCCGAGGCGGTGAAGCGTCGGCGCGCGGTTGAGCAGCACGGGATGCTCGCGAATGACTTCGTCGAGAATGTCCCAGACCTCGGACTTTTCTTTCTCGACGAGCTTCTTCGCCTGCTTGACCGTGGTCGACAGACCCTTGGCGTCGAGCCGCGAGTAGATGAACGGCTTGAACAGTTCGAGCGCCATCTTCTTCGGCAGACCGCACTGGTGCAGCTTGAGTTCCGGACCAACGACGATGACCGAACGGCCCGAGTAGTCGACGCGTTTGCCGAGCAGGTTCTGACGGAATCGGCCCTGCTTGCCCTTCAACATATCGGCGAGCGACTTCAGCGGACGCTTGTTGGCGCCCGTGATGACGCGGCCGCGGCGGCCGTTGTCGAACAGCGCATCGACCGCTTCCTGAAGCATGCGCTTCTCGTTGCGGATGATGATGTCCGGCGCACGCAGTTCGATCAGCCGCTTCAGACGATTGTTGCGGTTGATAACGCGGCGATAGAGATCGTTGAGATCGGACGTCGCAAAGCGGCCGCCATCGAGCGGAACGAGCGGACGCAGATCCGGCGGAATGACCGGGACCTGGGTCAGGATCATCCACTCCGGCTTGTTGCCCGAAGCGAGGAACGCCTCGATCAGCTTGAGGCGCTTGCCGAACTTCTTCTTCTTGATCTCGCTATCGGTCCCAGCCAGTTCAGCGCGCGTATCCGCCTGCATCTTGGCGAGGTCGAGATCCTTGAGCATGTCGCGGATCGCTTCAGCGCCGATCTTGGCGGTGAAGCTGTCGGCCCCGAGTTCGTCCTGCGCCTTGATGTACTCGTCTTCGCTCAGAAGCTGGTTCATCTCAAGCGTCGTCGTGCCCGGCTCAAGCACCACGTAGTATTCGAAGTAGAGAATACGCTCGAGATCCTTCAGCGTCATGTCGAGCAGCAGACCGATGCGGCTCGGCAGCGACTTTAGGAACCAGATGTGTGCAACCGGCGCGGCAAGCTCGATGTGGCCCATACGCTCGCGGCGCACGCGGCTAAGCGTTACTTCAACGCCGCACTTTTCGCAGATGATGCCCTTGTATTTCATGCGCTTGTACTTGCCGCACAAGCACTCGTAGTCCTTGATCGGCCCGAAGATGCGGGCACAAAACAGACCGTCACGCTCCGGCTTGAACGTGCGATAGTTGATCGTCTCTGGCTTTTTGATTTCGCCGTAGGACCACGACAGAATCTTTTCCGGCGACGCGATCGAAATCCGGATCTGGTCGAACACCTGAGCCGGCGCCGTCGGGCTGAAGAGATTCATGACTTCTTGATTCATCGTCTTCTCCGATTGGTTGGCCATCGCCAACCGCAGTCTTTATTTCTGGCTCCCTCTCCCGCGCACGGGAGAGGCGACGCTTTCAATCCGCCGTTACGCGGCGGCCACGAATGGTTTACTCGGCGGCTTCGCTGGTCTGCTCACCGGGACGCGGCTGCTTGGAATTGTGCAGGTCGACGTTGAGGCCGAGCGAGCGCATTTCCTTGACGAGCACGTTGAAGCTTTCCGGAATACCGGCTTCGAACGTGTCGTCGCCGCGAACGATCGCCTCGTACACCTTGGTGCGGCCGGCGACGTCGTCCGATTTCACGGTCAACATCTCCTGCAGCGTGTAGGCAGCGCCGTAGGCTTCGAGCGCCCACACTTCCATTTCGCCGAAACGCTGTCCACCGAACTGGGCCTTGCCGCCCAGCGGCTGCTGGGTGACGAGCGAGTACGGGCCGATCGAGCGCGCGTGGATCTTGTCGTCCACGAGGTGGTGGAGCTTGAGGATATAGATGTAGCCCACCGTCACCTTACGGTCGAACTGCTCGCCGGTGCGTCCGTCGAACAGCGTGACCTGGCCCGACTTGTCGACGCCTGCGAGATCGAGCATGTCCTCGATGTCCTTCTCCTTGGCACCGTCGAACACCGGCGTTGCGATCGGAACACCGCGCCGCAGATTTTCGCCAAGTTCCAGAAGACCGTCATCGTCGAGCGACTTGATCGTCTCATCTTCGCCGTAGACCTTCTTCAAGGTCTCGCGCAGTGGCTTCATGTCCTTGTTCTTGGCGTGGTAAGCATCGATCGCCTGACCGATCTTGAGACCCATGCCGGCACAAGCCCAGCCAAGGTGTGTCTCGAGAATCTGTCCTACGTTCATACGGCTGGGAACTCCGAGAGGGTTCAGCACGACGTCGACGTGCGTGCCATCCGGCAGGAACGGCATGTCTTCGATCGGGACGATCTTGGACACGACACCCTTGTTGCCATGACGGCCGGCCATCTTGTCGCCCGGCTGGATCTTGCGCTTCACCGCGACGAAGACCTTGACCATCTTCATCACGCCCGGCGGAAGTTCGTCGCCGCGCTGGAGCTTCTCGACCTTGTCGAGGAAGCGCTGCTCGAGACCCTTCTTGGACTCGTCGTACTGCTTACGCATAGCCTCGATTTCGGCCATGAGCTTGTCGTTCGGCGAGGCGAACTGCCACCACTGCGAGCGCGGATACTCGTCGAGCACGGCGCGCGTGATCTTGGTGTCCTTCTTGAAGCCCTTCGGACCGGCAACGCCCTGACGACCGTCGAGCATGTCGCCGAGACGGCCGAACACGTTGCGGTCGAGGATCGCTTGTTCGTCATCGCGATCCTTGGCGAGACGTTCGATCTCTTCCCGTTCGATCGCCAGCGCACGCTCGTCCTTGTCGACGCCGTGGCGGTTGAACACGCGCACTTCGACGACCGTGCCCTGCACGCCCGGCGGCACCCGCATCGAGGTATCGCGAACGTCCGAAGCCTTTTCACCAAAGATCGCGCGCAGCAGCTTTTCTTCCGGCGTCATCGGGCTTTCGCCCTTCGGCGTGATCTTGCCGACCAGGATATCGCCAGCGTGGACTTCCGCGCCGATGTAGACGATGCCCGCTTCGTCGAGGTTCTTGAGCGTTTCTTCCGAGACGTTCGGAATATCGCGGGTGATTTCCTCGGGGCCGAGCTTGGTGTCTCGCGCCATCACTTCGAACTCTTCGATGTGGATGGAGGTGAACACGTCGTCCTTCACGATCCGCTCTGAGAGCAGGATCGAGTCTTCGAAGTTGTAACCATTCCACGGCATGAACGCGACGAGCACGTTGCGGCCGAGCGCGAGTTCGCCGAGATCGGTCGAAGGACCGTCCGCGATAATATCGCCCTTGTTGACCTTGTCGCCCACCTTCACCAGCGGACGCTGGTTGATGCAGGTGTTTTGGTTCGAGCGCTGGAACTTCATCAGACGATAGATGTCGACGCCCGACTTGGTCGGATCGAGATCTTCGGTCGCGCGAATAACGATACGGGTCGCGTCGACCTGGTCGATGGTGCCGGTGCGGCGTGCAGCAATCGCAGCGCCCGAGTCGCGAGCGACCACGCCTTCCATGCCGGTGCCGACGAACGGCGCTTCGGCGCGCACCAGCGGCACGGCCTGACGCTGCATGTTCGAGCCCATCAGCGCGCGGTTGGCGTCGTCGTTCTCAAGGAACGGGATCAGCGCCGCAGCGACCGAAACGAGTTGCTTCGGTGACACGTCCATATAGTCGACTTTATCCGGCGTCAGCGGGAGCACGTCGCCGGCGTGACGGCTGATGATCTGGTCTTCCGTGAAGCGGCCCTTGGCGTCGATCGGCTGGTTTGCCTGCGCGACCGAATAGCGGCCCTCTTCCATCGCCGACAGGTAATGCACGTCGTCGGTGACCCGGCCATCCTTGACCTTGCGGTAAGGCGTCTCGATGAAGCCGTACTTGTTCACGCGCGCGAACGTCGCGAGCGAATTGATCAGACCGATGTTCGGGCCTTCCGGCGTTTCGATCGGACAGATACGGCCATAGTGGGTCGGATGCACGTCGCGCACTTCGAAGCCGGCGCGCTCGCGGGTCAGACCGCCCGGGCCAAGCGCCGAGAGGCGGCGCTTGTGGGTGATTTCCGACAGCGGATTGGTCTGGTCCATGAACTGCGAGAGCTGCGAGGAACCGAAGAACTCGCGCACCGCCGCCACTGCGGGCTTCGCGTTGATCAGGTCCTGCGGCATCACGGTGTCGATGTCGACCGAAGACATGCGCTCCTTGATGGCGCGCTCCATGCGCAGCAGGCCAATGCGATACTGATTTTCCATCAGTTCGCCGACCGAACGCACACGGCGGTTGCCGAGGTGGTCGATGTCGTCGATTTCGCCCTTGCCGTCGCGCAGATCGAGCAGCGTGCGGATGACGCCGATGATGTCGTCCTTGCGCAGGATGCGGATGGTGTCCTCGACGACCTGGTCGAGGCGCATGTTCATCTTGACGCGGCCGACCGCCGAGAGGTCGTAACGTTCCGGATCGAAGAACAGCGACTGGAACATCGCCGAGGCGGTGTCCACCGTCGGCGGTTCGCCGGGGCGCATCACGCGATAGATGTCAAACAGCGCGTCTTCACGCGTCATGTTCTTGTCGACCGACAGCGTGTTGCGGATATAGGCACCGACATTGACGTGGTCGATGTCGAGGATCGGGATTTCCTTGTAGCCAGCCTCGTTCAGCGTCTTGAGCACCTTGTCGGTGATCTCGGCGCCCGCTTCGGCGTAGATTTCGCCGGTCTTGGCGTTGACGAGGTCTTCGGCGATGTAGTGACCGATCAGTTCCTCATCCGACATGCGAAGCGCCTTGAGGCCCTTCTCCGCGAGCTGGCGAGCCTGACGCACGGTGATCTTCTTGCCGGCTTCGACAACAACCTTGCCCGAGTCGGCGTCGACGAGATCGTTGACTGCCTTGTAGCCGCGCAGACGCGTGGCATCGAACGGCACGCGCCAGCCATCCTTGGTGCGCTTGTAGGCAACCTGCTTGTAGAAGGTATTGAGGATCGTCTCGCCGTCCATGCCGAGCGCGAACAGCAGCGAGGTCACCGGAATCTTGCGGCGGCGGTCGATACGCGCATGCACGATGTCCTTGGCGTCGAACTCGATGTCGAGCCAGGAGCCGCGGTACGGGATGATGCGGGCGGCAAACAGGAGCTTGCCCGAGGAATGGGTCTTGCCCTTGTCGTGATCGAAGAACACGCCGGGCGAACGGTGCATCTGCGAAACGATGACGCGCTCGGTGCCGTTCACGATGAACGTACCGTTGTTGGTCATGAGCGGAATATCGCCCATGTAGACGTCTTGTTCCTTGATGTCCTTGACCGACTTCGCGCCGGTTTCTTCATCGATATCGAACACGATGAGGCGCAGCGTCACCTTGAGCGGCGCTGCGTAGGTCATGCCACGCTGACGGCACTCGTCGACGTCGTACTTCGGCGCTTCGAATTCGTAGTGCACGAATTCGAGCATCGCGGTGTTCGAAAAATCCGAGATCGGGAACACCGACTTGAAGACCGCCTGCAGACCTTCGTCCGGACGGCCACCTGTCGGCTCCTTCACCAGCAGGAATTGATCGTAAGACGCCTTCTGAACCTCGATGAGGTTCGGCATCTCGGCCACTTCCCGAATTTTTCCGAAAAACTTACGAACCCGCTTGCGGCCGGTATACGTCTGCTGTGCCATGAGGCTCCTGCTCCGTAGAATCCAGATTGCGCTCAACATCGAACGCAATCGCACGCCCCTAAAACGGGCGCTCTAGTCGGAGGCTACCGGAGCGACTCTCCGGAAAGCCGCAATCCAATCGCGGCTATCCGGACAGGCGCGTGGCGCCAAATTCTGTAGTCCCTCGCACCGAAACTTTCTCTCGGGCGAGAACGGCGGCCACGAACGAATGTCCGCGGCCGCCGGTATTACGCGATTACTTAAGGTCGACCTTCGCACCAACCTTCTCGAGGGTGGCCTTGATCTTGGCGGCTTCGTCCTTGGACGCGCCTTCCTTGATGTTCTTCGGCGCGCCTTCGACGAGGTCCTTGGCTTCCTTGAGGCCCAGGCCGGTCAGGGCGCGGACTTCCTTAATCACTTCGATCTTCTTGTCGCCGGCCGAGGCGAGAACGACCGTGAACTCGGTCTTCTCTTCGACGGCAGCGGCAGCAGCCGGGCCAGCCGCAACCGCGACAGCCGCAGCAGCCGAGACACCCCACTTCTCTTCGAGCATCTTGGCGAGTTCAGCCGCTTCGAGAACGGTCAGCGACGAGAGGTCTTCAACAATCTTCGACAGATCAGCCATTTTTCATTCCTTTGAGATTCGAACCATTCGATACGTTTAAGAGGAGCCTCACGCGGCGCTCTTGGAAGCGTAAGCCTGAACCACCCGGGCGAGCTTGCCCGCCGGGGCACTGACGACACGCGCGATCTTGGTCGCCGGGGCCTGAACCAGACCGACGATCTTGGCACGCAGTTCGTCCAGAGACGGCAGGGCGGCAAGCGCCCTGACGTTGTCAGGACTAAGCGAGGTCTTCCCCATCGCTCCGCCAAGGATCGCGAACTTTTCGTTCGCCTTGGCGAAATCGGAGACGACCTTGGGCGCGGCTACCGGATCCTTCGAGTAAGTGATCACGGTCGGGCCCTTCAGCAGGGACCCGATGGAAGCCACGTCCGTACCTTCCAGAGCGATCTTGGCGAGACGGTTTTTTGCGACCTTCACCGTGGCGCCAGCCGCACGAGCCTGCCTGCGCAGGGTCGACATCTGGGCAACGGTGAGACCGGCGTAATGAGACACAACGACGGCTCCGGCAGTCTTGAAGACTTCCTTCAGCTCACCGATGGACTCTTGCTTTTCCGCTCGATCCACTTTTGCTCTTTCTTCACTGGGCGGCTGACTTGCGGCAGCCGCGGGTTGCGACGAGCCGTTCCGTTTCATCGCCTTCGGTCATAAACCGAAGCACAAGGAGACAGAACGACGTTTGCTCGCCTGCCTGCCGGAACCGAAATTCCCGCAAGCCGGCGTATCGCCTGTCCCCTGCAGCAGCCAAAGCCACCCAGGTACCGAGGTTCGAACCATGGCGGACGTCGCCCTCTCCGGGCGGGTCCGCAAATGGTCATTCCCCATCTGTGCAGGAAATTAAGCGCGGCTTGGCCCGAAGGCCTCACCTGCACCTGCAGTCTTGGACAGGATATGCGCCCTTGAGAAACAAGCCTGGACCCCTCTCCCTTTCAGATAAATCCTCTCGGATATCCAATGGGTTAGGCAGCTCCTTGCTATGTTTTTCGACGGACGCACAAAGGCGCGCCGACGAACTGGGCCGGCACGCCCGTGGCAGTTATTTAGAGGTTCTTAAGCCCCTTGCCAAGCCCTTATTTCCACATCGTTTTCTTTTTAGGTGATGCCATACCGGTAAACAAAACGGCCGGCACGAGGCCGGCCGTTCATAACGTTTTGTATGGCGGCTTAGCTGTTGGCGCCTGTGCCGAGCACGCTGGCCGGCTCGACCTTCACGCCCGGACCCATGGTCGACGAAATCGCCACGCGGTTGATGAAGTGACCGCCCTTGGCACCCGGCGGCTTGGCGCGGTTCACCGCGTCGGCAAACGCCTTGATGTTCTCGACCAGCTTGCCGGCGTCGAACGAGGCCTTACCGATGCCGGCCTGCACGATGCCGGCCTTCTCGACACGGAACTCGACCGAACCGCCCTTGGCGCCCTTGATCGCAGTCGCGACGTCCATGGTCACCGTACCGACCTTCGGGTTCGGCATCATGCCGCGCGGACCGAGCACCTTACCGAGACGGCCGACGAGCGGCATCATGTCTGGCGTGGCGATGCAGGCATCGAAGTCGATGTTGCCGGCGTTGACCTTTTCGACGAGGTCCTCGGCGCCAACGACGTCGGCGCCGGCGGCCTTGGCTTCATCGGCCTTGGCGCCACGGGCAAACACGGCGACACGCTGCGAGCGGCCGGAGCCGTTCGGCAACGAGACCACACCGCGCACCATCTGGTCGGCCTGCTTGGGATCGACGCCGAGGTTCATGGCGATTTCGATGGTTTCGTCGAACTTCGCCTTGGCGCGTTCCTTGACCATCTTCACCGCTTCGTCGAGCGAGTAGAGCTTTTCGCGATCGACGCCCTCGCGCGCGGCCAACTTGCGTTTTCCTTGATTTGCCATCGCCGTTACCCCTTGACCTCGATGCCCATGGAGCGAGCCGAACCTTCGACCATCGCCATCGCAGCATTGATGTCGTTGGCGTTGAGGTCCTTCATCTTCTGCTCGGCGATTTCCTTGACCTGCGCCTTGGAAATGGCGCCGGCCTTGTCGCGGCCCGGAGTCTTCGAGCCACTTTCGATCTTCGCCGCCTTCTTGATGAAGTAGGACATCGGCGGGGTCTTCATCTCGAACGTGAACGAACGATCGGCGTAGATCGTGATCACGACCGGGATCGGGGCATTCTTTTCCATCTTCTGGGTCTGCGCGTTGAACGCCTTGCAGAACTCCATGATGTTCAGACCACGCTGACCGAGCGCGGGTCCGATTGGCGGGGACGGATTTGCCGCTCCCGCCGGCACCTGCAATTTCAGGAAGCCGGTAACTTTCTTTGCCATTAGGTTTCTCCTGTGCGTGGCCGGTTGCGCCCGAAAGCGCCGCCGGCCGGTTCAGGGTTCGTGGTGCGGATATTGACGGTTGGCAGCCGCCTCACCTTCCACGTCCTTCGAAGACAAACATGTCCGTAACAAGGACAAGCCTGCCGTTCTCCGCGAGGTTGTGACGCTCGCGGGCCGCGCGGTCAAGTAATAAAGATCGTTAAACCTTCTCGACCTGACCGAATTCCAGTTCGACCGGGGTGGCGCGGCCGAAGATCGACACCGCGACTTTGAGGCGCGAACGCGCATCGTCGACTTCCTCGACGGTGCCGTTGAACGAGGCAAACGGGCCGTCGGAAACGCGCACCTGCTCGCCGACTTCGAACGAGACCGAGGGCTTCGGCCGCTCGATGCCTTCCTGCACCTGATGCAGGATGCGGTTGGCTTCAGCTTCCGAAATCGGCATCGGCTTGTCGCCGGCGCCAAGGAAACCCGTCACCTTCGGCGTATTCTTGATGAGGTGGAATGCTTCGTCGGTCAGATCGACCTTCACCAGCACATAGCCGGGAAAGAACTTGCGTTCGGTATCGACCTTGCGGCCGCGCCGCACTTCGGTGACCTTCTCGATCGGCACCATGATCTCGTCGAACAGGTCCGAGAGACCGCGCTGCTTGGCGTGATCGCGGATAGACTCCGCGACCTTCTTCTCGAAGTTCGAATAGGCGTGAACGATATACCAGCGCTTGGCCATCAGTTTGTTTCCGAGCGTTTGTCGCGAGGCTCTAGCCCGCGATCCCGAGCACCAGAGTCACCAAAAAGCGGATCAGCTGATCCGCGAACAGAAAAAACACCGCAGCGACCGCGGCCATGATGAACACCATCACCGTGGTGATGCCGGTTTCGCGGCGCGTCGGCCAGGTGACTTTCGACACCTCGCTGCGCACTTCCTGCAAGAACTTGAACGGGCTCACTCTGGCCATTGCATGTTCCGATCCGGCGGAATTTCAAAACAACACATTACAAAGGCGGCTCACGCCGCCATTCGATCACCCGCCCAAATAGGTACTCGCCGCCCGACCTTTAAGGAACAGACCGACCAAACAGGTCCTTTTTTGGGGAGAGGTTCGCCGCGGAAATCCGTTACCGGGCCACAAGCGATGGGTTTTAGTAGTCTGAGATTGCGGGAAAATCAAGCCAGCCGGCCGGCCCCGTGTGCCGCAGGAACTGCCAAGGGACCCTGGCAGGAGTGGTAGGGCTCGAACCTACAGCCCCCGGTTTTGGAGACCGGTGCTCTACCAATTGAGCTACACTCCTATCGGGCGGCGAACTCTATAC
>Ga0075365_10000106_pt1 | contig 24747 bp, 21 predicted proteins | sample EndMetdeltDD1765_FD_71387 | JGI IMG/M metagenome (GOLD analysis project Ga0075365, IMG submission 71387) | Populus endosphere microbial communities from Tennessee, USA - Endosphere MetaG P. deltoides DD176-5 | ecosystem: Host-associated > Plants > Roots > Endosphere | place: USA: Tennessee... | reverse complement strand
GTCGCGACCATCGCTAATGGTGCCGGCCTCGCCATGGCGACTGTGGATGCCGTAGCAGCTGCCGGCATGAAGCCCGCTAATTTCCTGGATATCGGCGGTGGCGCAAATACCGAAAGCGTCCTGGCGGCTTTTAATAAGATTATGGAATTTCCCAACGTTCACGCGATCGTCATTAATATCTTTGCCGGCATCACCCGCTGCGACGAAGTAGCCAAGGCAATTATCGCAGCAAAACAACAGATCGACGACCTGCCACCGCTCTTTATCCGCCTGGCTGGCACTAATTTTGAAGAGGCCGTTGATCTGCTCACCAAAGAAGGCATTACGACCCTCGCTACGCTAGAAAAATGTCTGACGAGCGCCAAGGAGGCGAACCATGCGTAGAGAATTATTCACCGCAAAAAACGTCATCGTCCAGGGAATTACCGGTACGCACGGCGCATTTCACACTAAAACCATGCGCGCAGCCGGCACGAACATCGTCGCGGGCACATCACCCAACAAGGCTGGCCAATTCGTTGATGGCATTCCGGTATACGCAACCATAGCAGATATCCAAAAAGACCATGCGGTCGATACGAGCGTCATATTCGTACCTGCCCCATTCGCTAAAAGCGCCATGATCGAAGCTATCGAGGCTGGCATTCGGCTCATCGTGTGTATCACCGAAGGCGTACCCGTCCACGATATGCTTGAAGTTAAAAAACGTGCAACGCGACAGAATGTCACCGTCATTGGACCCAACTGCCCCGGTGTCCTATTGCCAGGCGGCAACAAACTTGGCATTATTCCCGCACAAATGGGTCTGCCCGGAAGCGTCGGTATCGTCAGCCGGTCAGGCACACTGACTTACGAAGCAGCGGCTGGTCTTACCGCGCGAGGCATTGGGCAAAAGTACATCATTGGTATTGGCGGCGACCGCGTACGCGGAACTGACTTTATCGATTGCTTGCAGCTATTTGAAGACGACCCAGATGTTACCTCTATCATCCTCATCGGAGAAATCGGAGGCAAAAGCGAACAGCTTGCAGCAGACTACATCAGAAAACATGTCAGCAAGCCTGTGTACGCATATATTGCCGGGCACAGCGCACCAGCCGGCGTTCAGCTTGGCCACGCTGGTGCGATCCTTGGCGGCGAAGCCGAATCTGCCAAGGCAAAGACCGAGGCGCTCTACATAGCCGGCGCCGCGACCGCCACGAGCATCGTAGAACTTACCCATCTGGTAAAGTGATATACTAGTGACAATGAAAACCCAAAAGAAAATCAGCATTCTCATCCCTGCCTACAACGAGCAGGAAGTGCTTCATCATCTTTACGACCGCTTGAACAAACTGGCGGGCGAGACGGCAAACTACGATTTTGAATTTGTCTTCGTTAACGATGGTTCCCGTGACCGCACGCTGGAAATTATCAAAACGTACGCCGAAAAAGACCACCGTGTCGCTTATGTCAATCTGTCACGCAACTTCGGCAAAGAAACAGCAATGATCGCCGGCCTTGATCACGTAACGGGCGATGCGACTGTCATTATCGACGCCGATCTGCAGGACCCACCAGAGCTCATTCCAAAGATGATCGAATTTTGGGAAGAAGGATTTGACGACGTTTACGCGCGGCGTAACGATCGCTCGGGCGAAACATGGCTAAAAAAGGCGACGTCATCCGCATTTTACAAGGTACTCCAACGATCGACCCGAATCCCAATTCAACAAGATACAGGAGATTTCCGATTGCTCGACAAGCGTTGTGTCGAGGCACTGCGTCAAATCCGCGAAAGCCAGCGCTACACCAAGGGAATGTTTAGCTGGATCGGCTACAAAAAGAAAGAGATTACCTACGACCGCGACCCGCGCCTGGCAGGTGAGACAAAGTGGAATTACCTGCGCCTGCTTGATCTAGCTGTCGAAGGAATCATTTCGTTTACCACCGCGCCGCTCCGGCTTTCCACGGTTATGGGAATGATCGTATCGTTCCTTGCCTTTGTCTATATCCTCTTCCTTGTTATTCGTACGATCTTCTTTGGCAGCGACCTTGCCGGCTATCCGTCGATGATGGCTGTCATTCTCTTTCTTGGCGGCGTTCAGCTGCTTTCACTAGGAGTGATCGGCGAATACATTGCCCGCATTTTTAACGAAACCAAAAACCGACCGCTTTATTTTGTCGAGGAATACCACCCAAGTGGCACTAAAAGATAGCACGAAGTTCCGTTTCGTTCTGGTCGGCGGACTTAATACGACGATTGATTTTTCGGTGCTTTTTATCCTGAAGGCATTGGGACTGCCCGCAATTGGTGCCAATATCATCTCTACCGCCACTGCGTTTTGTTTTAGTTTTTTCGCCAACAAAAAGTACACGTTCAAGGCAAACGGGGACACGAAACGTCAGATCGTCTCGTTTATCCTGGTTAATCTGTTTGGGCTCTGGGTACTCCAAACTATTATCATACAGGCAGTCTCGTTACTTCTGACACCTGCGAACTTGTCCCTGGAAATGACCCTTTTGATCGCCAAACTAATCGCGACAATCGCGACGCTTATCTGGAACTATTTCATGTATTCGCGCGTCGTCTTTAAACCGCACGCTGATAATCGTCACTAAGACGAACGATATCCTCTTCGTTAGACGGATACGCAGCATCAGTATGCTGCCAGATTTCTGCAACTACCGTGTAACTACCCGGCAAGCTCGCCAAGCGGTGACGTTCGCCTCTTTTAAATTGGACGATGTCGCCGATTCTTGCGGCGATAGGATCACCCTGATCGTCGGTGGCACTTTTGTAGTATGCGCCGGGTGTTAAAAACGTCCATCGTTCAGCGCGTCGGTCGTGATACTGCCAGCTGAGCCGCTGCGCAGGCGCAACCACTAATAATTTAGGGCTGAGTTCGGCATTTTCAATCCCAAGACGAGCTGCCTCAAGCGTAAGTCCTGGGAAAAACTCATTTATAAAGCGCCCCGCCTGTTCGCTATCAATTCGGATATAGGCGCCCCAGGGCTTCTGATCGTCAATCTCTACAATCGTGTAATCAGCCATCTGGACGTCACCAACAATTTCCGCAACAAACGCTAGTTTCTCTCGCTCACCATCAACGTCCAGTGCGTTGATTTTTCGTGACAAGTCAGTCATTAGAACCTCCTTCTTGCTCTCTTCATTATATCGTATACTGGTACTACTATGCATATTGCCATTGACGCCCGAATTATCAACACCAGCACCGGCCGCTACGTCGAACGTCTCGTGTATTATCTACAAGAAGTCGACACGACCAACAAATACACCATCCTCGTGCCAACAAAAGATCTAAACTTTTTTACTCCGACCAATCCTAACTTTACCGTTATGGCAGCGGATTTTAAAAACTATTCGTTTGAAGAGCAGACGAAATTTAAAACATTTCTTGATACTCTAAACGCGGATCTCGTGCACTTTTGCATGCCGCAGCAACCGCTTTTGTATGCCGGCAAAAAGGTGACGACCGTACACGATCTTATCCTGCTTAATACCTATAATTCCGACAAAAACTGGCTGGTTTTCCACGCAAAGCAACTCGTCGGGCGCTACCTGTTTAAAAAGATTGCTAAAACGAACGAGCACATTATCGTTCCTACCAACTACGTCAAAAACGAGTACGTAAAGTACGCTCATATCCCAGAAGAAAAGGTAACCGTCACCTACGAATCTGCCGACGTATTTTTCGACAAACTAGAACCCTATGACCTTCCGTTCAAGCGGTTCATCATGTACATCGGCCAACAAAGCGATTATAAAAATATTCGCCGCCTAGGGGACGCGCACCAAAAACTACTTGAAACACACCCTGACCTTGGGCTTGTTCTCGTTGGCCGTAAAAACGCCTCGGCAAAAATGGTCGAAGCGTATTTCAAAAAAAGAGGCTACAAGAACATCCTCTATACCGATTTCGTACCGGACGCGCAACGAGACTGGCTGCTAAAAAACTGCGCCGCTTACGTCTTTCCGACGCTTATGGAAGGTTTCGGCCTGCCCGCGCTTGAAGCGATGGGATACGGATCGCCCGTTGCAAGCAGCTCGGCTAATCCGCTACCTGAAGTTTATGGCGATGCCGCTCATTACTTTGACCCCCTTGACGTTGACGATATGGCCCGCGCTATTAACGACATCCTTACGGACGAGAACCTTCGCAAGCAGTTGATCGAAAAGGGTTCAAAGCAGTTAAAGAAATACTCGTGGAAACGCATGGCCGAGCAAACCCACGAAGTTTACATGAACGCCCTTAATAGCAAAAGCTCGTAGTAACTACGAGCTTTTTTGTGCAATGATGATACTGCGTTCCCGGCCTTCACCTTCAGAGAACGTACGAATGTCATCGTATTCGCCGGCAACGCGGTGTACGACACGGCGATCGGCGGCGTTAAGGTTGGCGACGTACGAATCACCCGTGCGTCGCACCCCCTCGATCCATTCGCGCGCCTGAGCCGCAACCTTTTCTGCGCGCTGCTTTTTATAGTCAGCAATGTCCACGTTAACCCGGGTAAGCTCCGCTTCTTTACTGCGAAGCGTCGTAGAGATGATGTACTGTATACTGCGAAGCGTCTCGGCATTTCGTCCAATCAGCACGCTATTAAGATCAGAGGTAGGGACGACAAGTTCGATGACATCCTCCTCGCGGCTCGCTTGAACAGCCACGTTGACACCAAAGAACGAAATAATGTCCTCGAGATATTTTTTTGCGTAATCTACCGAGGCTTGAGCGTCCATCTTATTTCTCCTTTTTCTTGTTATCCTTCGCCTTGATCCGCGTCACGGTCGCTTTAACGGCGGCTTTCTCGCGAGCCTTTGCGGTTGCCTTTTTGCCTGGCTTTGCAGGCTCGTCAGCAATCTCTTCCAGCTCTTCCTCGTCTTGCTTAAGCAAGTATGACTGCTGGGCTACCGCAACGAGGTTAGAAACAGCGTAGTAGAGCGCAAGCGCACCCGGAACGCTGATCATTACAAAGAACATAAAGAAGGGAAGTACTTTGATCATCTTGCTCATGACGATCGCGTTCATTTCCGCCTGATCGGCCTGCTTGCCATCCGCAGCCTCCTTCATAACGTCACGCAGACGCTTGTCGCTTTCCTTTTGCGGCATCGTCTGCTTGCTCATAACGTACTGCGTTACCGCCGCAACGATAGCAAGCAGGATAAGGAAGATGTCGATTCCGTTCGTCGTAAAGGCAGACTTCGTAAGATCAACAAGACCAAGAAGCTTTTCGTTAAATTGGTCAGGGTGTTCGATCAGCTGTTTGATCGGACCGATGTTTTCCATAAAGTTATAGGTGTATTTCTCAATCTGGTCACGGTGTTGCGTGAAGATTTGAATCACGTGGTAGAGAGCCAAAAAGATAGGCAACTGAATCAGTAAAATACCAATCGAACGAAATGGATTCACGCCGTGCTTCTTGTAAAGCTCCAGCATTTGCATGCTTTCAAGCTGGCGATTTCCCTTGGTCCGTGCCTTGATCTTTTTAAGCTCTGGCTGCAGCTTTTTCATTGCCTGCGTCTGGTGCAGCTGCTTTTTAACAAGCGGGTAGAGAGCAAATCGCACAAATACGGTAAAGATAATAAGGCTGATGCCAAAGTCCCCGCCAGGAATCAGGCTATACAACCCGATTAACAGGTTGAAAATTGGTTGCACGATCAAGATATCAAAAATATTCACTTTTATTAAACTCCAGAAAATCTATTTGATATACAGTATAACAGTTTTGAAGCGCTATTTATAGAGATCCGCCTGAGCAAAGAGCTGCTTGAGCGTGTCGTTGAGCTCCTCATGCGGCATTGTCAGGACTTCGCTTGAAAATACCATGACAGCCACATCATGCGGCGAACGGATAGAGGGAAGTTCGTGCCGGATAATTTCGTAAATGCGACGGCGAATACGATTCCGGCCAACCGCACTTTTGTGGACTTTTTTACTTACCACCACGGAAAACCGCGAATGTTTGCGGTGCGGATTTGTCACGTATTTGATAGTGATCAAATGAGAGCGAATTGCATTTCCGTTTTTGTAAACGTAACGCAAACTACCGTGGCCGTGGAATCGATGAGCAATTGATAACATAAAGTACTTTAATTATAGCGTAAAAATAAAAATACGCCTCTTTTTAACAGGGGCGTATTTTTCGTCTAACTAGACAGTCAATTTAGCGCGGCCTTTAATGCGGCGGCGTTTCATCACAGCGCGGCCAGCTTTGGTAGCGATACGTGCACGAAAGCCGTGTGTGCGGGCGCGGTGACGCGTGTGTGGTTGGTGAGTTCGTTTTGGCATATCTGTTATATTTTACCTGACTCCCCTGTTTTTAGCAAGATATCCCTTGATTTTTTGGATTTGAGTTGTGTAATAATATAAACTTATCCACAGATACTTCCCTTTTATCCACATATTTACAGATACGGATGCGATATGTGGATAATTCACACCCCTATTTCACCTGTTTTTAATCCACTCTGTTATGGTTGTGGAAAACTTCCTTTCCCGCTATAGTAGGTAGCAACAGAACTTGAGGTAGAAAGAAGCCAGGGGAAGATTTTTAGACATGCATCACGCGTTATGGCAAAGTGTTTTAGGTGAAATAGAACTTTCCGTTTCACACGCCAATTTTACGACGTGGTTCAAAAACACCGAGCTTATTAATCAAACGGACGACACGGTTACGATTGCCGTCCCTAATATCTTTGCCAAACGCCAGTTTGAAGTAAAGTTTAACGACCAAATACGGTCGGTCCTTGAAAAAAATGGCGTCACCCCAAGTAAAATTACCTACACTGTCAAAACCGTTGGCAAAAAGACTGTCAGCCGCGAAACGACCGTCGCCTCAAACTCTGCCCAAGTCGAGGAGTTAATCGCACCCCGCCCATCTAGCCGACAAACAACTTCCACGGCATCATCCAACGGCCTCAATCCCCGCTACACATTCGCAAACTTCATTGTTGGCTCAAGCAACGACCTCGCCTACACCGCCTGCCAAGCGGTTGCCGCAAACCCAGGCACTAAATACAACCCACTTTTCCTTTACGGTGGCGTAGGTCTTGGTAAAACTCACCTTATGCAGGCAGTTGGTAACGAGATCGCGACAAAGCAGCCCGATGCGAGAATCCTTTATATTAGCTCCGAAACATTCGTCAAAGAATTCCTAGAAAGCATCCGCTTTAAGAAAAAAGGATTTTCCGACAAATACCGCAACGTCGACGTCCTTATCGTTGATGACATGCAGTTTATCGCCGGTAAAGAAAAGACCCAAGAAGAGTTCTTTCATACGTTCAATGCCCTTCACCAGACTAACAAGCAAATCATCATCAGCAGCGACAAGCCGCCAAAAAGCATTCCGACCCTGACCGAGCGTCTTCGCAGCCGTTTTGAATGGGGCATGTCTATCGACATTCAAATGCCCGACTTCGAAACGCGCTGTGCAATCGTCGAGACTAAAGCCTCGCTCTCTGGCGTTGAAATCGGCCGCGAAACCGTTGAATACTTAGCAAACAACATTAAGACCAATGTCCGCGAGCTTGAAGGCGCACTCAACCAATTGCTCGCCTACGCCGAAATGCGCGGTGTCACGCCCGATATCTCTACCGCCGAGGGGCTTATTGGCAATGTGCGCCACAGCCGGCCACAGCACGTCACCGCAAAACAGATCATTGACAAAACTGCCCGGCATTTCCAGATTGACGTTAAAGAAATCTGCAGCGCTAAACGCGACAAACATATTGTCGTACCACGTCAGATCGCCATGTACTTGCTACGAAGCGAGCTTCACCTTAGTTTTCCAAAGATCGCAGGCGAACTTGGACGCAAAGACCACACCACCGCCATCCACTCAGTCGAAAAAATCGAAAAAGCCATCAAACTGGACTTCATGATCCGCGAACAGGTGGCAGAAATCCGGGAGAAGCTCTATGCTTAGTACCTGTGTAAAAGTTGTGGACTACCTGCGCACACAACACGGTAAATACGGTGCGTTTTTATCCCCAAGAACCCACGTACGGGCAATCGAAGTTCCAAGCTACCGTGCAAAACCCATGGTTATCCCAATAATTACCCCCACATTTCCACTGCATCTTTCCCCACCAAAAATAGCGGTTTCACCCCTGATTGAACACTATTTTTACCCAGTTTCCACAGCCCCTATTATTAGAGCCACAAATGAAATTTAAAAAGAAAGGTAATATATAATGGAACTCTCCGTCACACAGGAAAACCTGGCAAAAGCACTTAGCAGCGTAGGACGCGTAGCAAGCAGTAAGACAGGGCTTCCTATCCTTAGTAACATCTTGCTCCGAACGGACGGCAACCGTCTTTTGGTAGCTGCGACTAACTTGGAAATCGCGTCGACTCATTTGATTGGAGCGAAAATCATCACGCCAGGAGCAATTACGATTCCCGCCCGGCTCGTGAGCGAGTTTGTCACGAGTTTGCCAAAAGGAACGGTGGATCTGAAAGTGAAAGATAATCACCTGTCGATTTCGTCCGGTACGTATAATTCTGTCATAAACGGCGTCGTCGCGGATGAATTTCCAGAACTTCCAACGATCGACGAGACCTCGTCAATTCAATACAGCATTAGCACGGCAGATTTTAAAAAAGCTGTTTCGCAAACTATCATCACCAGTAGCAGCGATAACACCCGCCCGGTTTTGACTGGCGTGTACTGGCACTCTTACGAGGGCAATTTGTATTTAGCTGCGACTGACGGCTACCGCCTTTCGGAGCGACGGTTGGTCGAGACGACTAGCGAAGTCGCCGCGATCATTCCAACCTCCACCCTACAGGAAGTTATGCGTACCATTAGTGACGATGTAACCGAGGTGGAAATGCTGTTTGACGAGACACAGGTACGTTTTCGCGTTGGGGAGTCAGAGGTAACTAGCCGCCTGATTGATGGTAATTACCCTGACTACCGCCAGCTTATACCGGCCGAGTCGGAAACGAATATTACCATTAACGCGGCAGAATTTGTGCGCGTAACAAAAATCGCGGGCTTGTTTGCCCGGGAATCCGGCGGAAGCGTGACGGTAACGGCAGACAAAGAGAAGCAGACACTCGCCATCCACTCAATCGCGTCCGAGCTTGGTGAAAACACTTCGAGCGCGCCAGCGGAGGTGTCGACTGACGGCCAGGTAACGCTGAACTCACGCTATCTTAGCGAAGCACTGGCAGTACTCGACGGCGACACGGTAGAGTTTCGTTTTAGCGGCAAGCTTGCGCCGTGTGTTCTGACGGCAAAATCCAAAGACGTCAATTATAAGCACATCATTATGCCGCTTAAAAGCTAATTATGGTAACGATAACTTCCCTTCGCGTGCAGCACGTCCGCACGCATGACGACTACACGCTTGCCGTCGCACCGACGGTGACGTTGATTACGGGGCCAAACGGAAGTGGCAAGACCTCACTTATCGAGGCGCTGTATGTCGCGTTTCAGGGGAGTTCGTTCAAGGATGGTGATGGCGACGTTCTGGCTCGTGACGCTCCCTGGTATCGCATAGACGTTACTTTCGACGACGGCACGGTGCGAACGGTAAAGTTTGATCCAAACCGGCAAACGGGAAAAAAACAATTTATCTTTGACGGAAAAACGCAGTATCGACTTACTCACCAGCACAAGCAGCCAGTAGTGCTGTTTGAGCCTGAAGATTTGCGGCTATTGAGCGGGTCTCCAACGCGCCGACGGCAATTTATCGACCGCTTCATCAGTCAGCTGGATCCGGAATATGCACTGTCAGTTCGTCGCTATGACCGTGCATTAAAACAACGCAATACCCTGCTAAAACGTCCAGGAACGACTACTGATGACCTATTTGCGTGGAATGTGTCGCTAAGTGAGTACGGCGCGTATATCATCTCTCAGCGCATTCATTTTATAGGACAGCTTGATCAGCGACTTAACGCTGTCTACTCTGAGATATCCCAAACGGACGACAAGACGACGATTCGCTATTCGTATGCTGGCAGTGACGCCTTAAAGCAAAAACTTCTTAGTGAACTCCATGCGCATACGGAACGCGACAAGCTGCTTGGATTTACCTCAACCGGTCCGCACCGGCATGACGTTTTATTTGATTTTAATGGGACGCCCGCCCTCTCGACCGCATCCCGCGGCGAAGTGCGCACGATTATTTTGGCGCTTAAGTTTCTTGAGGTTGCGATTATTGAATCCCTAACGAATAAAAAACCGATCATCTTGCTTGACGACGTCTTTAGTGAACTTGACGGAGAGCGTCAAAAAACAGTCGTCAATCAGTTCACGACACATCAGACGATTGTCGCGAGTGTTGGTGCAATACAGACAGACGGCATTGTCGCCTATCTGGGTTAGCCCTTGTGTTTTTAAGTAAATTATGCTATAATTAGCGCGTCCTAGTACTAATCGTCTTCACTTTTGTGAGGTGAGTAATGAGGCGCAGGAACCGATCTATTCTGTGGGTCGTAATTGTTCTGGCGCTGGTGGGCGCGTTGATCGTCGCTGGCGTTGTAGCCGGCAAGATCGACAACCCGCTGAGCCAGAAGCCCAAGCCGGGTCCGAGTAACTCAGCAGTGGTCGACGGGGACGGTGGCACGTTCACCTTTCCTGAAACCGGAATTGTCGTCAAAGTGCCGAAGGGCGCGGTGACGACAGAGACAAAACTGTCCGTCGGTGGAGCGACAAAACTTCGCGCGGAGGACAAGGCGCCGCTGAGAGGTATTCGTTCGGGTGCGGTGCGCTTCGACATCACCCTTTCGCGAGGTGAGCGGGACGACATCCAGCCGAAGAAGCCGCTCGGTCTCGACATTCCGCTTAGCGGCGTGATGTTGCCCTCGGGCGCGAATCCCAAGGCCGCGTTGGTCTACACTCCCAACAAGAGGGGCGACGGTTACCAGATCGTAAAGTCCTCCCCGGTAAAAAACGACGTGCTCTCCGCGTCGTTGTCGCACCTCTCACCCAAGTGGGTGACGTACGTCAGCGATGAGCAGCTGCTCGCGTCGTTTCGGGCGGAATTCGTCGAGCACGATCGCAGTGCCTGCAAGCAGGAGCTGACGGTGGGCGGCGACAAGATCAAGATTGGCGGCACCGACACGTTTGGATGGTCGCTCGATGACGGAAGTCCGCTGTTCGCGTGTCTGACGTCGGAAAACGACCAGTACGTCCGCGTCGGTATGGCCAATCGGCTGTACTACATCCTGTCGGTGGCGGACACGGACAACGTTCGTCTGGCGTCCGGCAAGGGCGATGCCGAGGAAGAGGTGGTCAAGTACTTCACTAACACCCTCTTCCCCGACAGTCACATCGACGGGTACGTGGGGCGCAACGGCAAAGCGGTTGGATCGGTCAAGGTCGACCAGCTGCCCGCGACGATCCAGCTGAAGAGCGACCCTAACACCTTCCTGGCGGAGGGTGCCTGGACAGCTCTGAAGATGATCGCAACCATCATCACGGGTGAGACCAACAACAAGACGGCCGAAAGGCTGATGAGCGCGACCGAGGTTATCTCGTGCATTCAGGGAGCGGTCGACATTTCGACCGACAACCTGCCGAGTATGGCTGGCGTGATCGACTTGGTGCTAAGCAAGTGCACCGAGACGATCCACGCGGCGCTCGCCGACCAGATCGATCCATTCAATGTGACGGGTCGGCTGCTGGTCGTCTGGAACGGCCTTTGGGATATCGTCAAGGTCACCCGTACGTCGTTCGACGGCATCCGGATGCAGTTTAACGGCAGAATGTCGGTGCACGTCTCCGGACCGGCGCCGAAGGTGGCGGCTTGTCCGACCGACCGACAAATGGAGGCGGCTGGGGCAAGCACTGTGATGGCTCCAAGCTACGACGGTGATGATGTGTCTGGACGGAAAGTCCTCTCAACCGCCGTATCCTCTACCGAGCCGCGGTACTGTGAAAGTGGCTGGGCCCGCGCTGTGGTGCAGGTAGAGTACGAAGACTCTCCAGGTAATGGAAACACGCTTGGAGTTGCTGTACTCATGCGGATTGCGAACAATCAGTGGGTTGGTGCGTACGACGACCTCAACTCACAAGAGCGGTCGTCGGTCTGCAGCCAGTCAATGCCGTACTGGGCGCGAGAGTGGATGAGCTGCTCCTAGCGCCAATCGGCACATGCCCCGCACGGGCAGTAGAGCGCTTCGCTCCTGCTGGTGCGGGGCGTTTTACTTTATCGGGTTAATTTATTGACTGATCGAAGTATTTCAACGGGAACATCTTTGAATTGTGCTGATGTCAAAACGAGTTCTGGCTGGTTAATCACCTTCCAGTCTCCGTTAGCTTTGTGCATGACAATTCGGTAAAAGTCGCGTTCGTCGCGTGGGTCGGCCACTTTTTTGGTTAAAATAGCGCCATACCAGTCCGCTTTTCCGTAAAGCGCGCCTTGCTCTGGCGTGTAATCACTGGCGATGAGTGGAAGCGCCTGTTTCATGGCCGCTTCTATGGCAGGTTTTTCTTTTGCGTAGGCGGATTTTAGAAATTCATCCGAGTAGCCCGGCTTCACATCAACAGTCGTGTCTTGGTCGGCTACAGTAAAACTTATATCACTCTTTGATACTTTTTCGCCTTCTGGCACGACATAATAGCCGCCGTTTTGGAGTGATACTTCGCTTGCGGCGGTGATTTTTTGAATTTCATCACCCGCTATTTCATGATTGCCGGCTTCACTTTCTTTTATCCTGAAGAGAGTTGCCCCCGTTACGTCATCGCCGAATGCGAAGGTAACTTTGTGGTACGAGCTGACTTGCATGAATGCAAAGGCGCTGATGATTGCGATAACGATAATACTGATTGCGATAATTATAAGTTTTTTCATGATGCGAATGGATTCTTATAGTTCCTAAATTTGATGTTGAAATCGGTAGGGTCATACCCCCACTCGGATATTTGGTTGATGGCTTGCTGGCGATACGGTTCTTCGGCGTCAATTTCGATGATGATAGATTCGCCGCTTGGATCGGCTAGATCCGAACGGTAGCCAATCGTGTAAAGCAGGCTCTCGTGCGGTAATAGCTTGACGATAGGGTTTTTAGTACTGAACTCCTCGCCGGTTTCTTGAGCTTCCTCGCCGCCGATCGCTTCATTTTCCTGGTATTTGTCCTGATTTTCCGCTACCCACTCCTGTGCCTCTTTGGATTCTGGTGTCATAGAGACGACAATCGTGTTGTCGACAGAATCGATATTTTTAGATAGATTGAAGTCGGCAAAACCTTCTTTTGTCGCCTTAATTTCGTAGCCGCCAGGTTTTAAGTAGGTTTCGCCCGCTTTCATCTGGACGCCGTTGACGGTAACTTGCGCGTCTTCGGGGACGATGCTGATAGTTACGGGTACTTTGCCGCGCTGGTTGAGCGTCGTGACAACTGCGTACCCTACTACGCCCAAAATGACCACGATCGCGACGAAAATGACCATCTTTAGTTTGGTTGCTTGTGTTGGCTCCATGGTTATCCCTTCTTCCTGTACCAGTTATACTTGCCGTCGATCGGATTTTCTCGACCGGCCATCGGTGCACGCCATGATCGGCCACTGAAGCTTACTGCCGCCGAGGCGATGTTGGTCTCAAAACCTTCGATACGTCCGGCGAACATAAAGGTGTGATCAACGTTGATGGCGACGTCGCCTTGCTTTAGGTCGGATACGTTGAGAGTATTTCCTTTGCCAAGGTACTCCCAGTTTGCTTTCATCCATTTTTCTTGTACGGTGGTGATACCTGCACCCTTGCTGACTTTACTTTCGTAGTTATAGCCAGGTTCAAACCCACTGTCGATCATAAGTGTTGTCACGAATCCACCACAGTCAACCCCTGGATACTGTAATCCGCCAACGTAGCGTCCGTCTGCCTGGGCTTTTTTGACAGCCGCTTCGTATTCTGGTTTTTTGGTAGTGTATGGTGGCGCTTTGTAGGTTGGCCAGGCATATGCTTTGATTGTTTCTGAAAGGTTGCCGCCAGTAAAGCCTTCACCACATCCCGATTGACTATCGGCCGATGGGATGGATTGCTTGATACCTTCGATAATACCTTTTGCATAAGCAGCCTTTAGCTTTTCACTGATCGCTGTACCCTTATCTTGGCCGATTTCGTTGTAGACCCATGGGACGGATGGTGACCAGAGTTCGATGAGTGGGATGTTGCCCTTAGAGGCGATGTCGCCGCGGCCAAACGAGCCCATCTGGGTGACGTTCCCTTTGTCGGTGTCGACGGCGTGGCCTTCAGCGGCTGCGCGGGTTTTGGCGAAGGTATTTGCGTAGGCCTCACTGGTTGTGGCTGTTTTTTTCTCTTCTTCGGTATCGCCAAAGGTGTCTTTGTGTCCCTGGTATTGGCGATAGGTATCGACGCGTTGAGGCCATGCCTCATTGATGTTTCCTGGCGTCGTGTGGATGCTTACACCGATGGCTGCTTTTGCAGCAGCAGCTGCGTCGGCGCGCTGACGGAAGTTAACCTGGTCTGTGTTACCTTTACGAGATAGAACAACTTTGTAGCCTGATTTTTCAAGCTCAGCCTGGACGCGCTTCGCTACGTCCATCGCGTCATCACGCTCCGGACTGTTCGCTGTCTCGTTTGTCTTTAAACCGCTCTTTTTATCGATAAAGAATGGAATAGCCGCACCATGCCCAGGGTCGAGGAAGACGGTCGCGCCCTTGGCGGTACCAGACGCGCTTGGTGTTTTAACGTTGTCCTTAAAGCTGTTGTAGGCGTCTTTTGCGTAGCCACCACGTCTGTTGACGACTTCGCTTGGCGTGTCGGCAGAACGCTCAAAACTGTCGTGCCAAAATACCAGCGCGTCATTGATACTCTTTTGCTTTTTCATGACTTCCCATTCGCTGCCGCCACCGCGAATCGCCTTACGGGATTTTGCTTCTTCATACAGGTATTGAAGCTGGAATTTCAGATCCGAGACGGCAACCCCCTTCTTTTTGGCGGCCTTTTCCAGGTTGGTGCGGCGGCCAAATGACCATTGTGCAATACCGTACCCTACCCCATTACCTTCTTGTGCATCAGGCCTGTAACCAGACTCTTGCATCAAGTTACCCATGAGTCCGGCAGCCTGCTCGGCAGTGAGCGCGTCTCCAGCAGATAAGTTTCCGTCGTTTCCAACGAGGAAGTTCCAAATTTTTTCAGCGTTTTTGTTGCCGACAAGCGTTGCATCGCCGCCAGTGTCAACCGAACAGGCGTTCGGGTTATAGAATTCGATGTCATTACCAGAGAAAAATTCTTCGTCTATCGCTAGTACCTGGATAGGCTGAAACACGAAAATAAAAATCGACACCATAATGACGGTCCGGTAAAATAATCGTTTTCGTAGTGTCGCGTTTGCCATCAGTTTACTCCTTCAATATACGGTACGTCAGACTTCGTTATTTTATTTGCTACCCAGGAATTACCATACTGAATTAGCTCGACGGCCCATGACTGCTTTTCTTCGTATTCGTTAAAACCTGTATTCAGACCGACGTTCATGTACACGATGACCCCCATTTTATTACCACCCAGATCATACCAGTCAGTCTCGAGAGTAGTCACTTTTGACGTGTTGAACGAGTCGCTCACGACGGGCGGTTTTGCGGTGATAACCGGACTGTTTGGCGCAAAGTATTGGCGCAGGCGCGTTTGCCGTGTCGCGGCAGTCTCGTCCATAGGTTGTGATACGTACGCCTCTGCCGCCTGCTGAGCATTAAGGAAGATGGCGTCTGTCGTTGCTTGCGGAAGGAGCGATCCGTGCGCGTCACTGTCTTCTGCTTCGCTGTGTGACTGCTCGGATTCTTCAGGTGTAGCAGGAGCTTCAACTTGCTGGTCGGTCGGTTGGTCTTCTGTTTCCGAAAGCGCGACAGGCTCTGGCGATGGGTTGAGGTAGATAACCGTGGCGATGATAAAAACAACAAAGGCGACGCTCGCTGCTATGATGAGGATAAGTTTTTTCCTGGTCATAGCGTGACCCCCTTCTTCTTCATGAATTTCGCAGGATCAGTCGTTTTACCGCCCACTTCAACCTGGAAGTGGAGGTGGGTGCCTGTCGAATTACCTTGGTTGCCAGTTTTCGCGAGCTTGTCACCTGCGTTCACTTTTGCACCCACTTTAATGCCTGAAGCGAGGTTTTTGTAGTAATAGTGCATATATTTTGTGACAGTGCCGTCGTTACAGTTAATAGTGATGATATTAGTTTTCGGGCTGCCATCGCGGCCGTTCGAGTCGCCGTTATTGCCAATAGATTTAATCGTTCCGCTACAGGCCGAGGCGAAATCGCCGCTATATGCCATGTCGATGCCATAGTGAGGCGCTCCGCTGCTGTACCGTCCGTATGGGGCTGAGATTTGGTATTTACCGAGCGCTGGGTTTTTCCAATCAGTACTGCCGGTGGTTGCGTCTTGCTGTTCGGCAACGTCGCCGCCAGCCGAAAGGTCTTCATCCATGGCGCCGTTGATGCTGTTGTCCATCTGGTAGACGCGGAAATGTTTGTTGCGCTCTTCTAGGTCGGGATCAACACACTCTTCACCGAGCGAGCCATTTTCTTCTTCGGTCGTTCCCCAGGCTTCACGGTCGACGCAGTTCTTTACCCAGTCTTTAAACTCATCGCTTTTTGGTTCGCCTTCTTCGCTGTCGATGTGGCCGCCGTTAAGCATCCATTCTAGGTTTGCTTCAGAATCCATCGCCAGCTCTTCTGGGGTCATAGCGTATCGGACATTACAAAAGACATCGGCATCGATGTTAAGATCTTCGTAGGTTGGGTCGTTACACTTGCTGTAGCGCTCCTCGTTAAATTCTTGGGCGGCATTAACATGTGGCAAAACACTCGAGAACGCTGTTCCAAGAATGGTCGGCACATTAATTACTGCGCGCGAAACCGTCGTAGAAGATTCAAGGATGGTTGGATTGATTTTACGGATAGCCGACCCTAGGAAGGAGTACTGATTGTAGATATCAAATGGCGTATCGCGGGCTTCGTATGTCTCAAGGGCGACATATTGTTCTTGTACGTCTTTAGCAACGAGGTCGTACGCCTTCTTTTCTGATTTGCTGGCTGGTTTCATGCCGCGGCCCTGGGCGATATCGCCAAGGAGTTTTGAGGTTCCTACGAACGCGACGTTACCAAGATCGTACCCCTTGGTTTTCCCGCTTACGACGTTTCCGGCCATGATGTCGGCGAGGGCTGCTTTGAGGAATGGCGCCGCAAAGCCAAGTGCTACGGAAGCACCAATGGAAATTGCCGTTGTCGCTCCAAAGCTGCCGGCCATTGAAATAATACCTGCGACTAGGCCGGCGGCACGTGCCCACCAACTCTGGACTTTTTGACAGGTTTTTTTGACGTTCTTTCGTCCGCCAAGTGTGTCGTGAATCCTGTCCATGACCTTTTCGAGCGTTCCTACTAATCCGCCACCAACCGAGAACTGGCTATCCCTAGTACTTAGCTTTGGAGCCTCGTTGTACATCGCTGTTTTCATACCGGGCGAATCCCAGGCGTTTTTACCAAAGTTAGGATTTTTTCGCTCCTGCGCCTGAACGTTATTGACGTCGTCCGAGGTGCTAAGGCTGCTTTCGTCTGTTACGGTTTCATTCATGTCGATGGCTGTGAGTTTGTCACCGAGCCATTCGACTTTCTCCGCAGTACCCTTGCCTGCCTTAATTTCATCGGCCATGTTGTCGATCAGCACTGCGCCTTGAACGAGTTGAATCGAGCGTGTCACCTTGGCAGCTGCTCCTACGGCCATTGCAGCGTTGTTAATCGTACAGGCAGTATCAAGTGCCCCGAGTGCAGAGATACCCTTAAGCCCGGATTTAAGCACGCTCCCCACGGCAGAAGCACCCGGTTTTGACTCGGCTGCTTTTTTTGCAATGTCATCGATATCCGCTTTGGTTTTTGCGGCGATTTCATCGAATTTGTCTTTGTCAACCGAGTTTGGCGGATCCGCTTCACCGTCGGCATATACTTTGTTACCCTCTTCGTCGACGACATACTCGCGGCCATCTTTTTCCTTTAACTTTCCATCGGGCGTACGGTTAGCAGCCTTACCCTTGGTGGACTCGGTCATGGATTTGTCACGCTCTTCATCGGTGTCGCCATTGACGTGACTGGCTTTATCGACGAATAACCTGGCAAATCGCGAGTTTGCCACTTTGTCAGACATGCCCGCGAAGCGCGGATTGAACGTGGCGCGAAGCGCGCTTCCTACCGCGGGGTTGGTTCGCGCCAATCGGTTAAGATCTGCCGGATCGTTGATCTTCGATCCGTCTGGTGCGGTCATAGAGACGATACGCTGTCGGCCAAATGGTTTCGTCGTCTCGGTCTTAACGTCAAATCCCGCATTCTTAAACTTACTAATTTGCCGTTTAGACATAGTGGTAAATTTACAGCGTACCTTTACGGATTGCGTACAAATGGCACCGCCGGCTTTTAAACTTTTGAGCTTGGCGCGTAGTACGTGCGAAGTGCGGATATCCATTGCCGCGACTTGGTCGTTAAGGTCGGACATTAGCACTTCTTTCATCTGGACGATTCCGACACCTGGTGCGACCAAAACGGTAAAGAATCCGCCGCCGCCAACAAGCAGTCCGATGATCATTCCAAGTGGACCTTTTCGCTTCAGCGCTTTCATCGTCCCCTGGAAGCGTTCTTTTCGGCTGCCCTCGCGGGATGGTGCGTACATCCACTGACTTCCGTCCTGCTCTTTTTCTTTGGCGTTATCGATGTTTGAAACGGCGCTGAGATTGCCACGCTCTGGTGTCGACTCGCCACCACCTTGGATGACGCCGAACTTTTGTTCCTGGTTGTTTAGATCCTCGGCCGTGGAGGTTTCAGCTTCGTGAAGATCGCCGCGCTCTGGTGTGGATTCACCGCCGCCATTAATGACATGCAGGTTCGGTCGTGTTTCGGATTGAATGTCGGGGTTGTGCTTTCGAGCGGGATCAGCCATATCTTACCTTTTATTACACTTTATATTCACCAGGGTTCATGTAACCGTTATTCACGACAGGAGTGGGAGAATTTTGCTGGGGTTGCTGCGGCGCTGTCGGATTCGAGAGCGGATTGGTTGTAATGAGTCCCATCTCGGTCTGACTGGCAACAATCTGGATGTGGACGTGGCTTTGTCCGGCAAAGAACAACCCTTGCCCTACCGGGAAGTTGGCCAGACGTTTACGTTCTTCCTCAGTCAGTTTAAAGACGTCGGATAACACATCGACTGCACTGGAAGATTGTTTTAGCAGTAATTGCATAGAAGAGTTGGCAACGATGGCGCGCCCCATCTTGCTTCCCATGAAATCTTCGACATCCTGGGTAATGGTCGTCAGTCCCAGGTGGTATTTTCGGGCGCGTTTTGCCAGGCTAAACAAGAAGTTTGCCGAGTCATCGTATTTCATCAACTGCCATGCCTCATCCACGATCAGCATGCGTTTGCGCTGTTCTGTGCGCGTAATGTTCCAGATGTGGCTAAGCACGATATACATAGCAACCGGACGAAGTTCGTCCTCGAGGTCGCGGATATTAAAGACGACCATGTGATTGTTGATGTCGATGTTCGATTGCTGCGAGAAGATACCGGCGAACGTTCCGGTCGTGTATTTGCGCAGACGTTGTGCGAGCGCTGGCCCCGTTCCACCCATGTGAAGTAGCGTGTCATAAAGATCCGCGATCGTCGGTGGCATCGAGTTATGTGTCAGCGGGTCGCTGGTGATGCCAGCGCGGGCGTAGGTGTCGATCAAACCTTGGTCAAGGTCAGCTTCTTCGGCGGGCGTTAATGCTGACATCATTTGCCCTGCGGCCGTTGCCTGGCTGCCACCCAACATCAAACGGAACAAGCCGTGGAGCGTCACGAGGTTTGCACGAAGTGCGTCGTCAGCTTCGTCGCTGTCGATGACACGCGGCAAATCAAACGGATTAATACGGGTGTCCGCGTTCAGGCTGAGGCGGATGTAACTTCCGCCAACCGCGTCGGACAGTTTTTGATATTCGTTTTCCGGGTCGATGATAAGGACATCTGATCCGACCATCATGCTACGGAGCGCCTCAAGTTTCACGGTGAACGACTTACCGGCACCAGACTTCGCAAAGACGACCATATTGGCGTTTTCCAAGGTGAAGCGGTCAAAAATGACCAATCCGTTATTGTGCATATTAATGCCATAAAGCACGCCCTTTTCCTGGGTAAGGTCGGCGCTGGTGAATGGGAAGCTGGTCGAGATTGCGCCGGTGTTCATGTTGCGGCGGATCTGTAGCTGGTCGCTCATTTGTGGAACGGTACTATTGAGTCCCTGCTCTTGCTGGCTGCTGGCGACCTTACTAAAGATCAGTTGCTGCCCAAAGAGCGTTTCGATTTTGTGCTGCACGAATCCAAGCTCGTCCAAACTGTCGGCATAAAGCGTTACGTATAGGCCATAACGGAAGAAGCGCTCCGAACCAACCTGTAGCTGGTCTCGTAGTTCCTCGGCGTCCTGTAGGGCGGCCTCGAGGCCCGGATCACGTGTACGTCCCTTTTCGCTGTTGATCGACATCGTCGCCTCTAGTTGCGTCACTTTTTTGCGCAAGTTGTTGAGTACGACTTGGCTTTCAACCGGGTAGACGAACATGCTGATATCGAGCACTTCATCGATGTTGATCAGGCCGCTTAACCAGCCAGTGTAGATCTGGCGGGGATAGCCATAAATATAGAGTGTTCGGCCGTATTTTGTCCCCAGGCGGAAGTGGCTGGCGTGAATCTCCAAGCTGCTTGGTGCGATCAGGTCACGAAGCGTTGTCATTCCTTTCAGGAACGCCTGCTCCACCTCTACCTGCTCGCGTGCGCGCTGCTGCGCGGCAATGTCAATTGGATCTAGTTTTTTCTTTGCCATGGTTACATTTCCCCTTCTTGGAGATGTGGTCGCGGTGCTTCACCCTCGCCTTTTCTCACGTAGGTTGATGTCACGCGTTCAAAATCACCCAGGGGTTCACGTACTGCTGTGTCAGGGTTGTAAACATTGTAGTAGAGTTCGCCAAGTTCTTTGGTATTAAGCTGCACGCTCTTTACGCCAATCTGGAACAAGCCGCTCGTCACCGAGTCGATGCGGTTTTTAATTTCATCCTTTGCCTTGTCGTAGGTGGCCTTGTCGATTCGTGTCGCGGTTGTTTGTGGCTGCGAAAAGAGTTTGCCAAAAAAGCCCTTTGCCTGCTCTTTAACGTTAGTGAGGTCGCCCGTTGGATAGTATGGTACGACGACGAAAAAGCTCTTATCCATAATGTTCGCCTCTTGCGAGAGAATATCAATAAAGTTGATGTAATCATCCATCAGCACATTAAGAAGCATATTATCCTGTGATCGGCGGATGTTTGAAAGTCGGTCAATATATGGCCCGATGTCGACGCGCTGCGAACGGATGAAAATCTGAATTGGGAAATAAAGCGCGTTCAGAAAGTTCTGGTAGCTAAACTCAACTCCCTCACGTTCGCGAGAGCTCATCAGGTCGAAGTTAATAGACTTGCTGGCAACGACTGCGCGAAAACTGCCATCGCTCATGATGACCATGTTGTCGCGGATTTCAGATATCAACAAACTGTTCTGCGTCGTATTTTGAGCGGGTGCAGGTTTAGTGGCAGGCTGTTGTTGTGCGGCCGCCGATCCAACAGGAACAGGCCCTTGCGGATTGGCCGCAGCGCCAGATGGCATCGCCTGAGGTTGTTGTTGATTGTTTGGCGGCACTTCCCACTCTTCCCTTGTCGATTATCTTATGATTAACGCAGTGAAATGACAACTTCTTCTTCGGGAAGCTCCTCTTCCCTCTGGTGAATCCTTTGTGCTTCGTGCGCAATCGTCTCGATAGATAAATCGGAGTTATTTGCAAGGCTTATTATATCAGGTGACACAACTTTTTCGCTAGTGGTTGGCGCGGGTTCGGGCGCGGATTGTGGAACGATCGGAGGTGCAACCTGTGGAGAAGCGGTCGGCATCGGTGCAGGCACTGGTGCGGGAGGTGTCTGCGAAGGTGGCGGCAACTCACTAAGCGGACGAATAACAGCCTGGTGGATTGACGTTGGGTACGGGTCAAATGTCAAATGAGGATCTGTTGAAGGGGTAGAAGAAAGACTCGCGTACGGGTCGGGTATCGCAGGAACTGGCACTGGCGACGGAATCGCTGTAGGTTGTTGTGTTTGGGTCGGCATGTTGTGCATACGCTCCACCATCTCCTGGCGGCGTTTAGCATCTGCCTGGCCAATCATCGTATCGAATGATTGTGCAACTCCCCCGCCCTCATCCAAAACGTCCTCTGTTTGCTGTGCTTCAAAAAACGCATCGCTCTGCATGGCGTTGCCAGCCTGGGGCATCGCGACCCCACGCACGGCCCATCCGCCAGTGTCGACAATATCAGCCAAATATGAAAGTCGTCGGGCGGCTTCGGTCTCGGATAAGTTTTTAGTACGCTGGACTTCAACGACTTTTGGCGCGGTAATTTCTACGAGTGATTGAATGCCATCGGGCAACCAAAGGCGCTTGCGAGGCTTCAAATAAAACGATACGACTGCGGCAAGGTAGATCTCCATCGGCTGGTCTTTGCGCAGTGGTAACGCTAGCGCACCAAAAAAGATGATGATCGGCAGCGGAATAACCGCGAGCGGAATAAATAATTGACTCAACCCCCATGCGAGTGCAATCGAGATAGCGGCAATAATCAAGTATACAAACTGACGGAAGCTAAACGGTCCGATAAGCTTGTCGTCTGCTTCGACGTCCTGGGGAACTTTATAAACAGCCATATATTACATTGTACCCTATGGACCCGCAGGTGGTGTCGGCGGAGTTGGTGGAGGGGTCGGACTACCCGGAGGAGTGGGACCAAGCGTGCCACGTCGGGTGTCGCGTTCGGCCTTCATTGCGTTATGGATACCCTCTGCCCCAACCTGTCCGCGGGTCGCGTTGATGATTTTGGCGATATCGCCGTCACTTAAGTTGGCTGCACCACCGGCCGAGCTAATGATCATTTGCAAGTTTTGCGGTCCCATCGACTGAAGGTCGGCACGGCTATATGGTGCGGTAACCCGTTGAGGACTTGGTGCGGCAGGAGCTGGTGTAGGCGTTGGTGCGTTTGTCGGTGCTGTAGTTGGTGCCGGAGGTGCGTTAGTAGGTAATCCCTGGGCTATATTCTTTAAGGCTGCAAGGTTCTGAGGCGAGGTGTCCTTGACGATATTTTGGTTTCCGAGGATGCTTTTTGCCTGCTCCTGCGAGATAGCTCCGGCTGCTGCCGCACGTTCAAATGCTTTTGGCGCAAAACCTGCGACTTCGGCGTCTGATTTCTGGACATAGCTTGCCTCTGCGGAAGCCTGCTCAAGAGTTCTTTGCGGAAGCGCGTTGCCGTCTGTATCATGGGTCTGCTGTGTCGCCCAACGAAGCATTGCAGGGTCCTTTGCCTTAAAGTCTTTTCCGTTTTCTTTAATGAAGTCACGCATGGTATTCATGGCGCCCGCGTTAGCTGTGCCGCTCTTTTCAGCCGCATTTAACGAGTCGTAAATAGCATTGTAGCCCGACGCCCCAGTCTTCATGAGCATGCTTGTCGCAGCCGCTGCTTGAACCTTATCACCACTCTCGAGCGCCTCATCGAGCGCTGCCTGTGGGTTATTCTTAAAGCGTACGTCGGCTGTCAATAAAATTTCACGGTTGGCAACATCCTGTTTGAAAATCTTGTCGACTGCACTTTGCGCCGAAGCTTCCAGGCCACGCGCTTTTGCTTCGTTTCCAGCAATCTGTTGAGCAAACCCTTCTTGATTTAGGGCGCGCTTGGCGAAGTACTCCTGCGCACTCTCGTCTGCGACTGCCTTAGCAAAGCCGCGTTTTTGTGCCGTGTTTACTTCGCCTGTCGCGCCACCACTGCGAAGGTACGCCATGGCGCGTCGACGTCGGCTGTATTTACCACCGAGTGCACCGCCCTCACCTTCCAAAATACCTGAACCTCGGCCAAGGCGGTTGCCGCGGTTAACGTCTTGGCGATAATCCCTGTAGCCCTCTGCTTTTTTACGCAAGCGGTCGAATGGTCCCTTGTTAGGGTTGTTGATCATACCGCCCCAGCGTCCAGCCAGGCCACTCGTCGCTTTAATGAGGAAGGGCGTGATAAAGAGCGGCACGATTGTCACGGCTGCCCCCATAAGTGACAAGAACCATGTTCCCTCAGCTTCTTTATCAGATGCCACACCGGTAATCACGGTGTTGGCAAGTGATGATCCGCCAAAAATTAACGCGATAATTGGGAACATTAATAGAAGTGTCATAAAGATGTCTTTCCACTTCTTAAATAGCGACTCGGTATTTGGCAGCAAGAATGCAACAAATGCTAGCGGTGACACAACGATAAGGATGACGATCAGAGCTTGTCGCAGCGTTAATACAAGCAGCACCATAACAATCGCAAAGGCTGCTGTTACTATTAATGGCAAAAGTGCTGAAAGTCCTACATACAGCCCGATACCAATTGCGCCACCGGTAAGAAGACCTACGGTTATACCATCCCACAGCCCGCCGCCACCGGTTTCTGCTGCACTTCCTCCCGTGACATACAGGCTTTTACTAATACTGTCGAGCATGCCCTTTAGTGAGGTTCCAGAGATGTTAGAGAGGTCAACGGCAATGGCACATATCCAATACGATACGTTTACTAAAATGGCAGCAATAATAAGTTTTGGCAGTAGCTTCTTGACGCCGTAGTTAGAGATGCCGACGCTCGTGAGCTGTGAATAAATAATTGCAAGGAACATAATTACAAAGGCTACGTTGGCGATATTTCGCATAATAGACCACGCATCATAT
>Ga0075365_10000105_pt1 | contig 24752 bp, 27 predicted proteins | sample EndMetdeltDD1765_FD_71387 | JGI IMG/M metagenome (GOLD analysis project Ga0075365, IMG submission 71387) | Populus endosphere microbial communities from Tennessee, USA - Endosphere MetaG P. deltoides DD176-5 | ecosystem: Host-associated > Plants > Roots > Endosphere | place: USA: Tennessee... | reverse complement strand
CTGGCCCTGCTCGCGGGCGACTACCTCTACGCACGAGGGCTGGAGCGCCTGGCGACGCTCGGCGACCTGGACGCGGTCAGGGAGCTCTCCGACCTGATCTCGCTCGTGGCCCAGCTCCAGGCGGCGAATCACGCCTCGCCCGGGCCTGACCAGGGCGCCGGAGCCCTCTGGCTGGCCTCCGCGGTGACGGTCGCCGCCGGCCCGCCGGCCGGCCACGCGGAGGCCAAGCAAGCCCTGCGCGAGGGCGACCCGGCCGCGTCGCGTGCCCTGTGGGACGGCGCCGCGTCGGTCGCGGCCGTTGCCGGCCTGGCTGAGCGACTGGACGGGGCTGCCGAGTCGATAGGCTTCGCGCCCCCTTCGTGAGCGCCAGGCGCGCAAGCAAGTAAATGGATCTGGCCCCACAGCGATCATTCCTCAGAGCCTGACCGTGGCCGACGCCGCCGACAAGACGAACGAATCAGCGGGCGACGGCATCCAGCCGAAGCCGCACCCCGCGGGCTACTTCGAGGGGGAGTCGATGAGCCGCCGCCGCGCCTTCACGGTGGCCGGCCAGGCACTCGGCGGGATCGCGGGGGCGATCATCGTGCTGCCCGCCGTGGGCTTCGCGCTCGCGCCGATCTTCGAGAAGCCGGACGAGCTCTGGGAGAGCGTCGGCCCCCCGAGCAGGTTCACGGACACGGTCTACAAGCCGGTGGTCTTCACGATCGTCGAGGGGATCGGCGAGGCCGGCAAGACCACGGCGTTCGTCCGGCAGGGATCCGAGAAGTACGGCGAGAAGCCGGACACCTACGTGGCGATCACCACCCGCTGTGCCCACCTGGGCTGCCCGGTCAACTACGTCGTGTCCGCGAGAAGCTTCGTCTGCCCGTGCCACGGCGGTGTCTACGACTTCCAGGGGAAGGTCATCGGGGGCCCGCCGGTCCGCCCGCTGGATCGCTTCCAGACCCGCGTCGAGAAGGGCCAGGTGCAGATCGGCCCCCGCTACAGCGTCACCTCGCAGCTCCAGCCCGTCCAGGCCCGGGACCCGGGCGAGTACACGGGCGGGGTCTGGAACTACATCTATCCACCGCGTCCCGACGCGCCTCCGGCACCATAGGTGAGCTGAGATGAAGTTCCCCGAAGCCCTCATCCCGCCGCCGCTCAAGAAGCCCCCGAAGCCCGGCACGGGCAACGGGGCCAACGGTGCGAACGGCGCCCCCGCCAAGCCCGTCGACAAGATCAAGGAGACGCCCGCCGATCTCGTCGGGTGGCTGGACGAGCGCACCGGCGGCTCGAGCTTCCTCACCGGGATGCTCTTCCGCAAGGTCCCGAAGGGGACCAACTGGTTCTACACGCTGGGCTCGGCGACGCTCTTCGCCTTCGTCGTCCAGGCGACCACCGGCGTCTTTCTCGCGATGTACTACGACCCGTCGCCGACGCAGGCGTACGCCTCGGTCACCCACCTCACCAACGACGTGTTCCTCGGCGAGTTCGTGCGCGGGATGCACAAGTGGGGCGCCAGCGTGATGATCATCCTGATCTACCTGCACATGGCGCGGACCTTCGTGTTCGGCGCCTACAAGTACCCCCGTGAGCTGAACTGGATCATCGGAGTGACCCTCCTGATCCTGACCATGGTCATGGGATTCACGGGCTACCTGCTGCCATTCGACCAGCGCTCCTTCTGGGCCACCGAGGTCGGGAACAACATCAACGGGACCGGGCCGTTCGTCGGGCCGTACCTTGCGGACTTCCTACGTGCGGGACCGGAGTTCGGCGCCACCACCCTGTCGCGGTTCTATGCGATCCACATGCTGCTCGTCCCCGGGCTGATCATCGCCCTGATCGGCGCCCACCTGTACCTCGTGGTCAAGCTCGGTACGACGGCTCCGCCGTGGCTCCGCCCGAAGCGCAACCGCGCGATCGCGAAGGAGGAGCGGGTTTGAACCGGGCCGAGAAGGAGGCCTACCTCCGCGAATACGAGCAGCTGAAGAAGCAGGGCAAGCCCTTCTTCCCGTACGCGGTGATGAAGGACTCGACGATGGCGTTGATCGTCGTCCTCGTGATCGCGGTCCTGTCGATCGTCCTCGGCGCCGAGCAGGGGCCGAAGGCCGACCCGACGACGACCACCTACACGCCACGCCCCGACTGGTACTTCTTCTTCCTGTTCGAGGTGCTGCGGGTCCTGAAGCCTCCGTACCTTGTCCCCCTTGCGACGATCGGCATTCCGACGATCGCGATGATCCTGCTGTTCCTGCTGCCGTTCTACGACCGCGGGCCGGAACGCAGACCGGAGCGCAGACCGATCGCGATGACCGCGATGAGCATGACGATCATCGTCATGGCGTACCTGACCTACAAGGGCGCCAACGCCGGCCCGCCGACGGAGGTGAGCATGACCGTGCCGAAGCAATACGAGGCCGGGAAGCTCGTGGTGGCGCAGTCCGCCTGCCTCGCCTGCCACAAGATCGGCGACAGCGGCAACGGCACGCTGGCCCCGGATCTCACGCACATCGGGTCGCGCATCCCGCGCGAGGCGATCCTGCGTTCGCTGGAGGTCGGCCCGAGCATCATGCCCTCCTTCAAGGGCCTCGGCGAAAAGAAGCTGAACGAGGTCGCCGACTTCCTCGCATACCTGAAGTAGCCAGACTGCACTGCGAACCCTGCGCGGTCATGGCCACTACCTCGACCCCAATTCCCAATCGTGGATCCGGCGAGTTCGCCACCGAGGTCCGGACGATGTTCGACCGGATTGCGGGCGTCTACGACCTGATGAACACCGCGATGACCGCGGGCATGCACCACCGCTGGCGCCAGCGTGCGGCGGAGCTGGCCGAGCTCGAGCCGGGCGGCTCCGCGCTCGACGTCTGCTGCGGGACCGGGGACCTGGCCCTCGAGCTGAGCGGCCGGGTCGGCCCCGAGGGCTCGGTGGTCGGCTGCGACTTCTCCGAGCGGATGCTCGACCTGGCGCGGCGGAAGGCCGCGGGCAAGGGGGCCGGCAACGTGCGCTTCGAGTGGGCGGACGCCCTCCAGCTCCCCTACGGGGACGATTCCTTCGATGCCGCCACGGTCGGCTTCGGCGCCCGCAACCTCTCCGACCTCGATCGCGGGCTCCGGGAGCTCGCCCGGGTGCTGCGCCCGGGTGGCCGCCTCGTGATCCTCGAGATCACCCAGCCGCAGCGCCCCCCGCTCTCGGTCTTCTACTCGCTCTGGTTCGACCGCATCGTCCCTCTGCTCGGGACGGTGGCCGGGGACCGCAGCGCGTACACCTATCTCCCGGAATCGGTGAAGCGCTTCCCGTCGCCCCACGGCCTCGCGGAGGCCATGGGCCGGGCCGGGTTTCCGAAGGTGCGTTACTTCCTGCTCGCGGGGGGCATCATCACAATTCACGCCGGCGCGGTGAGCGCCTGACGCCACCGCGATGGGAGCGACCGCGACAATGCACGACATGGGAGGCTCGAGGTGAACCGGACGGCAGTGCCGCCACCGGTCACGATGGTGCTCGACGCCGCCGATGCGTGGCTCCCGATGCGGATGGAGGCCGTCGAGGAGCGTCTGCGGCGGCTGGTGGAGGGCCATGGCGAGGACCTCGCGGCCGACGCCGGCGCCACTCTGGAGGCCGGGGGCAAGCGCCTGCGCCCGATGCTCGTACTGCTCTGCGCCGGCCCGGGCGCGGGCGAGGCGGCGATCCGCGCGGCCGCCGCGATCGAGCTCGTTCACATGGCGACCCTGGTTCACGACGACGTGCTCGACGCGGCTCCGCTCCGTCGCGGGCGCCCCACGGTCGTCGCGCGTTCCGGCCGCGATCGCGCGCTGGCGGTGGGCGATCTCCTCTTCTCGCGGGCCTTCGCCGAACTCGGCCGCGACGGGAGTGAGCGCCAGGTGGAGCTGCTCTCGGGCGCCTCGGTGGCGCTGGCCCTCGGAGAGCTCGCCCAGCGCCGCGACGCTTTCGACATCTCGATCTCCGCCGATCGTTACCTGGAGCGCTGCGGTTTGAAGACCGCGCGGCTCTTCGAGTGCGCATGCCAGATCGGCCGCGCCGGGGAGGGAGGGGAGCTCGCGACCAACTCCGCCGAGCCCGACCTGTCGCTGGAGCGCGCGCTCCAGACCTTCGGCCGCGAGATCGGCCTCGCCTTCCAGCTGCTCGACGACGTGCTGGACGTCACGGGCCCACCGGAGCGCACGGGAAAGGCCCGCGGAACGGACCTCCTCGACGGGACCGTCACGCTCCCGCTGATCCTCGCGCGCGAGGAGGATCGGTCGCTGGCGAAGATCGAGCTGCGCGAGCTCGACACCGAGGGCGCGGCGGAGGTCTGCGACCGGGTGGCGGCGACGGGCGCCCTCGAGCGGGTGCGCGCCGACGCCCGCGGCCGGGTCAAGACCGCGAAGCAGGCGCTCGTCACCTCGGGGCTGCGCCCGGAGCAGCGCCGGCTGCTCGAGCTGGTGGCGGACGGCGTGGTGGAGCGCTATTCGTAGCTGGCGCTCAGAGCGCGCGCCAATTCCTGAATAACTTGCGGCGGCTTCGCCGCCTTACATGCCTCTGCCGCGACAAAGTCGCGGCCTAGAAGTCCTCTGGAAGGATCTGGTCGCCGTTCAGGGCGGTGACGAAGCGGTCGATCTGGTCCTCCATGTTGGCCCGGACCAGGATGTTGAGGTCGTCGAGGACCGCCTCGGTGCCGGTATCGAGTGCTTCGTCGAGCCGATCGACGACGTCCTGGCTGTAGCGCCCGCCGCCGTTCCACTCGCACTCGGGGCACCGCAGGGCCACATGCCACTGCCGCTCGCTCGCCGGCGCCCAGTCAGTGGGATAGACGAGGTCGGAGCCGCACTCGGGGCAGATGTGAAGGTCGCCGCGCCGACGCCGCTGGACGCCCCCGACGCGCGTCTCGAAGACGCTCGGCTCCACGCCGCCCTGCACGTCACTCCCCTTGGCTGTTTCCCTGTCTGCCACTTCGAAAGGTCTATCGGCTGGACCACCCAGATGCTTTAGATGCTGGACCCCATCGCCATGCGGGATACCCGCTATGAGGGCGATCGAACGGATCAGCGCTAACACATACCACTACGGGGGCTCATTGCCAACGGTTCATCCGTCTAGCGCTAGCCGTCGTCGCGGAAATTGAGGTAATAACGCGAGGGAGTCGGGCCGCGCTGCCCCTGGTACTTCGACCGCGTGGCGTCGCTCCCGTAGGGATGCTCCGCGGCGGTGCTCATCCGCAGGAACGAGATCTGACCGATCTTCATCCCGGGGTAGATCGCGATCGGGAGGTTCGCGACGTTCGACAGCTCGAGCGTCAGGTGGCCGTCGAAGCCGGCGTCGACGAAGCCGGCGGTCGAGTGGATGAGCAGCCCGAGACGGCCGAGGGAGCTCTTCCCCTCCAGCCGCGCAACGAGGTCGTCGCCCAGCGCCACTCGCTCACGAGTGGAACCCAGGACGAACTCCCCTGGGTGCAGGATGAACGCCTTGCCCTCGTCCACCTCGACGAACTCGGTGAGGTCGTCCTGAGGCTCCTTGGGGTCGATGAACGGCGTCGTGTCGTTGCGGAAGACGCGGAAGAAACGGTCGACGTGGAGGTCGACCGAGGACGGCTGAATCGCGTCATCGGTGAGCGGATCGATGACGATCCCGCCCGAGCCGAGCTCCTCGCGAATCGTCCGGTCCGACAGGATCATGCGCGGCAGCGTATATCCGCCTGAGGCGGGCAAGATCCCCGCTGCGCTTGAGAGGGACCGTGCCGATCGGCCATCTTCGTGTGCCGAGGCCGATACGTAGGTACCATCCCTCGGGATGCCAAACGTAGGACCACTCGAGCTGATTGTCGTCCTCATCATCGCCCTCGTGATCTTCGGGCCGAAGCGCCTGCCGGAGCTGGGGCGCTCGATGGGCAAGGGGATCCGCGAGTTCAGAGGATCGATCTCCGGCAAGGGAGACGACGACGACGACGATGAGGAGTCGTCGAAGCCGGCTGCGATCGAAGGCGCGCAGGATGCCGATGAGCCCGTCGAGGGCGAGGTCGTTACCAACCAGAGATCCTGAGCCGTGCCCCGTCTGAGGGCGGCTCAGTTCGACGAGCAGCTGACGCTCGTCGAGCATCTGGACGAGCTCCGCAACCGCATCATCGTCTCGGCTGCGGTGCTGGTCTTCGCATGCGCGCTGTGCTTCTGGCAGAACCATCTGCTGCTCGAGATCGCCAACCACCCGCTGCCGAATGACGTCAACGGGCAGGCCCTGAAGCCGATCACCTTCGGGGTGGCCGAGCCGTTCATGAGCACCCTGAAGATCTCGATCTACGCGGGCATCCTCATCGCCCTGCCGGTGATCCTCTACCAGCTGTACGCGTTCCTCCTGCCGGCGCTCAAACCGGTGGAGAAGCGGGTTCTCCTGCCGTTCCTCCTCCTCGTCCCGTTCCTCTTTATCGCGGGCGTGGTGTTCTCGTACTTCGTCGTGGTGCCGGCCGCCGCCAAGTTCCTGTTGAACTTCAACCAGACTCAGTTCAACATCCAGGTCCGCGCCAGCGACTACTACGGCTTCCTCTTGACGACGCTCCTGGCCGTCGGGCTGGTGTTCCAGATACCGATGGGGGTGGTGGCCGTAACCCGGCTCGGGATCGTGACCCCGAAGCAGCTGTCGAAGAACCGGCGCTACGCGTACCTCATCCTGCTCGTCATCGCGATGCTGCTCCCCGGCACCGACCCGGTGACGATGCTGATCGAGGCGGCCCCGCTGCTGATCCTCTTCGAGCTATCGCTCGTCCTGGCGCGATTGATGGGCACCCCGGGGGAGAGCGAAGAGGAGCGCGCGAGCCCCACCGAGCCGGAGCCTCCGGGCACCCCCGCCAGCTAGGCTCATCGCCCATGCTCTTTGACCTTCGCGGCAAGCGCAGGCGCCTCGTGCAGGTGTCGTTCGCGATGCTGGCGCTGCTGTTCCTGGTCGGCTTCCTCGGCTTCGGAATCGGTGTCGGCGGCGGGCCGGGCGGCATCTTCGACGCGCTCGGGATCAGCAACAGCGGCAACAGCGGCTCCGGCACGGCGGTCTTCCAGGACAAGATCGACAAGGCGAACGAGAAGCTCGCGAAGGACCCGAAGGACACGCAGGCGCTGCTCACTCTGGCGGACAACGAGTACCTGCTCGGCAAGTCGGGCGTGACCCAGGATCCGACCACGGGTCAGATCTCGGTTTCCAACGACGCCCACACCAACCTCGGCGACGCGGCCGACGCGTGGACCAAGTACCTCAAGATCAACAAGGGCAAGCCGGACGTGAACACCGCCTTCAACATGGTCAACGTCTACGTCGTCCTGAACGACGCGAACGGGGCGGCCAAGACCCAGGAGATCATCGCCAAGGACCAGCCGAGCTCCCAGTCCTACGGGCAGCTCGCGTACTTCCAGTACGCGGGCGGCGACATCAAGGGCGGCGACGCCTCGCGCGAGAAGGCGCTCTCGCTGGCGTCGAAGGCCCAGCGCAAGCAGCTCGACTCTCAGCTGCAGCAGATCAAGAAGCAGGCCGAGAAGGTCCAGGCGCAGCTGAAGAAGGCGAAGAAGCAGCAGGGCGGAACGAGCACCACACCGGGCTCGAACCCGCTCCAGACCCCGTTCGGCGGCGGCTTCAGCCCGTCTCCAACCGCGCCGTAGCCCGGGCCGATCGAGTGCGGCTCGAGCGACGCCGTCGCTCCCCGCTCCCCCGCTACCATCGTCGCCCCCGGGCCGTTAGCTCAATTGGTAGAGCAGGGGCCTCTTAAGCCCAAGGTTGAAGGTTCGAGTCCTTCACGGCCCACTGACTTCCTTGCCTTGAGCGCGCAAGGGTGAGAGGCTCCCGGCTTCAGGGCGCCGGTCGGCCCCGGCGCGGTAGGTTGACCTCGAGGAGAGGACACGTCTTGATCAAGCATCCCGTCAACGGCGTCCACGCTGCACGACCGGCCCGTCTGGCCGCAGGCGCGGCGGCGACCGTGGTTGCGTTGCTGATGCTGTGGCTGGCGCCGGCGCAGAGCGATGCCGCCAAGGGAAAGGGCCTCAAGATCAAGGTGCTCTCGACCCGGGCCGATCTGATCAGCGGCGGTGAGGCGCTCATCGCGATCCGCGGCGCGCACTCGCTCCGCGGGCTCAAGGTCAAGGCCGCCGGCAAGTCGCAGAAGAAGCATTTCGAGCTCGTAGACGGGACGCCCGAGGGCGTCGTCAAGGACCTGCCGCGGGGCCGCAGCAAGATAGTCGCCCGTCAGCACCGCAAGGGCGCCAGGCTGCGCGTCACCAATCACCCCTCCGGCGGCCCGGTCTTCTCCGGCCCGCAGCTGAAGCCGTGGCACTGTCAGGAAGGCGCGACCAACGCCAAGTGCGACCAGCCGGCGACCTACAGCTATCTGTACATGCCGCAGAACGGGTCGAGCCTGCAGCCCTACGACCCCGACGACCCGCCCTCGGATGTCGCGACGACGACGACCGACCAGGGCACCAAGGTCCCGTTCATCGTCCGGCTCGAGCAGGGGTATATCGACCGCGACCAGTACAACATCGCGGCGCTTTTCCAGCCCGGCAAGTCATGGACCGCGACCCGGCCGCAGAAGCAGTTCAACGGCAAGCTGCTGGTCACCCACGGCTTCGCCTGCGGCGTCCAATATGAGACCGGATCGGCGCCATCCGTAACCGAGGGCACTGCCGTAGCGGCCCTGGGCCGCGGCTTCGCGACGATGTCGAACGCGCTCGACCACAGTGGCCACAACTGCAACCTCGCGACCCAGGCCGAGTCGCTCGTGATGACCAAGGAACACCTGGTCGACAACTACGGGCCGCTTCGCTACACGATCGGCACCGGCTGCTCCGGGGGCTCACTTGCCGTTCAGTGGATCTCCAACGCCTATCCCGGCATCTACCAGGGGATCCTGCCGAGCTGCTCGTTCCCCGACACCTGGTCGACGGCTACGCAGTTCCTCGACTACCACCAGACGCTTCGCTACTTCAAGGACCCGAGTCTTTGGGGCACGGGCGTGGCGTGGTCGCCGACGCAGATGGCGGCCGTCGAGGGCGGTCCCGACGGCGTCGTGAACGCGCAGGTCTCAGACGGCGCGCAGTTCCATGTCGTGATCCCGACCGATCCATGCGGCGGCACCACCGACGCCGACCGCTACGACCCCGAGACCAACCCCGGCGGCATCCGCTGCACCATCCAGGACGCCGCGATCAACGTTCTCGGGCCACGGCCGATGTCGGAGTGGACGCCGCAGGAGCAGCAGATCGATCACGGGTTTGCCGCCGCCCCGGTGGACAACGTCGGCGTGCAGTACGGGCTCGGCATCCTGCAGAAGGGCCAGATCACGCCGGCCCAGTTCGTCGACCTCAACAAGAAGGTCGGCGGTCTTGACATCGACACGAACCACACGGCGCATCGGACACACGCCAACCACGCGGTGCTCCGCAACGCCTACCGCAGCGGCATGATCAACGAGGCCAACAACCTCAACCGCACGGCGATCATCGACTGCCGCGGGCCCAACCCGGGACTCTTCCACGACGCGTATCGCGCCTTCGCGGTCCGCGCGCGGCTCGACCGCGAGCACGGCGGCCACGGCAACCAGCTGATCTGGGAGGGGCCGGTGAGCCTGTCGGCCGACACGCAGTGCGAGCTCAACAGCTTCCTGGCCATGGATCAATGGCTCGGGGCGGTCGAGAAGGATCGCTCGAGCGCGCCGCTGGCGAAGAAGATCGTCCGCGACAACCCTGGCCTGACGGACCGCTGCTACGACGGCAACGGCAAGAAGCTCTCAGACCACCTCTGCCCAGCAGGCGTGGTGAACGTCGAGGACACCCCGCGCACCATCGCCGGCGACTCGATCACCACCGATGCGAACAAGTGCCAGCTGAAGCCGCTCGACCGCAACGCGGACTACGGGCCGCTGCCGTTCACGGACGCGCAGTGGAACAAGCTGAAGGCGGTCTTCCCCAACGGCGTCTGCGACTACTCGAAGCCGGCGGTCGAACAGCAGGACACGATCCCGTGGCAGACCTACCAGAACCGCCACGGCGACGTGGTCTACGGCGGCAAGCCGCTGGGGCCAAAGCCGAAGAGCAAGCGCTTCAAGGTGAAGCGCTAGCGGCGCGCCTACGGCCCGATGAAGTAGTACGGGTTCGGCAGCTTGAAGGCGCGCTGGGCGTGGCCGCCCTGGAGGTCGCTCTCCTGGTCGCCGACGTTGACGAGGATCCGGTAGCCGGCCTTCTGAATCTTCGCCCGCTCGCCGCTCTTGTAGGGGACGGTGTCCATCTCGCCCGGGTTGAGGGACAGGCCGGCCCACTTCTTGTAGCCGGCGGCCTTGAGGTTCTCCTCCGTTCGCTCCTGGACGACCGGGATGGTGGACGGCCGGCCCGTGATGAAGAAGATGGCGACGTGCTTGCGCTGAGCGAACTCGTAGAGCTCCAGGGTCGGGCGGATCGGCGGGTCGTCCGCCTTCGCGACTCCGGTCGCCAGCCCGGCGACCACGTTCGTGAAGTTCGTCTTGGCGATGTTGGCGTAGTTCGAGAGCGAGGTCTCGTCGATGTCGAGGACTAGCGCCGGCTTCTTGCAGCCCCTCGCGCTCGACGGCCGGCCCTTGCACCGCTTGTGGCGGACCTTGAGACGGTCGGCAAGATAGGCCTGGGCCTGCGAGTCGACCCGTATGAGGTCCTTCTTGTAAGCACCCGAATCGTGGTAGCTCTTGAGCTCCGGGGCGTAGTCGCCGGCGCCGACAGTCCCGTGCGCCCCGACCAGCGGCAGGCCGACGCCCGTCGGCTTCACGGAGTAGATCGGCGTGCCGTCGCTGTTCGACGTCAGCCGGAGGCCACCGGCTCCGAGCGCGACCCCGAGGGCGCCGAAGAGCACCGCCCCGGCGAGGAAGGCCGCCACGTATCCGGCGCCCCGGCGTCCGAGCCGGCTGCGAACCGTGTTCCTGCTCACGGGCCTCCGGCGCCGGAGCTTCGGAGCGCCCTGTGGACGGTGTCGGGGTTGCGGAAGAGGCGGTCCATGGTCGGCGGCTCGACCTTGTACCCGAGGCGGTCGAGCAGCCCGGAGCTCTGCAGCTTGGCCATGTCGTGAGGCTTGGCGCGCTCGGGCTGGGCCCCGCTCGTGGGGGCGCAGGGCCTGGCCACGATGCTGGCCGGGTCGGGGAGATCAGGCCGGCCGTACTTCGGGTTTTCGAAGTTGAGGCTGCGCGCGATGTTCGACGCGTACCGGTGGCGGCGGTTCAGGAAGCCGAGACCGAAGCGGTAGCTGATCAGCTTCAGGATCGACTCGTGGGTGACCTGCATGTGGCTCACGCCGCCCTTCCGGCTGAACGGGGAGACGGCCACGCCGGGGATCCTGAATCCGGTGAACCCGTAGTCCTTGTAGAGGTGCTTACGGTTCTCCCGCGCGTCGGGGACGTGGCGAGGCGTCACGTGCTCGAAGAAGCCTCCCCACTCGTCGTAGTCGATGAACAGCGCGCCACGCCGGTACTGGGGCGACTCGATGAACGCGTGCACGATGTCCGACATGAACGCCTGGCCCACCCGCACGTCCCCGTGCGGGTGCTCGTCGCCCGAGGTGCCCTGGTCCTCGCCGAGGAACGCCGGGTCGACGAACGCGATGTTCGGCAGGCGACCCGCCGCGGCGTCCGCATAGAACTCCGGGATCCGGTGTGTCCATGAGACCCCGCGCTGGCCGTAGAGCGCGGCGAAGGGCAGGTCGGATGCGTAGTACTTGGCGGTCACGCCGTTCGCCAGGGCCCGGTCGAAGATCGTCTCCCAGGTGAAGCCCGCCTTGTCGGGCGTCTGGGGTGGCAGCTGGTTGCCGCGCGTGCCGCCGTCCTGCGCGCCCCACTGGTAGTGGCGGTTCGGATAGGTGGAGTCCATGATCGAGCAGAACCAGCGGTCATAGAGGTTGTACGCCCTGGCGGCGTGGGGGATGAAGGGGATGTCCTTCTCGAGGTAGTAGCCCGCGGCGAACGCATCGCTGCCGGTGCCGTCCTTGTTCCCCTTGACGAACCCGCTCATCTGCCCCCGGTGGTACTGGAAGCGCCCGCCGTCCCAGGAGTGGTCGGGATCGCGAAAGCCGCAGCCCTGGTAGTTGGACCCGAGATGGTGGGTGCTGACCCGCTTGTCCTCGGCGTCCTTGTAGGAGAGCCCCCGGTTCTTGCCGTCGGCGTGCGGATACCAGCCGAAGTAGTGGTCGAAGGAGCGGTTCTCCATCATCAGCACGACCACCGTGTCGATCGGCATGTTGCGCGGGCTCGGGAGGCCACGCACCTGGCGCTTCGCGGCCTCCGCGACCAGGGTGTCCGAGGGCAGCACCGTCGCCAGTCCCGCCGCGCCGGCCGCAGCGGCCGTGCGCGCGAGGAAGTCGCGGCGGCGCATGTGGGCCTCCGGGTGCTCCGCCGCCAGCTGCTCGGCCTCGGCCTCGTTGGCAAGCTCTCCGCGCGCGAGCCTCGAAGAGTGGTCCGAGGGCCGATTCATGGATGGACAGTTTGCCGGATCGGTCAAGTCGGCGGTGAACTACCCGTGAAGGACGCCCCGCACCTTGCTTTTGGCCAGTCAGCCAATACGCTGGGGCGACAGTGTCCATGGATGGCCGGAACGCTGAGATGACCAGGAAGCTGTTCGATCGCTGGAACTCGGGGAACCACGCGATCGATCCGGAGCTCATCGACCCCGAGATCGAGCTCGACAACCCGCTCACCCCTGCTCGCACCACTCCCTACCAGGGCTATACCGGAATCCAGGACCGGATCGACGACGTCGAGGACCAGTTCGAGGACTGGCGCCTGGAGCTCGAGGAGGTCCGGGAGCTCGACGAGGACCGGGTGCTCGCGTCGGGGGTCCTCCACGCAAAGGGACGCGGGAGCGATATCCAGCTCGACCAGCCCGTCGAGTGGCTCCTGACCTTCCGCGGCGGGAGACTTCTCCGCTACGAGCTCTTCGCCGACGAGGACGAGAACCCGGCGGGCGTCGAGTAGCGCCCGGACGGCGCGTTTGGACGGATGCCCGACCTCCGGGTAGGGTGGGGAAACCGGGGTAGCTAGGCATTGGAGGCCCGGCATGACCGCTGAAAGCAAGGAAGCGCCCGTCGATCAGCGCCTGATCAAGGCATTGGGACATCCGGTTCGGATGCGGGCCCTGGAGATCCTGAACGCTCGCGTGGCGAGCCCGAGTGAGCTGGCGAAGGAGCTGAACGAGCCGCTCGGAAACGTCGCCTACCACGTCAAGATCCTCGAGGAGAACGACGCGATCGAGCTGGTGAGGACCGCGCCGGTCCGCGGCGCCCTCGAGCACTTCTACCGGGCGACGACACACGTCACGAGCACGTGGCTGGACCTCGATGACGAGGCGTACGACGAGATGGCGGATCTACTGAGCTCGGTCGTCAACAGGGCGCGCGAGCTGCAGGCCGAGGCGGCTCCGCGACTGGCCGACCGAGCGGGGTCCGACCGGCACGGAACCGCACTGATGATCATGCACGTGCACAGGGCCCCCGAGGGCGACGGCTCGGCCGGCGACGGCGCCAACGGAGACGCTCCCGCAACCCGGTAGCGATCCGACCGACCGCGTTACGCACGCGCGCCCGTGGGTAACCGCGGGGCGATGCGTTTCTTCTACGGCGCCGCCCACGAGCAATTTCCACCCGAGGACCTGCTGCGGCAGGCGGTCGAGGCATCCGAGGCCGGCTTCGACGGAATCGCGTGCAGCGACCACCTGCAGCCGTGGTGGGAGCCGGGCGAGTCCGGTCAGGCATGGGTCTGGCTCGGAGCGGTCGGACAGGCCACATCCGACATCGCGATCGGGACCGCGGTCACGCCGCCGGGCCCTCGGTATCACCCGGCGCTGATCGCGCAGGCCTGGGCGACGCTCGAGCGCCTCTTCCCTGGCCGGCCGTATCTCGGGTTCGGCTCGGGCGAGTCGCTGAACGAGTCGCCCCTGGGTGCCGAGTGGCCGCCGGTCTCCGAGCAGGTCGACCGCATGGAGGAGGCCCTCGAGATCATCAACGCGCTGTTCGCAGGCGAGCGGGTGACCCGGGAGGGCCGGTTCTTCGGCGCCGATGCCGTCTACCTGCACAGCAACGCCGAGCGCCGCCCACCGATCTACGTCTCCGCGTTCGGGCCGAAGGCCGCGGGTGTGGCGGCGCGCCACGGTGACGGCCTGTGGACGCTCGGCGACCCGGAGACCGCACCGGATGTGATCGACGCCTACCGCTCCGCCTGCGACGACGCCGGGAAGGAACAGGGCGAGATCGTGCTCCAGGTCCAGTACTCCTGGGCGCCCGACGACGATGCCGCGCTCGAAGGCGCGAGGGTCTGGAAGGGCGCCCAGCCGGACGAGTTCTACACCGACGACTGGCACGACCCGAAGGCCATGTACGAGCACGGCGAGGAGCAGATCAGCGACGGGGAGCTGAAGGAGGCCCTCGTCATCTCATCCGACCCGGAGGTCCACGCCGAGCGCATCCGCGAGGTCGAGGGCCTCGGCGCCACCACGCTCGCGCTCATGAACGTCTCCGGCGTCGACCCGCACGCGGCGATCCGCGTCTACGGCGAGCAGGTGCTCCCCGCCCTCAGGTCGGTTCGCGCCTAGGCGGACTCGGCGGGAACGCCGGTCTCCGCCCCGGCGAAGCGCGCGCGGAGGACCTTCTTGTCGAACTTCCCGACCGAGGTCTTCGGAACCTCGTCGATGAACTCGATCCGCTCCGGGATCCACCACTTCGCCACCCGGCCGGAGAGGTGCTCGCGAATCGTCTCGGCATCCGCGTCAGAGCCCTCCCTGAGGACGACGCACGCGCATGGCCGCTCGCTCCACTTCTCATCGGGAACCGCGATCACGGCGGCCTCGATCACGTCCGGGTGGGCCATCACCACGTTCTCGAGCTCGACCGAGGAGACCCACTCGCCGCCGGACTTCACCAGGTCCTTGGTGCGGTCCACGAGCCGGACATAGGCATGGCGCTCGAGCTCGGCCACATCGCCCGTCCGCAGCCAGCCGTCGGCCGTGAACTTCTCGCCTGAGTCCGGGTCCTCGTAGTAGGAGCGGGCGATCCACGGTCCGCGTACCTGCAGCTCGCCGCCGCTCTCGGCGTCGATGCGGAAGTCGATCAGCGGCAGAATCCGGCCCTGCATGGCCCTGAGGGCGTACTCCTCGTCGTCCGAGAGCTCGACGTCCCCGGGCGGGCGCGAGGTGGCCGCCAGCGGGCTCGTCTCGGTCATGCCCCACCCCTGAACGAGGGGAATCCCGAAGCGTTCCGCGAAGCCGCGGATGAGCGACTCGGGAACCGCGGCGCCGCCGGCCTTCAGCTCGCGCAGGCTGCTCAGGTCAGGTGCCGGGTCGAGCTCGAGCATCCCGTTCCAGATCGTCGGGACGCCGGCGGTCCAGGTGACGCGCTCGGTCGCGATCATGTTCGCGAGCCCGGCGGGGGTGAGGTCGGGGCCTGGCAGCACCTGCCGCGCTCCGACCATGGTCGCGACGTACGGAATCCCCCACGCCATCGCGTGGAACATCGGCACCACCGGCATCGCCGAGTCCGCCTCCCGGATCCCCATCGAGTCCGGCAGACCGGCACCGAGCGTGTGCAGGACGATCGAGCGATGCGAGTAGAGGACGCCCTTCGGCCGCCCCGTGGTGCCGCTCGTGTAGCACATGGCCGCGGCCGTGTTCTCGTCGAAGTCGGGAAACTCGAACTCCGGATCGCCGCCCGCGATCAGCTCCTCGTAGTCGAGGGCACCCTCTCGCTCCCCGGGCCCATCGGGCATCACGACCTCTCGCTCGGTGGCCTCGAACCGGGGCATTGCGCCCGCCAGCGAGGCATCGACGAAGACGATGCGATCGTCCGCGTGCGTGGTGATGTAGTGCAGGTCCTCCTCGAACAGCCGCACGTTCAGCGTGTGGAGCACGGCCCCCATGGAAGGCACTGCCAGGTAGAGCTCCAGGTGGCGGATGGAGTTCCAGGCGAACGACGCGACCCGGTCCCCCGGCGCGATGCCCAGTTCGGTCAGCGCGCCGGCGAGCCGCCGTGCCCGCTCGAGCACCTGGGCGTAGCTGGTCCGCTCGATGCCGTCCTGGGTCCTGGCGACGATTTCACGCTCGCCGAAGATGGTTCCGGCGCGCTCGGCGATCTGCTTGACGAGGAGGGGGCGATCCATCATCAGCCCGTCCATCGTCCGATCCTCCGAGTGGGTGCTGTGCCTAGCCGTCGCGCCTCGCCGTTCCCGTCATCTGGTAGCTCAGGTACCAGATGAGGTGGCGGGTGGCTCCGACGCTGAGGTTGATCGGGACGAGAATCCTGCCCATCGACACCGAAATCTATTACCCGCGGGCATGCGATTTCACTCTTCCAGTCCGCAGGATCGGTAAGGCTCTCGCGCGTGCAGGTGCTTTTGGTCGGAGAGAGCGAGGAGCTGGGGCCGCTCGAGCGGGGGCTGAAGGCTGAAGGTGTCGCCGTGGAGAGCCGGGAGCAGGGTCCGGATGGCGCTAGCGGTCCGGCTGAAATCGCCGCGATCGCCCGTGGTCTGCGTGAGTTCGAGGCGGCGCTCGGCGAGGGCGGGCCCGACGCGGTCGTGGTCGCATCCGACTCGAGCGATTCCCTCGCGGCCGTGCTCGTGGCCACCAAGCTGGCGGCGCCGGTGGCATGCGTGCTGCGCTCCTCGGCGGCCGGCGTCAACGCGGACCTGATCCGTCACCTCGCCGACACCGCGCTTGCGGCGGAGCCGTCGGCGATCGTTGCCTGGTTGCGCGATACCTACACTGAGCGGCGATGAAGGTCGGGATCGTCGGGCTCGGATACGTGGGGCTCCCCCTGGCCGCCGCGTTCGCGGAGGCGGGGTGCGACGTCGTGGGCGTGGACACCGACGCGCGGCGCATCGAGCGCCTGCGCCGCAGCGAGTCGGACGTCGAGGACGTGCCCTCCGAGCAGCTTCGCCGGATCGCGGAGCGGTTCACGGCCACCGATCAGTACCGGAACCTCGCCGCGTGCGAGGCAGTGATCATCTGCGTCCCGACGCCCCTGGCGAACCACCGCGAGCCCGACCTGTCCTACCTGGTCGACGCCGCGACGCAGCTTTCCCGGGTGCTCCACGAGGGCCGCCTCGTCGTCCTGGAGTCGACCACGTATCCGGGGACCACCCGCGAGCGGCTGCTTCCCATCCTCGAGGAATCCGGCCTCGCGGCGGGGCGCGAGTTCAACCTCGCCTACTCCCCGGAGCGCATCGACCCGGGTCGGACCGACCACACCGTGAGGACCACCCCGAAGGTCGTCGGCGGGCTGACCGAGGACTGCGTGCGCCGCGCCGCCGAGCTCTACGGGCTGATCTGCGACGAGGTCGTCGAGGTCTCGTCCCCGGAGGTGGCGGAGCTCACGAAGCTCCTCGAGAACATCTTCCGCTCGGTCAACATCGCGCTCGTCAACGAGCTCGCGCAGCTGTGCGACCGCATGGACATCGACGTGTGGGAGGTCGTCGATGCGGCTTCCACCAAGCCCTTCGGCTTCATGCGGTTCGACCCAGGCCCCGGCATGGGAGGGCATTGCCTGCCGATCGATCCGTTCTACCTGGCGTTCAAGGCCCGCGAGCACGACTTCTACACCGAGTTCGTGGAGCTGGCCGGGAAGCTCAACCAGGCGCAGCCTCACTTCTGCGTCGAGAAGATCGAGCGGACGCTGAACGACGTCTCAAAGCCGGTCCGGGGCTCGCGGGTCCTGATCCTGGGAGTGGCCTACAAGGGCGGCGTGGGGGACCTGCGCGAGGCGCCCGCCCTGAAGATCATCCGCCGGCTGCGGGAGCTGGGGGCCGAGATCTCCTACCACGACCCGCACGTCCCGGAGCTCACGGAGCTGGGCCTCACGTCCGGCGACCTCGACGCCGAGCTCGAGGCCGCGGACATCGCGTGCATCATCACCGCGCATCCCGAGGTCGACCACGAGCGGGTGGTTCGGGACACGAAGCTGGTGCTCGACTTCCGCGGCGTCACGCGGGGCATGTCGGCCCCGAACCTCGTCCGTCTCTAGAGCGTCGCGTCGTGAGCGCGCGGCAGGGCATGATTGGCGCATGAGACGTCCCGTCGACCGGATCCTCCGCCGCAAGACGGCCCGCCGCGCGGACCGCCTGACGCTCGGGCTCGCGGGGCTCGCGGTGGCGACGGCGGGCACCGTGATGCTCGGCGAGCTCGCGAGGCTCGCCAGGCGCCGGACCCACCCCGCCGACGCCCCGGATGTGCAGGACGAGCTCGCGGAGCGGCCGCTCGAGGCGACCGGGCGGGCGACCCAGGACGCGGTGGCCGTGCTCGTGGAGGGATACGAGGCCTCGTCGCGCACCGAGCAGGTGCTCTTCAACATGCTCACCGGCTTCGTCTCGGCCTTCGCCCTTGTCCGCCTCTCGACCTCCGGGATCCGCCGTGGATGGTGGCCGTTCAGGAACGTCAGCCTCGCCGGCCGGCACATCCACCACTTCGTTCCGGGCATCCTGATCGCGTTCGGCTCGGGGGCCGTGGCTCTCCTGACGCAGAGCCAGAAGCTCGAGACCACGCTTGCGTTCCCGTTCGGCGCGGGCATCGGGCTCACGTTCGACGAGGCGGCGCTCCTCCTCGACCTCCGCGACGTCTACTGGACCCGCGAGGGGATCCTGAGCGTCCAGGTCAGCCTGGGGCTGGCCGCCACCCTCGGCGGCACGATCCTCGCCCTGCGGATGCTTCGCCGCGGGGAGGAGCGGGTCGAGGCGGAGGGGCGGATCCCGCCCGGCTAGGCGTCGGCCCTGGGGATCCGGTAGCGCGCGAACAGCTCTCCGTCGTCCTCGAGGAGCCACAAGACCTCGAGCGGCCGCTCCAGCTCCGAGAGCCCCACCGCGAGGGTCGGGCCGTCGCCGCCCGCGAGCTTCGGCGCGTGGGTCACGAACATCTCGTCCACGAGCCCGCCGTCGATCAACTGTGCGTGGATTCGCGGGCCTCCCTCGCAGAGCAGGCCGCGGATGCCGCGCTCGGAGCGCAGGTAGGCCAGCGCCTCGCGCAGGTCGACGTGGCCCTCGTGACGGACGAGGCGCACCTGGGCGGCGGTCTCCGGCGCCTCGGCGTCGGAGGTCGTGAAGATCAGGACGCGGGCGCCGCGATCCTCGAACACCGGGGCGTCCCACGGGATGTCGAGGCGCCCGCTGACGATCACCAGCAGCGGATCCTGCGAGAAGCCACGCCGCTCGCGCCGGCCGCGCTTCCCCGCGTCGGCGATGGGGCGGCCGTAACGCTCCGCCCGCATGGTCCCGGCACCGATCATGACCGCGTCGACCCGGGTGCGAAGGCAGACCAGCATCTCGGTATCCCGGTCGCTGCCGATCGCCCCCGAGCGGCCGTGCAGGGTCGCCTTCCCGTCCACCGTCACCGCGAAGTTCGTGATCACGTACGGCCGGTCCGGGGGCGGGTCGGAGATCAGGTCCAGCTGGATGATCTGGTCGGGAACCGTCGTCGGCCCCGGATCGGGAAGAAGCCGCTGCATGGCGCGCGGGAGCCTAGCCGTCCAGCTCGGCGAGGTGCGCGACGTTCGAGCGGTCGTCGGGCTCGTCGCTCGGCTCGGCGGCGAACCAGGCGTCGAGGATCTCGGTGAGCTCCGCCTCCGAGGTGGCCCGCAGGCTGAGTGCGAGGACGTTGGCGTCATTCCACTTCCGGGCGCCATCGGCGGTCTGCGCGTCGAGGCAGAGGGCGGCGCGGACGCCCGCGACCTTGTTCGCCGCGATCGACGCGCCGGTGCCCGTCCAGCAGCAGACGATGCCCTGCTCGGCGGCGCCGTCGGCGACGTCGCGGGCAGCGGCCTCGCTTGCCCACGCCCAGTCGTCGCGCTCGGAGTCGCTCAGCGCGCCGTGGACGATCGGCTCGTGGCCCCGCCTGCGCAGCTCGTCGAGAACGGCCTCGGCGATCCCCACGCGTTCGTCGGCGGCAACGGAAATGCGCATGTCCAAGAGGTTAGGAGGAGCCGGAAAGCCAGCCGAAGCGCCGACCGGCGAGGTCCTCGACCTGGGCGACGTCCTCGCTGAACACCTCCACCAGGTGCTCGCGCAGCGATGCGGGGACCTCCGGCTTCGGCACCTCGCCGCCGCCCGGATCGTGGACCATGCGCTCCACCAGCCAGCGAAGCGATTCGGGCAGGCGGTCGAAGTTGCGGTCGAGCGCCCGCAGGCCGGGCAGGCGGACCGCCCGGTCCATGATCCGGAAGCGGCTGCCGCCCTTGGCGACGCCGGTCTCCCACTCGCGCTCGAACTGCTCCGAGGTGAAGTCGGGATCGACACCGAGGAACTCGAAGGTGCGCCGCATCGTGGCGGGCCGGTCGGCCTTGAGCTCCTCACGGCTGACGATCGCGAGGCTCTCTCGGCCGAACCGCTCGAGGTACGGCTCGAGTTGGAAGAAGTAACGGCTTCGGGCGACGTAGCTCGAGCCGGGGTCCGAGAGGGCGTCGACCAGCGTCCGTTCCTCGTAGCCCCCGCCGACGTTGTGGAGGTAGTGGGACAGCATCCGGTCGATCGGGTCACGAACGACGTAGACGAGGCGGACATCGGAGCCGAGGACCTCCTGCATCCGCTCGGCGGCGCCGTCGAAGCTCGGCCGGTTCGTGTAATGCGGTGAGCTCTCGCCGCGAATCCGGGCGTCCGGGTCGAAGTGCCCCGCGTACCAATCGGAACCGAGCGGCCAGTTGAGCTCACTCACGAAGAAGTTCAGCTCCTTCGGCCGCGACATCTCGATCTCCGGATGGAGGTTGAGGTAGTGGTGCAGGCTCGTCGTCCCGCACTTGAGGCCGCCGATGATGATCAGGTTGGGGAGGGCGCCCGGCCGCCCGGCATGAGCGGACCGCTGCCTCGTGCGCTTGCGCTCCGCGGCGAAGCGCTCGTGCGCCCGCGCGACCATCGCGCGGTCGGCCGGATCAGGTGTGGGCTCAGCCCCCGGCGCCAAGCCGCTTCGCCGCGTCGCGAAGGTTCTTGACCGTCGCGGAGGGCGCCTTGCGTCCCTCGAGCTTCTCGCCACTGCGGTTGACCCAGATCACGGGCACGTTCATCTTGAGCGCCTGCGCGACGTCGGTCTCGTAGTCGCTCGCGATGTGGAGCCAACCCTTCTTGCCGCCGATCCGCCGCGCGCATTCCTTGTAGTGGGCCGGATCGGGCTTGTAGGAGCGGACCTGCTGCGCCGTGACGACGAGATCGAGCTGGGTGCGCAGGTGGCGCCGCGAGATACCCAGGAGCTTGTCGTCGATGTTGGAGACGATTCCGACCTCATAGCGCTTGGCCAGCCGGTCCATCGCGGCGTTCGACTCGCGGAAGGGGGCCCAGCTGCCGACGCTGTCGGGCAGGAATTGCGCCCTCGAGGGCTCGAGCTCCCAGCCGATCTCCCGCGCGGTGCGCACGGCCGTGCGGCGCAGGACCTCGGCGTAGAGCTCATACGACCCGCGGATGACCTCGGCGTGGATCTCGAAGAAGCGGTTCATGAACTGCTCCTGCTCGAACGAGAAGCCGTCGCGGTCGGCCTCCCGGCGGAACGCTTCGAGAATTCCCTTCTCCCAGTCGATCAGGGTCCCGTAGCAATCCGTGGTCACCCACTTGATGTCCTTGAGCTTTGGCAGAGGCATAAGCCGCGGGATTATGCCAAGCGCTCGATCTCAGGCACCGGACGGCAGGCCTGGGGCTCGATTCCGGCGTTGGATAGATAGGCTGCCGCGCGCCGATGGATCTACTCGAGTATCAGGGCAAGCAGCTCTTCGCCAAGCAGGGCGTGCCGGTCCCCGACGGCCGCCAGGCGGACACCGTGCCGGCGGCGGTCGAGGCGGCCGAGGAGCTCGGCTATCCGTGCGTGATCAAGGCCCAGGTGCGGATCGGCAAGCGCGGCAAGGCCGGCGGCATCAAGATCGCCAACGACCGCGAGGAGGCTCTGAAGCACGCCGAGGCGATCCTCGGGATGGACATCCGCGGCTTCACCGTCCACGAGGTTTGGGTCGAGCAGGCGTCGAAGATCGACGCCGAGTACTACGCGTCGATCATCCTCGACCGCTCGGAGAAGAAGCTCCTCGCGATCCTCTCGCGCATGGGCGGAATGGACGTCGAAGAGGTGGCCGAGGCCGACCCTGGCGCGCTCATCCAGCGCCACATCGAGCCCGGCGAGGAGTTCACCGTCGACGTGGCGCGCCAGATGGCGGTCGACGCGCGCATCGACGAGGACGTCACCGACGGGGTCGCCGAGCTGCTGGTGAAGCTCCGAGACACCGCGCTGGCCGAGGACGCGACCCTGATCGAGGTGAACCCGATGATCGTGACCACCGATCGCGAGGTGGTCGCGCTGGACTCCAAGATCACGATCGACGGCAACGCGATGTACCGGCACGAGGAGCTGGCCGGGCTCCGCGACCTGTCCGCGGAGGACCCCCAGGAGCGGATGGCCGAGGAGAAGGGCCTGACCTACGTCAAGCTCGGCGGGAACATCGGCATCCTGGGCAATGGCGCGGGCCTGTGCATGTCGACGCTCGACGTCGTCGCCCAGGCGGGCGGGAAACCGGCGAACTTCCTGGATGCCGGCGGCGGGTCGAAGGCGGACGCGATCGTCGCCGCGCTCGAGGTCATCACCTCCGATCCGAACGTGAACGCGATCCTCTTCAACATCTTCGGCGGGATCACCCGCTGCGACGAGATCGCCAAGGGGATCATCGAGGCCTCGAAGCGGATCGACATCGGCGTGCCCATGGTGGTGCGGCTCGACGGCACCAATTCGGAGGAGGGGCTCGGGTTGCTCGCGGACGCGGAGCTTCCCGACCTTCACGTGGAGAAGACGATGCTCGGCGCGGCCGAGCGCGTCGTGGAGATGTCTGCCTGATGTCGATCATCGTCGACAAGGACACGAAGCTCGTCATCTCGGGCCTGACCGGCCGCGAGGGTTCGTTCCACGGGCTGCGCAATCGCTCCTACGGCACCGACGTGGTCGCCGGCGTCACGCCCGGCAAGGGAGGCCAGGACGTGGAGGGCATCCCGGTCTACAACGAGATCAAGGAAGCGGTGTCCGAGCAGGGCGCCAACACCTCGATGATCTTCGTCCCGGCACGGTTCGCGGCAGCGGCCATCGACGAGGCCATCGACGCCGGCGTGGACACGGTCATCGCGATCACCGAGGGCATTCCGGTGCTGGACATGCTGCGCACCTACTGGAAGGCGAAGGAAGCGGGCGTCCGGCTCATCGGGCCGAACTGCCCCGGCGTCCTCTCGCCCGGAAAGTCGAACGTGGGGATCATCCCCGCCCAGTTCTTCGATCCCGGCTCGATCGGGGTGGTATCCAAGTCGGGGACGCTCACCTACCAGATCGGCAACGAGCTGAAGCAGGCGGGAGTCGGCAACTCCTCGATCGTCGGCATCGGCGGCGACCCGATCGTGGGCTCGGACTTCATCGACATCCTCACTCTTTACGAGGCCGACGACGAAACGGAGCTGATCGTGATGGTCGGCGAGATCGGCGGCGACGCCGAGGAGCGGGCGGCCGACTTCATCGCCGAGCAGGTCACCAAGCCGGTCGTCGCCTACATCGCCGGCTTCACCGCTCCGCCCGGCAAGCAGATGGGCCACGCCGGGGCGATCATCTCGGGCTCCTCGGGCACGGCCGAGGCGAAGAAGGAGGCGCTCGAGGAGCGCGGCGTGCAGGTCGGCCGCTCGCCCACCGAGACCGCGCAGCTCGCCGTCGAGGCCCTTCAGTCCGCCAACGCCTAGCCGAACGCGGAAACGGCGGTATCGTGCTCGCAACTGGAGAGCGGGAGCCGCAGTCTTGCCGTGGTCGTACCCCGTGAGGAGCACGGAGGCCTGAGCGCAGCTCCCCGACTATCAGGGGAGGAATCCATGGATCGGTTCAAGCGCGCGAGGCCATCGCCGGCGATGGTGGTCGCGCTCATCGCGTTGTTCGTCGCGCTCGGAGGCGTCGCATACGCGGCGAACACGGTCGGCAGCAGCGATGTGATCGACGAATCGCTGTTGAGTCAGGACCTGAAGGATGGACAGGGCGTCACCGGCGACGATGTCGCCGCCGACTCACTGACCGGCGCGGACGTGGCGGAGTCGACCCTTGGCAAGGTGCCGAGCTCGGACAAGCTCGACGGCCTCGATTCGACCGCCTTCGCCAGGAACCTGTGGGCGGTGGCCGGGTTCGGCGCGCCCACACCCACGAACCCGACCGGCTTCGCGCTCGTTCGCGGCCATGGAGCCCTCACCGCCCGCCGTCTGTCGGCCGGGGTGTTCTTCGTGAGATTCGGCCGTGACATCACGAACTGCGGGTACGTGGCGTCGGCGGGTGACATTGCCGATGGTGCCGCGCCACCGCAATTCGCCGCCGTCCAGCAGAGAAACGCCACCAGTAGCCCGAACGACGTCGTCGTTCGCACCTTCACCAGCGGCAGCACCACGCCAAGCGACCCAGCCCTCGCCGACGGGTTCCACCTGGCCGTTTACTGCTGATCCAGCGGCCAGGATGACGAACGGGGCCGGCATCGATGCCGGCCCCGCCGGGCGCGCGAGCCGGGGTGCGGTTACGTCCAGGCGATGCGTAGACTCGGCAGCCATGGCCTCCGAGGTGATCAGCTTCGCTCGCGGCGCTCCGAGCGCCGACATCCTGCCGGTCGACGCGGTTCGCGAGGCGGCGCAGCGCGCGCTCACCGATGACTGGAAGCGGGCGCTCTCCTACGGGACCGGGATCGGCCATCCCGGCCTCTGCGAGTGGATCGCCGAGCGCCACGGCCTCGCCGATCCCGCGCAGGTGATGGTCACCAACGGCTCGCTCGAGGCGGGGGCGATGCTGTTCCAGCA
>Ga0075365_10000104_pt1 | contig 24812 bp, 22 predicted proteins | sample EndMetdeltDD1765_FD_71387 | JGI IMG/M metagenome (GOLD analysis project Ga0075365, IMG submission 71387) | Populus endosphere microbial communities from Tennessee, USA - Endosphere MetaG P. deltoides DD176-5 | ecosystem: Host-associated > Plants > Roots > Endosphere | place: USA: Tennessee... | reverse complement strand
GGCCCGCGCCGATTACGTCTACCGCCGTATGACCGGTGCCACGATCTCCATGACGCTGAACATCAGTCAGGCCACGTTCGGGCGCTGGAAGAAGATCGCCAAGGAAGCAGGGGACGATTGGGACGTTGCCCGCACCGCCTCCATTATTGCAGGTGAAGGCATCGAAACAGTTGTTTCGACGGTGATCGAAGATTTCATGATCATGGCGCAGTCGGTGCTTGAGGAGATCAAGAACGGCGATTTGCGGCTTGATCAGAAGGTGAAAAGTCTGGTCGCACTGGCAGATGCCATGACCAAGATGACCACCAGCGCCGGAAAGCTCGCGCCGAAGATTTCGGAGTTGGGCGTTGCGCAGGACGTGATGCAGTACCTGGTCGAATTCGTCCGCGAGAATTTCCCGCAGCATGTCGCCGCGATCCTCGAAATCATCGAACCATTCGGCGCAAGTCTTGCGCGCCGTTACGCGTCATGATCAGAAGACCGGTACTGAAGGGCAGAGTCAGCGGCAAGGATTTCAAGGATAACCTTGCCAAGCTGGCGGACGATCTCGCCAGATGGGTTGAGCTTTCGGTTACGGCATTCTCTGCCGATCCGAAAGCCAAAGCCGAACGTCTGGCAAAAGTGAAAGACCCGGAAACGGGCTTTCAGTATTTCTTGGAAACCTACCTGCCGCATTACGTGAAAGGCGAACACAGCCTGTTTCACCGGGCGATCTTCAAGCGCGTTCCTGAAATTCTCGCCTCCGAAAAGGGCGTTAGAGACCTCTTGATCGCGCCTCGCGGTTCCTCGAAATCCACGCACCTGTCGCTTGGCTTTGCCCTCTACTGCATCTGCCTTGGTCGCAAGCGTTATATTCTGGAGGTCTGCGACGTTTACGAGCAGGCCGCGTTGCTGGTTGAGGCGATCAAATCGGAGCTAACCGAAAATCCGCGCCTTTCTAACGACTTTCCCGAAGCGACCGGACAGGGTCGCGTCTGGCGCGAAGGCGAGATCGTCACCGCCAACAATATCCGCGTCGAGGGTCTCGGCGCTGCCAAGAAAATCCGTGGCCGCCGCCATGGTCCGTATCGTCCCGACCTGATGTTCTTTGACGATCTGGAGAACGACGAAGCCGTGCGCTCGCCCGAGCAGCGCAAAAAGCTCGAAACATGGATCAATCGCGCCGCCCTGAAAGTCGGCCCGCCGGATGGCTCTATGGACGTGGTTTGGGTTGGCACCGTCCTGCACTACGACGCGGTTCTTGTGCGTGCATCGAAATCGCCTGTCTGGCGCGTCGAAGAGTTTCAGGCAGTTATCCGTTTCCCTGATCGTATGGACCTTTGGGACCGGTTTGAGGAAACCTACCAGAATGACGGCGAAGAGGCCGCGACCGAATTCTATGCCGCCAACAAGGCCGACATGGATGCGGGCGCTGTCGTCAACTGGCCGGCTGTCCAGCCGCTGCTAAAACTCATGCTGGAGCGTGCGGCCGACCATGACAGTTTCGCGACCGAATACCAGAATAAACCGATCAACGAGGCGAGCCCCTTCAAGGATTTGACATTCTGGGTATTGAAACAGCCCGACCTTGTGCATTTCGGTGCGGTCGATCCCTCGCTTGGAAAGAAGAGCAAGGGACGCGATCCGAGCGCGATCCTTGTCGGCGGCTTCAATCGTCTGCACGGCACAATGGACCTGCTGGAGGCGTCGATCCGCCGTCGCCTGCCGGATATCATCATTGCTGATGTCATTGCCATGCAGCGGCAATATCAGTGCATGTTGTGGTTCGTGGAAGCGATCCAGTTTCAGGAGTTTTTGCGCACGACCCTCATGGCGACGGCTGCAAAGCAAGGCGTGGGCATATCGGCCATTCCGATCAATCCGACCTCCGACAAGGATTTGCGCATCGAGCGGCTTCAGCCGCCCGTTGCTGCCGGTTTGATCCGCCTCAATAGTACGCAGCAAACGATGATCGACCAGCTCCAGCAATGGCCGAATGCCGATCACGATGACGGCCCCGACTGTTTGGACATGCTCTGGCAAAACACCCTGCATTACGCCGGAGGCGTTGCCGGAGCCGGTGGCCTTGGCATCCAGTCCGCAACTTCTAACGACACCCGCTCCGATGGCTGGGGAGACTACCGCCTATGAAATCCACGACCAAAGCTGCCGCTGACCAACCGCGCAAGAACCTGCCCGCCAATGCCACCAGCCTGATTGCCGATGCCAGAAACGATATCACCATTCCGTTTTACAGCGGCGCGCTCCAGCATCAGGACGATACGCTGCTCCAGCGTGGCGGCGGCAAAGGCCTCAAGATTTATGATGAGATCGTGCGTGATACGCATGCCGGTTCCATGCTCGACAAGCGCAAGAAAGTCCTTCTCGCCCGTAACTGGGAGGTGAAGCCCTGTTCGGAAACGCCGCTCGATGTCGCAGCTGCTGATTTCTGCCGCGAGGTTATCAACGATCTTTCCTTCGATCTTGTTTGCGAAGAGCTGCTGGACGCAACGCTGAAAGGCTTTGCGGTTTCCGAAGTGGTCTGGATGCGCAAAGACAACCGGATCGTGCCGGAAAAGATCGTCACCCACGATCAGCGCCGTTTCTCATTCGGTGAAGATTGGCGTCCGCGCCTGTTGACGTGGACGAACATGCGCGATGGCATTGAACTGCCTGAGCGCAAGTACATCGTCCACCGTTTCGGCGTTAAAGGAAACAACCCTTACGGCCTTGGCCTTGGTTCGCGGCTGTTCTGGCCGGTGCTGTTCAAACGTGAGGGAATTACCTTCTGGCTGCACTTCCTAGAAAAGTTTGCCAGCCCCACTGTCATCGGATTCACGCCCTACGGCACCCTGCCGGAAGAGCAGGCCAAGCTGATGAACACCTTGCGGCAGTTGCGCAGCAGCTCGGCGCTCACCGCTCCGATCGGCACCGACATCAAGTTTCTGGAAGCTGCCCGAAGCGGCTCGGTGACCTATCAGGATTTTCTGGAATATTGGGACAAGCAGATTTCGATCTGTGTCACCGGTGAAACCCTGACGACCGATATCGGCAGCAGCGGTTCGCGTGCGGCGTCGGAAACCCATGCCGAAATGCTGGAATTGCTTGTCGATAGCGATGCCGACCTTTTGTCGGGCACGCTTCGCAAAACGCTGCTGACGTGGCTGGTGGAATATAACTTCCCCGGCGCTGGTGTTCCCCATATCTGGCGAGTACGCGCCAAGAACGAAAAAGATGCGGCAGAAGTCGGCAAGGCGAAGGCAGAGGCGGCAACCGCAATCAACGATGCACTTATGGCCGTGCTGGCGACGGCGGGCCAGATTGATGACGATGACTTTGCCCGCGAATACATCACTTCGTTCGGCCTGACAGATCATCTGTCAGAAAAGGCTATCGATGCTCTGGTAGAGGCACGGTTCGCCTTCATGGAGGGCGGCAAACGCAGTCGCGACCTGCGCAAGCTGGCCGAAGAGAGTTCGATGTTTGCTGCGCTCTTTGACGGTGCACCTAAAAAAAAACTTCAGCGCCATGACCACGACGCCAGTTTTGCCGAAGAAAACGGCCGGATAGAAACGCTTTCCGACCAGCTGGAAGCGACGGTTGAACGGCATTTCAATCGCCGCCTCGACGCCATCCGCGAGGCGCTGGATGCTCCCGACTTCCGATCTGCGCAAAAGGCCATTCTGTCTCTTGCCGCTGTCTGGTCTCCTTCAGCGCTGGCAACGCAGATCGGTGACGGCCTCGAACTGGCGGCGTTGCAGGGACGCGAAGCCGCCTTTCTCGATGGCGAGACGGAAGAGGATTTCACGGATGCCGATGTCATCAACCAGCCTTTCCGTGAACAGATCGAGTTTTTCCGGCAGAAGCGCGTAAAGCCCACGAAGGCGTGGACCGATGCCCTTCGCGGCGTCCATGACCGCGCCTTCGTCATTGCCGGTGCAACCGATACCGACATGCTGACCGACTTCCAGAATGCCATAGCCAGGGCGATGGAAGAGGGCACCGGCCTTGAGCAGTTCGCCAAGGATTTTGACAGGATCGTTCAGCGATACGGCTGGCAGTACAAGGGCGAACGTGGCTGGCGCACCCGCGTCATTTTCGAAACCAATATGCGCACTGCCTACATGGCAGGTCGCCTGAAGCAGATGCGCGACCCGGACGTTATGAAGCTCCGGCCGTTCTGGGAATATCGCCATGGCGAGACCCGCAAGCCGAAAATTCCGCGCCCGCAGCATGAGGCATTGAACGGCAGGATTTATCGCTGTGATGATCCATGGTGGGATAAATATTTCCCGCCGAATGATTGGCTTTGCTCCTGTGGTGTCCGCTCACTGTCCCTTTCTGACCTGAAGCGGCGCGGCAAAACCGGCCCTGACGAACCTCCCGGCGATCTGAATGTGCCGCTTATCGACCCCGTTTCCGGCAAGCTGATCGAGCAGCCGCAGGGCATCGGTTACGGTTGGGATTACATGCCCGGCGATCTCTGGGAACGTGGACTGGTGCCTTCCGCTTTGATGAACAAAGGCGGCGTGGCGCTGGAAAACCCACTTCAGCCTGTCGAAATCGACGTTGCCGAATCTGTCGAAGCTCTGCTGAGGCGCTCGAAACCCTTCAAGGCAAAGCCGTTGCGCGACGGCGTCTCGCGTGAGGAAAATGTCCGCTCATTCCTAACGCCGTTTGGTGCCGATCTCGATCAGGCGGTTTTGTTTGAGGACAAAGCCGGTCACAAGCTCCCGATCTCCGATCAGCTTTTCCGTGGTGGTGACGACATCCTGACTGGCGATCATGCGACCCTTGCACCGTTGCTGGCTGAAGCGATTATGGACCCGGACGAAATCTGGATCGGTGTTGCCCGAAGGCATGACAAGAGCGGTGATGCGCCAGATGAGCTGGTTGTAAACCGGCGCTACGTGCGTGCTGACCGCAAGTCCGGTCTTATGATTGCAGTCGAAATGGGCGAGCGCTTTTGGAGCGCCGTTGTTGCTCGCGACCGGAACCAGATGGGCGCGCTGGATATGAGACGCAACGGCAAGCTGGTTTTCCAGCGGTCCAAGAAATAGGCGGGGGCAGATGAGCGGCGTCAGCTTTCAGGTAACGTTGGATGATGAGGCGGCCCGGCTGCGGCTGGTTGAGCTTGTCGAACGCATGGACAACCCGCGTGGCTTCTACAAGAATGTGGGCGAACTGCTTCTGAATTCTGTCGGTGACAATTTCGACAATGAACGTGGTCCGGATGGGCAACGATGGCGCGCCCTGTCGCAAGTGACGCGTGAGCTGCGCCAGCGCAAATATGGAAACAGCCCTTTGACAATCCTGCGCGTCACCGGGGCGTTGCGAGGTTCGTATAACTACGTCGCCAGTGACGAAGACGTGCGGATCGGCACATCCAAGATACAGGCCGCGCTTTTGCACTTCGGTGGGCAGGCCGGGCGCAATCATAAAGTCACCGTCCCGGCTCGCCCGCAAGTTGGCGTCTCAAACGATGACGAGCGCGAAATCGGGCGGATGGCAGAAGAGTGGTTGTCGTCGGAATGAGGGCATGACAAAGACGCCCGCTGAGGCGTTTCGTGGGCCATAGGGCGGCGGATATACCGATTTTGACTTTGCCTAGCGTTAGAGGCGCGTTAGAAATCGAATATGGCCGCATCCCGGTCCCTGTGTCGGCTTGCGGATGTATGTCCGTCTTGAATGATGGCGCCAGATAGCGCATTTTGGATTTTGCCGCCCCCTGTCGTCGGGACGGAACTAACTGCCTTTCTAATCATCGCGCCCAACAGCGCATTGTGCCTTTCAGTTATCGCACTGGAAGGTTCACATGGCAGACGCCAAGCCCATCACCGCCCGTATCGAGGTTTTTCGCAGCGGCACATTCATTCCGATGAATGGCCAGCAGCTCTCCTTTTCCGCAGCCGATCTGAAGGCAATGGCTGACGCTTACGATTACGCCACGGCCCCCGCGCCGGTGGTTGTCGGTCATCCGAAGACAGACGCCCCCGCATTCGGCTGGGCGCAGAGTTTCGAGTATGACGCCAGTGCCGACCGCCTTTACGCCAATGTCGGTGAGATCGCCCCGGCCTTTGCCGACGCTGTCAAAAACGGCACCTACAAAAAGGTGTCGTTGTCGTTCCATCGCCCTGACGGTGCAGCCAACCCGGTTCCCGGCACATGGTATCCAAAGCACGTCGGCTTTCTTGGCGGTGCTGCCCCTTCCGTGTCCGGGCTGAAGAATGTCCAGTTCTCCGACGGCAGCGACACGGTCGAGGTGACGGCTGATTTTGGCGAACGCGGTTTCGAGGAAACTGCATCTTTGCTTCGCAGCCTGCGTGATTTCTTCATCGAAAAATTCGGCATGGAGGCCGCCGACAAGGCTTTGCCCTCCTACAGCATCGAATGGCTTCAGGCGATGGAGATCGAGAAGCCGGTTCGCCAGCCATCCTTTTCCGCACCGACCACACCCAAACCCAAGGAACCGCCCGTGACACATTCCGATCCGGCTTTCGCGGCTCGCGAAGCTGAACTCAATACCCGTGCCGAAAATCTTAAGAAGCGCGAACGGGAAATCGCCAACGCCGATAACGTTGCCTTTGCGGAAACGCTGGTGACGGGCGGCAAGCTGTTGCCCGCATCGAAAGACAAGGTCGTTTCGATCCTTAACGCCCTGTCCGGTACTGACGCCCCCGTTTCCTTCTCCGAAGGCGAAACGGACGTTCCGGTCCTTCAGGCGATCCGGGATGTTCTGACCGCTCAGCCGAAGGTCGTTTCGTTCGGCGCTGACGATCTGCCCGCTCTCGGTGGTGAAGGCGACGCGTCGTTCGCGGCAGATGGTCAGGCCGTGGACCGTGACCAGCTCGACACCCACAACAGGGCGAAAGCCTACCAGAAATCTCACCCCGGAACGGCGTATCTCGAAGCCGTGAAGGCCGTTTCCTGACCTAAAGGAGCTTTCCGCGCATGAACTATTTTATGGATGTCCTGTCGCTGACGGCGACTGCGACGACACTTTTCACCGAAGGCGATCTGGTGGACTTCAATGACGCCAAGATCACGGCCGACGACCAGCCGGTGAAGGGCGTTGCAAAACACCCCGCGACTGAGATCGGCATGGACGTAGCGCTGGTAGCAATCGGCGTCGGCCGGAGCCGTGCGCGTGGTGCAATCAGCAAGGGCGCAAAACTCATTTCCGCTGCTGCCGGTGGCGTCAAGGTCGCCGGCGCCACTCCCGCTAACGCTTTCGCAACGGCGCTGACTGCCGCAGCGGATGGCGAATTCGTTTCCTACCTCATTCGATAAGGACCGCTCTGAATGTCGGCACTGAATAATAAGACGGCGGCTGTAGTCGATCCGATCCTCTCCACCCACGCACGCGGCTACCGCAACAGCACCTTCATTTCGCAGGAGCTGTTCCCCCGCGTCTCGATCCCGAACCGCTCGATGCGCGTTATCAAATTCGGCAAGGAAGCGTTCCGCGCTCTCAATACCCGCCGCGCACCCGGCGCGAACAAGAAGCGCATCCAGTACGGCTACGCGTCCGACCCTGTTTCACTCGCCCAGGACGCACTTGAAGGCGTCGTGCCGGTCGAACATCAGGAGGAAGCCGAAAGCGTTCCGGGTATCGATCTGGCGGCGGGTGCCATCAACATGTCGCTGGATGCCGTCGATCTCAACCTTGAAATTGAAGCTTCAGGTCTGGCCCGCAACGCAGCGAACTATGACAACAACCACAAGCTCACGCTGACGGGAACGGATCGCTGGAAAAGCGCTGACAGCGATCCTAAGGCCGATTTCGACGCTGCCAAGGAAGTCATCCGGCAGTCGATTGGCCGCTATCCCAACACACTTGTTCTCGGCCCCACCGCAAAGAATGCCCTTTGCAACCATCCGAAGATCAAGGAGCAGTTCAAATATACGTCGAAAGACAGCATCAGCCTCGACATGCTTGCTGCCTACTTCGAGGTGAAAAAAGTGGTCGTCGGTGCTGCGATCTATCTGCCGGAAACCTCCGATGATAATGCGCTGGCGAACGATGTCTGGGGCGATGACGCCATTCTGGCCTATGTGCCGGAGGCGGGCGACAACTTTCAGGTTCCGTCCTACGCGTACACCTACGAGCTTCGCGGTTATCCGCAAGTGAACCAGCCGTATTTCGAGAACGCCACGGACTCGTGGATTTACCCGGTCAAGGTCGAGCGCCGCCCGATCCTCGTCGGGGCTGAAGGCGGGTTCCTGTTCAAAGACGCTGGCGCGACACCGGCCTGATAGGAGATCGCCATGGACGAGAACAAAGTGTCGGTTCCGTTGATTGCCCCTGCCAAGATCAACGGCGTTCGTGAACCCGCAGGGAAAACCGTCACCGTCAGCACCACGCTTGCAATCCAGCTTGCCGCATCGGGGGCAATTCCTTCCGATCTGGCAGAGCGTCTTTCCGACGCCATCGACATGTCGGACACGGCATTGGAAAGCGATTTTCAGCAGGCGGTCAAAGATGCCGCCGCAGGCCGTATCGATGTGCTGAAGGCGGAAAACTTGGTCGAGGTCGCCCACCTCGAAAACAACATTTTCGATCTGTTGCGTGATCTCGACCAGAAAAAGCAGACGATCAGTGCTGCCGCCTCCGATCTTCAGGAGAAGGAAAATCTTCTGATTGAGGCACGTCAGAAGGTCGCGGATCTCGAAACCGAACTGACCGGCGAAAAGCAGGTCAGAACCGACGCGGAAAGCAAGTTGGCAGCAGCGCAGGCCGAATTGGCAAAGCTTGCCGAGAAGGCGGCGACCACGCCGAAGCCCGCCGCCGCCAAGAAATAAGGTCCGTTCCGAAGCCTCGCAAGCCGGACCTTTCGAGCGGGGTGGCCACCACATCCGCCCCGCTCGCTTCCACCCCATTTTTTCTAACGCTCTGGTGACGCCCGTGACCTATGCCACGCTTGACGATCTGATTGCCCGCGCCGGTGAGGATGAAATCCGGCAGGTTGCCGACCGCGACCGCGACGGCGAAATCGATCCCGTTGTGATTACTGAGGCGTTAGAACATGCCGACAATCTGGTGAACGGCTATGTCGGCACGAAATACGCCCTTCCTCTTTCACCCGTTCCCGATCTCGTCCGCACATGGGCAATCGATATTGCCCGCCACCGCCTGCATTTTCAGGGTCCGCCCGATTACGTGGTGAAGGACTACGAAAAGGCGCTTGCCTCGCTTGAGCGTGTCGCAAAGGGTTTGATTTCCCTTCCCGTCAGCGGAGCTGAAACACCTGCATCCAGCGCTGGCACCGTCATGTTTTCCGCGCCGGATGAAGTTTTCGACGCACGCGGTTTGAGGGGCTGGAAATGTTTGTAAGCATAATTGAGCGCCTGAAGGCCACGGCTCCTTCGCTTGCCAGCGTGGAATTTGCCGAAGATTTGGACGTTGTCGCCAAGGGCGTTCAGCGAGCCAGCACCACGACATTCGTTGTTCCGCAACCTGAAAAGGCCAACCCGAACCGGCTCGCAACCGGGCACCGCCAGCTTGTCCAGGTGCGCTTCCTCGTTGCCACTATCCTCCGTTATCACAGCGACAATACCGGCAGGATGCGGGCTGAAGAGTTCGACCGGTTCAAGGGCGAGATCGAGGATGCCCTGACCGGCTGGGAACCGACCGATGCAAGCGACCCTTGCTCGCTGGTCGGGACTGAACCCACCCCCATGCCCAACGGCGTGACTATCTTCGTCGGCATCTGGGAAACATCCCGATACCTCACAGACAAGGACACTCCATGAACCAGCCGACCAGCGGCGGGCAGTATGTCCGCGACCCCACGACCGACGAGCTTACGAAAGTAACAGGTGCGCCAGCAGAGGCTCCCGCCGCCGCTTCCGAAACCGAAACCCCGAAATCGGTCGAAAAGGCCGCACCCGTGAAAAGAGGCCGCAATGTCTGACGATGTACGTTTTTTCCGCAAGCTCGGCATTCTGTCGAAAATCGAAACCGCACAGGGCGAAGATGCCGAGCCGGTAGCAGCCGATGCAATCATCATGTCGAACGTGACGTTTACACCGCTGACAGGTGAGCGGATTTCCCGCGATTTGCTGCTTCCCTATCTCGGCAATCAGGGCGTCATCCTCGCCGGTATTTATGGCCGTCTCGAAGGTGATCTTGAACTCGCTGGCTCGGGCGTTGCCGGGACGCCACCGAAATATGGCTCTCTCCTTCGCGCCGCCAATTTTGCCGAGACCATCACCGCCGGTGTGAAGGTCGATTACACCATCATCGAAGAGAATTCGGAGACGGTCACGATCTACTTCATCTCCGACAAGGTGCAGCACATCTTCGTTGGCGCGAAGGTGAATTTCGCACCGAACTACCAGCCGAAGAACTACCCGAAATGGCGTACCACCATCGTCGGCATGCTCGGCACGATCACCGATATCGCCGCCATGCCAGCGATCAGCAAAGCAGGCTGGGCGAAGCCGGTTCACGTTAGCAAGGCGAACACCCAAATGTCGCTGCATGGCTGGCCCTCCGTTGCTGAAAGCCTGTCCCTCGATGTCGGCAACACACTGACGCCGCGTTTCCTGATCGGTGATGAAAAGGTTCTGATTTCCGACCGATCTTCCACCGGCACGGCGGTTGTCGAAGCGCGCTCCCTTGCGACAGTTGACTGGTTCGACAAGGCGCTGACGCGGGAAAGCGGCGCGCTTTCCATAACCCACGGAACCGTCGCCGGAAACATTGTCGAGATCACCGCTCCAGCCGTCGAGGTGGGTGAACCGACACAGGGCCAGACGGACGGCATTCTGAACTATTCGCTGCCGCTCGATCTCTGCCCGGTCAATGGTCTGGATGAACTGAAAATCACCTTCCGCTGACGCCGACTGCCCTTCCTAGCCCAGAATACCTTCAGGAGTAGACCCGCTATGAAATTCGTTCTTGCATCGACCTACCGCTACTGGTGGCCCATCATCATCCGCGTTCCCCATCCGGACGAACCCGGCAAAATCCTCGAACGCACATTGAAGATGCAATTCGAGCCGCAGCCTCGCGAAGAGGCGATTGCGGCACAGGAAGCGTATGAAAAGCTGAAGACACAGCGCGAGCGCGATGCTCACGAGGCTGAACAGCTCGCCAAGGTCTGCAAGAATTGGGATGACGTGGTGGACGAGGATGGCGGTTCAACTCCGTTCACGCCTGAAACCATCGCCCAAGCTCTCAACCTTGGCTGGTTCCGCACCGGCGTCTATCGCGGATATTACGAGAGCCTGAACGGCGAAGAAGCCCGCTTGGGAAACTGAAAGCGGCGGCACGGGCTTGGGCCTATGCCCAGCTCGGCCGTGCCGATCCCGCCGCAGAGACCAGTCTTGATGAAGACGTGGCGGGACAATTCGAGCGGATGGGCATGGAAATCGACCCTTCCGAAATCACCAAAGCAGAAGACGAGGCATTCAAGGTGTTTGCGCCCAATTGGGAAAGTGTGACCGCATTTCTGGCCTGCGAAACGCAGTGGCGGATGATTGCGGGTGCCGCAAAGCTCCTGTGGCTCGGTCTCGATTACGTGGCGGTCGATATCGTGATGCGCCGCTATGAATTCTCTAACGCTGCCTTCGCTGATCTTCAGGTCATGGAGCTTGAGGCGCTGTCTGTTCTGAAAGGTGCAAGCGCATGAACAGGCAAATGGAATTTGAACTGATCTTCCGGGCGCAGGCCGCCGCTGCCAAAAATGCCACGAATGATCTTCGCAACGATGTTGCCGCGTTAGGAAATGAGGTCACGAAAACCGCCGCTGCCTTCGACCGTGAAGCGGCGGCAATGAACCGCGACACGGAAGCTGCCCGCAAAAATACCGATGCAACGAATGCGCTCACCCAAGCCGAACAGAGGGCACGCGAGGATGCTTTACGGGCATCGGGTGCTGTTCCTGCGTCGGCCCCGGCAGCAAACGCCCGCAGGCCGCGCCGAAATCCGCTGCGAGAACCGCAGACACCTTCGACGCCTCCGGCTCCCCCATCCCCGCCAACGCCGCCCACACCTCCGGCGCCTCCGTCCAATGACAACGTCCGCCGTGATCGTGCGCGTCGTCAGAACCTGACCTATCAGGTTTTCGACATTGGTCAGGGTGTGTCCGGTGGCATGCCGCTGCCAATGATCGCAGCCCAGCAGCTCCCGCAAATCATTCAGCTCTATACCGGCCAAGGCGGGATGAATTCAGCGCTGAAGGATTTCCGCGTCTTGGCTGGGGGTGCTGCCCGCGTCATCACACCGCTGACCGTTGGCATTGCCGGTCTTACTGCCGCCGTCGCGACGGGAGCGATTGCCTATAACGGCTATCTTCAGTCAACCAAAGAAGTTGAGACCGCCGCCTCCGGTCTTGGCCGTGCTGTTGCCGGTAGCCGTACCGAAATGGAAGCCGCAGCGCAGGCCGGTGCCAGCGCTGCCGGGATTTCGGTATCGTCTGCCCGCTCCATGGAAGCGCAGTTCCTTCGCACCGGCCGGATCGGCTCGGAGAATTTCGAAAGCCTGATCTCCATATCGAAGGATTTCGGGGCAACCATGGGTATCACCACGGCCGAAGCCGGGTCGATGCTTGCAGAAATGTTTGCGGATCCTGCCAAGGCCGCAGACACCCTTTTTCAGAGATACGGCCTGATTGATGCGGCAACCGCCCGTCATGCATCGAACCTTGCCGCACAGAACCGCCAGTCCGAAGCGCAGGCCGTATTGTTGAAGGCGCTGCCGGATCAGCTCGCCAATGCCAGCGAGGCGACCACTGCGCTTGGCCGGGCTTGGAATGCTGTTGCCACAGGTGCAAGCAACGCATTCGACTGGATGGGGCGCGCCGTTGATCGTGCGGTGTCCGGGCCATCCTTGGAAGATCAGATCGCCAAAGCTGAAGAAGCGCAAAAGCGCCTCGCTACTTTCGGCGGCATGTTCGACATTTTTAATCCCGGTAAAGCCGAAGCAATAGCCGATGCGGCGCGCTTGCCTGAACTTCAGGCGGAGAAGCGCCGCCGTGATGAAGCTCTGGAAGAGCAAAAAAAGCAGGCTGAAGAAAACCGTCGCAGTGTAGCAGCGGTGACTTTGTACGAAGCATCGCCTGCTAATGCCCGCCGCGTCCAAGAACAGAAACTCCGTAACGAGATTGCCGCCCTTGAAAGTGGGCGAGGCATCAAGGGAGTTGATGCGGAGCAGAATGAAGCGGCAATCGAAGCTAAAACCCGTGCACTCGATGCGCTGATCAATCGGCAACAGCGATCAGTAGAGCTGGACCGGCTCGATATCCAGATTTCTAACGAGCGCAATCCGCTATTGCGTGCCGAACTGGAGGCGCGCCGAACCCGTTTGCAGTTTGCCGAACAGGAAATATCAGCGGAAACCATCACTGCTGAAGCTGCCCGTGTCCGCAACCGTGTGATCGGGGAGACGATTGCTGCAGCGTCATTGCAGGCATCCGACATGAAAGCGGAAGCCGAGACCCGTCAGCGCCTCAATTCGCTGGTGGCATCCGGTGCCATCACGTCTGCCGACGCAAACCGCATGCTCCAGGAGGAGGTTACACTCCGCCCGTTGATCGCTGCCGCCGCTGCGGCTGAAGGCGCAGAAAAAGAGCGCCTCAATGAAACCATTGCCGACCTGAAGGGCGGCTATGCGGCTCTGGCTGAACAGGAAAAACGCGCCTCCGTCATGGAGTATATGCGCGGCCAGAACGATAAGCTGGAACAGCTCCGACTTGAAAAAGTCCTTATCACAGAAAATGAAACGACCCGTGGCCGTGCCATGTCGTTGCTGGAAGCGGAACAGAAAATCCGCAGCATGGGGCTTTCGACAACGAGCCGCGAAGCAGGTCAAATTCGTGATCTGGCGCTAGAGCAGGCTAACCTTACGCGGGAGATCGAAAAGCAAGGTCAGGCTTGGGACCGGGTTTCACTGGCTGGTGAACAGTCAATCGACAGCCTCGTTGACGGCCTTTTGGACGGCGATATCAACGGCGCGCTGGAAAGCGTTGCCAAGGATATCACCGGCATGTTTTCCGAGCTGGCGATTAAAAACCCCCTGAAGAACGCCATCATGGGAACCGACTTCAGCACCTTGTCTGATGCCGGTGGTCTTGGTGGTATTGTCTCCCGGCTATTCGGTGGTCAGACGAAAGACCCTGCCGCCCTCGTGAGCGGCGCTATGGGCCAGTCGGTAGGCAGCATGTCCGTCAGCGCGACAACCGTCATGATCAACGGCAGTGTCGTCGGTGGCCTTGGCGGCGCGTCCTCCGGCATTCTGGGTGCGGCCAACAGCAATGTTACAGGCTCGGTCACATCAACCGGCACGGCTGTCGATCTTGCCTCCTCGCTGGTCGGATCGAGTGAAACCGCTAATCGCCTCGATATCAATTCCTTTCTCAGCAAGGGCGGCGTCGATATTGACGCGGCACAAACCGCATGGTGCGCCGGGTTCGTCAACTCTGCCCTCAAACAGATCGGGGTTGATGGCAGTGGTTCGCTGACTGCCAACTCCTTTATGAACTGGGGTAGCGCGGTCGATCCGTCGAAAATCCTGCGCGGTGACGTGCTGGTCCAGTCTCGCGGGCTTTCCGCGAACCAGTCCGGGGGACATGTCGGCTTCGCCACCGGCCAGAGCCGTATGACCGGTGGCCAGCTTCAGCTCGAAATGCTGTCGGGAAACTACAAGAACAGCGTAGGAACGGGATGGGTCAACGCGACCGATATTCAGGCGCGCCGTGCGACGGAAGCCCTCGGCAGTCTTGCCGGAGCGTCTGGAACCGCAACGCAGGGTCTCGGCGCTTTGGGTGCCGGGTTCGATCAGTTCGGCAAAAACCTGTCTGGCCTTTTCCCGTCCGCGCCTTCAGCGGGTGGCGGCGGTGGCGGTCTCTCCGGATTTCTCGGCAACCTGTGGGGCAATCTCACCAACGGCGCAGGCACGCAATGGGCAGGTATCGCCTCCGGCGCGATCTCCGGCGGATTGTTTTCGGACGGCGGCTGGACTGGTCCCGGTGAGGCGAAAGACGTTGCCGGTGTGGTTCACGCCGATGAGTTCGTATTCTCCAAAAAGGCGGTGCAGAAAGTTGGCGTAGGCCGTCTTGATGCCATGCACAAGGGTTTGCTGCGCGGTTACGAGACAGGCGGATACACCACCGGCTCCGTTTTTCCGTCCGCCGTGGGCACGAATTCTAACGCACCTTCCAGCGGTCGCAACGCGCCGATCATCAACAATTACGGCTCGTCGGAAGTCCAGTACGAAGAGCAGACCGACCAGCACGGCAATCGTCAGCCGGTGATCACAATCGGCCGGCAGATGGCGGCAGCTATCCGCCAGCCCGGCAATCCGGCCAATCGCGCCATTCAGGGCGAGTTTGGTGTGAAGCGTCAGGCGGTGCGCCGATGGTAGTCCTCGTCTGGCCTCCCGCACTGCCGCGTCCGGAGCGCAACACATGGCAGTCCGTCCCGCAGGATGCCCGCCTGAAGCGCCGTTCCGATGCTGGCCCGACAGGCTATCGCCGCCGCTTTTCGTCCGCGTCAAAAACGGTTTCGATGTCCCTCGTTCTCGACCGGAACCAGAAAGAGCTGTTCGACCGCTTTTTCCATCATGACACGAAGGAAGGATCGCTGCTGTTCTGGATGCCCGATCCCACCACGGAAGGCTGGGCACTCGGCACCAGTGACGGCGCGCCCCTAATGACTAGCGACGGCCATCCTATCGTTTTGGCCCGGCGCTGGCTCGTCACCTTCGGCGCAAACCTGCCGACAGAGACCGTGCAGGGAACAGAGTTTCGCAAATCGTTTTCTGTCGAGGTGATGCCATGAGACGTGTGAGTTTCAACGCCCGCATGGCGCAGGACGCGCAGGCCACATCGGAAATCTATGTCGCCCTGTTTGAGATCGAGCATCCAGAGCTGGTGAAGCCGATCCGCCTTTCCACCGACAATACCGAGCGCCTGTCATCCGACCCGCTTTACTACGGCACCCGTTCGACGTGGCGCGGTGCGAACCCGATCACGGAACCTTTCCTGTGGGTGGTCGCCTCGACACTTCTGCCGTCCGATCAGGAAGACGCTCCAGCGGCCGCAACGCTGATCCTCGAAAATCTGGATCAGGAAATGGTCAACGTGGTGCGCTCTTTCACGACGCCCGCAACGATCCATATGGCTGTGGTGCTGGCGTCGTCTCCCAATCTGGTTGAGGCCGAATACACCGACCTCAACATTGTTTCATCCGACATCGATGCCGGGGAAATCTCCCTCACCATTACCCGCGAGGAAATCGAGCTGGAACTGGTTCCCGGTGGGCGGATGTCGGCGCGCACGTTTCCGGGGATGCACAGATGAACGTTAGAAATTCAAGAGCGACATTCGACCATTGGAGCGACCGTTTTGTTGGCCTGCCGTATCGCGAGTTCGGCCGCGACCGCGATGGATGCGATTGCTGGGGCTTGGCCTGCACCATCTACCGTGAAGAACTCGGTATCAACCTGCCGCAGTACCTTGGCTATGCCTCCGTCGAGGAGCACGGCGAAATCGCTGCACTGGTTTCCGGTGCAACCTCTTCTCCGCTCTGGCTCCCGGTCACCGGCACGGCTGTCGCGTTCGATATCTCCGTCTTCCGTCGCGGCCGTCTGGATACGCATGTCGGTATCGTCGTCCACCATGGCCTGATGATCCACATGGTCGAAGGCGACTGTTCGAAGGTCGAAAGCTACCGATCGGGCGCGTGGGGCCATCGGCTGACCGGCACATACCGCCACGTCGAATTCATTTCGAGGGGGCTTTGATGACGGCTCAAAACGGCGTCATTCCCGTTCTCGCAGCGCCTATGATCGATCCCGCAGCCGGTCGCATCGACATGTTCATGGCGGTTGGCAGCACTCTTGCCGAGATCGTCAAGGCAGCGCTTCCGGAATTGCAGCCTGCCGACTTCCGGTTCTGCCGGGTGGCGCTGGTCAGCGAGCGTGGCTCGATTATCGTCCCGGCCGACCACTGGCGCACCGTTCGCCCGCGTGAGGGCGTGCGCGTCGTCATTCGGCTTCTCCCGGGCAAGAATGCCCTGAAATCCATTCTCCAGATAGTGGTGTCTATCGCCGCAGTCGCACTCGGCCAATTTTGGGCTGCTGGTCTCGGCTTCGCCGCTGGCACTACCGGTTTTGCCCTCGCTTCTGGTCTCATCGGCCTTGGTGTGAGCATCATCGGCAATCTGCTGATCAATGCGCTGATCCCGCCGCCCAAGCAGGAAACACTGGAAGCGGAAAACCGCTACACCCTGACCGGCTGGCGCAACCGGCTGGAACCTGATGGCGCGGTCCCTCTCGTTCTCGGAACGGTTCGCTATGCGCCGCCCTTCGGTGCCTACACCTATACTGAAATCGTCGGTGACTGGCAGTATCTCGTCTGCCTGTTCTGCTTTGGCTATGGCCCGTTATCTCTGTCTGGTTTCCGCATCGGTGACACCGATATTTCCGAATATGACGAGGTTGAGCTGCACCCGCGTTATGGCCGCCCCGGCGATGCTTCGCTCTCCCTTTTCCCCCGCCAGGTCGTGGAAGAAACCATCGGTGCGGAACTGCTGATGCCGCTCCCGCGCAATGATCTCGGTGACGTGATCGAGGGGGGCGCTGCGACTGTTGAGCCGGTCGTTAGAACCACAGGTGGTGATGCGTCTGGAGCCAGCGTCATCCTCGCATGGCCTGCCGGGCTGCTGCGCTACAATGATGAGGGCAAGGCCATTGCCCACGTCGTTTACGTCCGCATCGAGCAGCGGCCGATTAGCGCTGACAACTGGCAGGAAGTGGCGGTAATCGGGGTTAACGCCCGCAAGCTTGAGGCGTTTTATCGCCAGCATACATGGGACTTTCCGACACGCGGTCGCTGGCAGGTGCGCTGCACGATGCTGACGCCGGAGAGCACTGACACCAAAATCCAGCAGCGCACCACGTGGGCTGCACTTCAAACTATCCGGCCAGAATATCCGCTAAACTTCCCGCACCCGCTGGCGCTGGTGGCGTTGCGCGTTAAAGCCACCCACCAGCTGAACGGCCAGCTCGATAACTTCAATGCCTTGGTTTCGCGTCTGTGCATCGATTACGAACACACAACCGGCCAATGGATCGAGCGGGCAACAAGTAATCCGGCATCACTTTATAGATATGTGCTTCAGTCTCCCGCCAATCCGAAAGCCTCTTCCGATTCGGCAATCGATCTGGAGGCGCTCGCGGAATGGCATGACTTCTGCCGCCTGAAGGGCCTCAGTTACGACCGCGCCATTGAGGAAAAGTCCACGACGCTGCGCGACCTCCTGACGGAGATCGCCGCCGCAGGTCGCGCCAGCCCGCGTCATGATGGCCTCAAATGGTCCGTGACCATCGACCGGCCGGACAAGCTGCTGGTCGATCATGTCAGCCCGCGCAACAGCTACGATCTGCGCGTGTCGCGCTCCTATGTAGAGCCGCCAGACGGTTTTCGCGTCCAGTTCCTTGATGCCACCAACGACTTCAAGGCGGCGGAACGCGTCGTGCCTTGGCCCGGCAAGGAAGGTGCGGAAATGCGGTTGGTTGAGGCGTTAGAGATGCCCGGCAAAGTTTGGCCTGACGAAATCTATCGTGAAACCCGCCGCCGCATGTATGAGGCGATGCACCGGCCGGATGTTTACACCGTTTCGCAGGACGGTCCGATCCGCGTGGCGACCCGTGGTGACCTCGTCAATCTGTCGAGCGACATCATCAATCGTGTCCAGATCGCCGCACGCATCAAGAGCGTATCCGGTCGCCTCATCGAGATTGATGAGGCCGTCACCATGGAAGCGGGCAAAAACTACGCCATCCGCTTCCGCGCCGGTCTGTCGGAAGACGACACCATTGGCGTTTCCGTCATTCGCACCGTGCAGACCATTCCCGGCGATTGCTCATCCATTCCGGTCAATGGCGACGGCGACATGCCGATTGCGGGCGACCTGCTGCATTTCGGTGAGGCGTCCACCGTTGACTATGCCCTTGTCGTCACCGGCGTTGAGGCGGGCGAGGATTTCTCATCGCATTTGCGCTTGATCGATGCAGCCCCTGTGATCGACCAGCTTGTCGATGCCGAAATCATTCCGGCATGGTCCGGCCGTTCCGGAACAGAGATTGACCAGTCTGGTCTGATACCGCCAGCCCCGCGTTTCACGTCCATTCGTTCGGGCGTATCAGGAACAGGCGAGGCTAATCGCATCGACTATCTTGTCGAACCCGGATCAGGCCCTGTCGGTTCGGCCTCGTTCGAGATCGACCATCGCCAGATCGGAACGACCGTCTGGACCACAATCACCATCCCGGCCGCGAATGGCGGCGGTTCGATCACCACGTATTCTAACGGTATCGGCGTCCATATGCGCGCACGAGCTTTCTCGGCAGCGGGAACGCCGGGACCGTATACAGCGGTTACGGCCTTTGTCGTCGGCGCAGACGATGCGGCGTTGCCCGGCGGCCTGCCAGAAGGCGACATTGCTATAGGTGCTTTGCTCGGTGGCGCTGTCGTCCAGTTCCTTACCAGCGACGATACCGCAATTTCTCGCGTGCAGGTCTACCGCTCGACTGCGTCTACCCTCAACCGGGAGACGGATGCTGTCGGCCTGCTGCCTGTCGAACCGTCGCGGAGCTATTCTGTACCGGTAGGCGACACCACGCGACAGAACCTGCTCATCAATGGCGGTTTCGACAGCGCCGCTACATGGACGCTTGGCACCGGCTGGGCGATTGGCTCCGGCAAGGCTACAAAGACGGCCGGGACCGCAAGCGCCGTCACGCAGCCGCTCGCAGCCACATCCGGCTCGTATTACCGGGTTGGCTTCACGCTCTCGGCAGTGACAGCCGGAAACGTCACGCCCCGCCTGACCGGCAGCACCACGGTGAACGGCTTGGCCCGTAGTGCCAACGGTCAATTTTCGGACCGCCTTCAGGCCGTCAGTGGAAACAACACCTTTGGTCTCAATGCATCCGCCGCCTTCGCGGGCGCAGCGGATGATGTGTTTGCCTACCTCGAAACCGCAACCTGCCTCGCGCAGGGCGTCCACTACTTCTGGCTTGAACCCCAAAACTCTGACGGCGTCGCCGGTCCGGTCTCCGGTCCCTTCACCGTGACCATTCGATGAGGACACCATGAACGCACCTGTATTCACCACAACAATTGCCCAGAAAACTGCTGTCTCGGATGAACTGCTTGTCAACCGCGATGGATCGACGGCTCTCCAGAGTACATCAGACCTTGCAACGCAGATCGCAGGAGAAGGAGCCGTTGCGAATGCGTTGCAAGCCGTGCGTGCCGACGTGTCCGCCAGCATCGCGGACATGAGTAACAAGCTGGAGGCAGCAGCCGAAGGATACGTCAGCGCAGCGGCGTGGGCACAACTCGTTGCCACGCCCGGCACTCGGGCCGGGCAGCCCGGACGCGTGTCCCCTACCGACACTGGCACGCACACCGATCCGGTAGTTGGCGGCACAGTTCCCAACAGAGGCGAATATTCCTGGAGTGTCTCTCCCGCAGGCTGGAGACGTACCGGCGATGTCCTCGACACCAAAGCTATTCTGTATCAGAGTGCCCTCACTTCGGGCGAACAACTGAACTCCGCCTCTAATTTGGGAACGACAGCTAACGGAGCTTCGCTGGTCACCGTAGGCGGTCGTCCCGTTGGTATTTCTATTCCGTCAGGTCAAACAGGCACCGGGTCGTCAGTCACCACGCGCATGCGCCTCGACCCCGGCGAAGCCAAGCGCAGCATCGGCAAGTTCTACCGCATCCGAACTGCAATGACAGCGACAGACGGTTACCTGACAGCCAAGCCGTTCGCCCAGACCAACGTCATCCGGATCGATAACGTTGACGGCTCTGTGACCTTCGGCGGGACGGTTGAACGAGAGGTGCAGGTTGGCACAACGATCTATCGCGATCTCCTCTATGGCCCGGTCACGGGCGCCGAAGACCGGATTGGCGCGCTGCATCAGGTGACGGCCACCAGTTTCGCCGCTCATAACTTCCAGATCGTTTCGGTTTCGCGTGAGATCGCTGAAGACACCGCGACGACGGCAATGACAGCGCTTGACGCTACGCTCGCCAACCGCCTTGCCACATATGCAACCGGCTGGGGTCGAATCTACAGTGTCATCGTCCCGCAGAACCAGAACCTGAACGGCGCATTGCAACGCCTGAGCGCTGACGGGCGGGCTATGGGCTATACCATCCCTGTCGGATCAAGCGGCGTTAGTTCTAACGTCCGCTACAGACTTCAGATACCGGGAGACCTTCGCCCTCTGCTCCAAACCCGTCGCGTGCGATTTCTATTGGTGTTCGCTACATCGACCAGTTGGGCGCGAGCGTTTAGCTTCGGCGTTACGACCCTGCCAGCATCTGGAGGGACGCGGACAGAGGGACTTTTCGGCCTACGCAACGAGCAGGTTCAGCCCACGCGCCGGGAGATCGAATTTGAAGTTGAACTCGATGGCGACGAACTGGAAATACAGCTGACGATCCAGTTGACAGGAACTGGCGCGGCTTCTGCCGAGGAAAGTCTTCTGCTGACGGATATGGAGGTCGCAACCTCCTTGCTGAACCAGTCGGCAGGCTACCGCTCAATCGCAGCCGAGAACCTCGCCGCCATGTGGGAGTTCCTGAAAGCTTCTGCTTCATCTCTTGCGATCACTGCGGTTACGACGCCCGGATACCAAGCGGGCTTTGGTGTTGCCGCGTCTGGCGGAGATTTCACGTCGATAGCGGGCGCACTCGCCGCCGCCAACGACGCCGCTGCCTACAAACGCTACGCTTTACGGGTTAAGGACGGCACCTATCTGGAGCGCTCGCTCGCGCAGGCAGATTATCAGGATATTGTTGGGGCTGGCATAGACCGCACCGTGATCGACGGTAGCCAAGCTGATAGCGCGGCACTTGCAGACATTACCAATCGGTCCACGTTTGATCTGCGAAAGCAGGCCTCATTGCAGGGTGTGACTGCGATTATGCGCAATGGGCGCTATGTTGTCCACGCTGACGGGAGCAACGGCGCTGCCTTCCGCAGTCGCACCCAGCGCATCGCGGACGCCACGCTGATCCATCAAGGCAATCAGGGTGCAATCGACCATCAGACCTCAACTGGCGGAAATCCCTCGGGCGTTTGGGCCTCACCGCATGCTGTGGGGCATGGTTCTTCATCAGGATCGGAACTGATTGTCGAACGTTCGCGCCTTGTCGCGCCCAGATGTGCGTTGCAGTTCCATACCAATCTCGACTTTGACGCGCCATCCAAGGTGATTGCACACGACAGCGAACTGATCGCAACGAATAATCAGGGGTGGGCCTGCCTTGTCCAGCCTAACGGCTCCGGTCGCCAAGACAGCTTTGTCTTGGAAGGGTGCTCGGGAACCGGTGACATCTATTATTGGCCCGATCCATGGATGCCGACAACGCTTGATCGGCAGTGTGCTGACCACTGTGAGATCAATGTTTCGGGGTATGGAAATCGCCTGAGTGGCGTTTTCATCAACGCTGAGTTCGGACGTGCGTTGAAGATCGAAAGCGCCTCCACATCAGGTTCATCGACCGTCGCCGTCAGCGGATCAGCGGTGTCAGCGCTGTTCGGCAAGCAGGTCTATTCCAAGCCCGGTTCCGGTGGCATTAAGGGTTATGTGTATGGATGGGCCGATATTCAGGAAAGCGTGGGCGTCGGGATAGGCCGCAACCTCTTCATTACGTCTCTCGGCAAGCGTCTCGGTGATTGCACGGCGTCGCCACTGACCCTTGCAATAACAGTCGATGGCAGCGCCCCGGTTAGCATCGTTTTCAACGCCGACTATTCGGCGGCAAGCAACGCTTCCGTTCTGGCCATAATCAACGCAGCTTTGGGCGCGGCTGCTACGGCCAGCGAATACAATGTGGGCGGCCGGTATCGCCCCCGGTTCGCGGATGAGGAGCAAACATTTTCGAACATTGGCGTGGTTGGCATCCTTATGGGGATGGCGGTCGCCTACGACGGATCGCGCCGCTCCGTGCGTCCGATGACATCAGCAGATGCGCTGTCATTGTTTGCCGGTGTCGCATGGGAAGATATCTATCCGGGTGGCTGGGGACGAGTGAAGACGACCGGCTGGTTGCCAAAGAATGATCTTTTGCGAACAGGTGCTGCTCCTCTCAATCTGAATGATGCGTTTACGATTGATCCTGCAAGGCCCGGATACGTCGTCTCTACGGCGCAGCCATCCAGTGGCATTCTGCCGGTCGTTCGCCCCAGTTTGGGTGCTGGCTTGGAAGCTGTCCGAGTAGGGCTGGTTTAACCAAAAATGGGAAGAGCTCTCTCTCTAACATTTGGCTCGAGCGTGCTCCAAACACGCCGGAGCCGTTAGCCCCTCCGGTCTTACGCAAAGGTGTTGCGACACATGAAGACAGTTGAATGCTACCGTGCTGATAACGGACAATTGGAAAGCGATCTGGGCCGGGCAAAAGCCCATGATTTGCTTTGGGCGCTTCCAGCGGCCGGGCATAATCCGAATGCCAAGGTGCTGGACTGGAATGACTGTCAGCACATTATGGAACACGCCGACATTGTGATGAAGCACCTGAAGGAATTCATCGAGTTGCGCGACAAGTCAGGTTCTTAGGGAAGTTTTAGAAACTCTGCCGATCCGAAATGCGTTTCGGCCGACTTATAAATGCTCACTTGGCACGCTTCGATCTCTTTGAGGAACGTCGGTACTTTTTCCGAGATCAGGTTGATGTGGTGAACAAGGTTCACTCGAAGATTGTCTTCTTTAACGTCACCATCTACGTGCTCGAAAAAACGCTGCCCATCCTTGATCTTTGTGTGTTGCTCCATGTGGTGCTCGTAGCGCTCCATCAAAGAGTTGTAGTTCTGGATGTTCGAAATCATCGCCAGATGCTGCGAAAGTATGGCACCCGATCTCTCAATCACAGCTCTGCTTTTCAATGTCAGAAGGGGACCTAGCTTGTTGCTCACGTCAATCTGAACCAAGGACGGCGGGAGAGGAATAAGATAAAGCATCTGCCAGAGTTCTGCTTCAGGCGTCCGTTTTTTGCGCCGTGCGTCGGCCTGTGTCAAAATTTCAGCGATGCTCTTCCACTCAGAGTGAATGATGACCAAATCGAGAATAAGCTCGCCCACCCGCGATTTCAGATGCTCTATATTTCGCCGCTGATGCATTCTCCATTCTACGAGCATAGTCATGCTCCCGCCTACAACCGCGCCAACAAGCGCTGATCCGAATGAAGAAATGGTGGAGATATCTATGTCCATGCTCGACTCACCTTAAAGCCTGATACATCCAGTATCATCTGAAAACATGCAGAACAGCATTCAAATCTCAAGGGTAAGGGGCGTATCAAGTGGCATATTTCCAAACGGGTATTCGAGGTACTGTGGTGTGCGTTGCTGTTGCGAGAGTTGTCGCAGATCACATGATTGAACATGAGACGCCGTTGGATGGGTTTCCTCATGTCCGGATGGATAGGAGCGGCGAGGATAGCTTTGAGATCACCATGACTTTGAGTGATAGCTCATCAAAGGTTTCTCTTAGCAATGTCGAGGTAGTGGCGGCACAGAAAGCTGCCGTGCAGGGAGAAGTCTTTCCCGATGTATTTACCCATAAGGTGGTGGCAGCTTTGGTGGAGTTAGAAGCGCGTGTTCGCTAAGACGGCCTGCACCCCACAAACTTTGTTTTGGTGTCCGAAAGCTGATGCCGTTTTGTCCAGAAGGCCGCGCCGCGCCACACGGCGAAGCCTGGTGCAAGGTTGGAGGCGATTGAAACGATTATATTCGGCTTCTTTGCCCAAGCTGCTGAAAAACCGCGAGAAATCGGCATTTTTCGTGATAAATTCACTTTACACCTA
>Ga0075365_10000103_pt1 | contig 25003 bp, 27 predicted proteins | sample EndMetdeltDD1765_FD_71387 | JGI IMG/M metagenome (GOLD analysis project Ga0075365, IMG submission 71387) | Populus endosphere microbial communities from Tennessee, USA - Endosphere MetaG P. deltoides DD176-5 | ecosystem: Host-associated > Plants > Roots > Endosphere | place: USA: Tennessee... | reverse complement strand
GCAGCCCCGTCATGTCACCCTGTCCGTTCAGGAAGATCCTGGCCGTAAAGGTGTCGTGTTCGAGCAGGAACGTCACGCCCTCGTCGGTCTTGGTGACACCCTTGCTGAGCAGTCCGGCCGTGGTGTACGGATTGTACACCGTGGAGGTGCCGGTGATGTCCTGCGAGACGAAGCTGTTCCACGTGAACGGCTTGCGGTAGATGCAGGGGCTGACGTCAGTGGTGCACCAGCTTCGGTTGTTCCCGGGGCTGACGAGCGTCGCTCCAGTGACCGTGCCGGTGGTCTTGGCCGTCGGCTTGATGTCCACCCTCAATGCCTGGCCCTGGTAGTTGACCGAGACGCTGAAGCTGCCGGTGCCGTCCGCGAACGTGACGACGTCCACGATCTTGTTCGGGTCGTTGTAGTACTGCGTGTCGCGTTCGAGGTCGGACTGCGTGAGGCCGTCAGGAAGTTCGGGACGCGTGGTCGCCGAGATCGTCTTCTTGTCGGAGGTGTCCTTGTCGCTGGCGTCGGAGCTGCAGGCCGAGAGCACGGTCAGAAGACCGGTGGCCAGAACTGCTGCGGACGCACGACGAGTACGAGCCTTCATTGGGATTTCCCCTCGGGTTGATGGCGCACGAAACTGCGGTTCGGTGTTCGATGAAACTGAACTAGAAAACTATACCATATTTTAAGATAATTTACAATTCATATACCTCTGTAGTCGGGCAGATAGCTATCTGCAAAAGTACAGTGATATATGGTGCTAACGGGGGAGGTGTAAAAACGAGGCCAAACGGCTCGTTACCTCCCCCGCCCCGAAGCACGCAAAGAGCAACATGCTCCAGTAGATGACACCCTATTCGGGCTTAGCGGCTGTCATCTGCAACCGGTCAGCTCACTTGCCTGCGGCCTGTGCCTGCATGGCCAGTCCCTGGACGTCGGCCCGCCAGACGACCGTCTGCGGAACGTCGGAACCGCTGCCGGTGAAGACCTCGACGGCCTTGTACCAGTTCAGCGAGCTCACGAACCCGCAGTTGACCACGGAGGCGGCTTCGCAGCGCGCCGCGGTGCCGTCCTTGAGGTAGAACTTGTAGTAGCCGCTCGTGCGCTCCAGCTTCTTGACGTAGGTCACCAGGCCGTCGGAGGTGAGCACCATCCGGGCACTCATGTTGTTGCCGGCGAAGACGAACGACGGCTTGCCCTTGTACTCGGTGATCCGCGGGACGCTCTCGCCGAGACCGGGGTTGAGGCGTACGGTGGTGGTGCCCTCGACGTCGGCGAACTGCAGCCAGCTCCAGGCGTACGGACGGTCCGGGAAGCAGGTCTGCTGCCGGGCACTGCAGGTGTAGTTGTAGCCGCTGCGCGACTTGAACTTGACCGTCAGCCCCTTGTACAGCGTCGTGACCGTGACCTTGCGAGCACGGTGAGCGCTGTCGCTGAGGACGGTGACGGTACCGAGGCCGTTGCTGAAGGCGACGCCTTCGGTGATGCCCTCACTGCTGTCGGCGGCCGTGATGGCAACCGGGGTACCGACGGTGGTGTACGCGGCCTGGGTGACGTTGAGCGCCGTGGCATGGCTCGGGGCAGCGGCGTCAGCGGTCGGGCCGGCCGATCCCACGCCTGCTGCAAGCGCCAAGCTGGCGGCGGCAGTTGCCATAGCGGCAAGCCTGAAGGTACGGTTCACTACAGGTCCTCCTGAGGACAGTGGATGAGTTGAACGCGTCGATTATATCATTAGTTACAACAAATAGATGTACGTGGTTATACAGATGCAAGATGAGGACGGTGAACGTCTCCAGAGCTTGCATCTGCCCTCGTCGGTTGATGGATACTCGCACTGCGTGCAAGCTTGTGGTTGCCACCCGCAACCAGATTCAGTCAGTGAGTGGGGCTCGGGAAATGGTTAGTTTTGCGGTCAGTATTCTTTTTCCATAGTTTCACTCCGTTCTTGTCGAAGTAGTAGATCTCGGTCCAGTAGTAGCCCTTCGGATCGTCACAGCTTCGACTGACGCAGAGCGTGCTGACACCGTTGGGGTGCAGGAGCTTGGCCTTGGCGTTGCCGCTTTTCGTGCCAAACTCTACCAGTCGGTGCTGTGAGTCGAAACGCAGAAAGATCGTGCCCTGCGGCCCCGTGTAGGTTTCCTCGTGGCCGCTCTCTTGCGGAAGCGCGAAGAACGCTACGTAAAACGCTAGGGCTACTGCTACGGCGGCTACTGCGATCAGTAAGCCTCGTTTTCTTCTCACGGATCCCCTCGTATTGATGTGAATCGAAGCCATTGTAGCTAAGGGCCACTCGTATTGCAAGAATGTGATAATGATTATACGGCATATATTTTATACCGCTCACGGTTATTGACATCTACACATCTTCGATTTTATTGCTATAATATTTATAGAGATGAAGTACGCATCAATTTTCCTGACTATTGTGCTGATTTGGGTAGCGGTCATATTTATGGCCGTCACACGCCGCAATCCGACCGACATTTTCGAACTCTATGTTTCCGGAATTATCTCAACGCTCGCTCTCTTTTTGATCGGGTTTAGTCGACGCTAAGGCTACGGGGGATATATGACCAAAGAGTCTTCAATTGCACGCATTAAACGCCAGCGCACTCGGCGACTTGCTCGATTGGGCGCCAAAGTTTACATGCTCCGGCAGCGCGGCAAAGAACAGGAAATGTACAATTTAGTCTGCGATGAATTCGTCAGCCTCGGGGGTGTATACGTTAAATTCCTGCAAGGCGTGCTATTCAACACTTCTGTCATGAAACGCTGGCACAGTCCGAATCGCCTCAAGATCTTCGAGAATCTCGAAAGTGAACCCCTCGATATTATCAGTATTTTACAAAAAGATCTGTCGCCCGAACAACTCAGCCAGATCGTGCTTATTCAACGTGAGCCGTTTGCTGCCGGTAGCTTTGGGCAGGTATACCTTGGCCAACACGCCAACGGTAAACACATTGTTATTAAAGTGCTGCGCCCGATGATTCGTGAATTACTTAAATATGACCTTCGATTGCTAAGCATGTTTAGTAAGCGTTTTGCCGCCAAACAATACGACAACATCACTATCAAGATGAACACCGCGATCAAAGAATTTCGCCAGGCAACACTAAGCGAGACCGACTATATTGCCGAAGCGCATTTCGCTCGTGATCTCTATGAAGCATACAAAGACAATCCACATGTTGTTATTCCCGAAACCTACCTAGATCTTTGTACGACGCACATTATCGTTCAGGAATATATTGGTGGTATTTCTGGTGCCGAGCTGCTGCGTCTCAAAGAAAGCCACGGTGTTGACCCTGCGCAATACGTACAGGATAAGCTTGGCTCGTCACTTGATTTTCAGCTCGAGATGCTCGGCACAGAATTATTGGTTGGTGCGTTCGATCTTCCGCGCATCCAAGGCGATCCACACCCCGGGAACATTCGGTTCCTGCCCAACAACAAGGTTGGCCTCATTGACTTTGGCATTTCGGCACCCGCCCCCACAAATAAAGCTGCATTCTACGGCATCCTAAATGAATGGGAACGCATGTATGGGCGAACCGGCAGCGTGGCAAGCATGTTCGAGCAATTCTTGCGATTCTTCGTGAGCGACCTCTACCGGGCTCTCAAAAAGCTCAGCACTTTTATTCCGGGTATGTCGAATGCACCATCGCTTGCCTCTCCCGTCGTAGCCGCAGAGGTTGCCAATGTCGATGGTCAAACGGCGGCAACACCCGCACAAACCGGTAATTTTGACCTTATGAAAGAAGTGGGACGTATTGTTCAGAGCCTATTTGACAGCGCCCTTGGCACCCGCGACATGAACGAGATTCTTGACGATGGCCGGATGCTGCAATCTTTTAGCCAAATGGTTAATCGCGGTAATCGACTCGGCTTGGTCGTTAGCCTCGAGTCATCAGAGGTGCTGCGAACCGCGCAAACCTACATCTCTCTCCTCGATGCCATGGGTGTCATGCGGAAAGTTCTCCCAAATATTCTTCGAAACGTTACTGTTCGTGTTCGTGAAACCCACCCGGAAATTATCGACGAAACTGAGCGTTCCGTTAGCACATCACAAGCCGTTGACACTGTTAACAGATGGCTCGAACGTGTGGCCGTCAAAGACCCGATGCTCTTTCGTCAGTTACTACACCGAATCGACCTAAAGAAGGCTATGGATAAAGCCAAGGAGAAGACCAGCGATGCTTAAAGATTTACTATTATTTATCAAATACCCTTACACAGCGGGTGTTATTGCAACTATTTGGATTTGCAGTGCAATTCTCATGGCTATCAGCCCTGGTTTGGATGGCTTAAAAATTGTCATCATTGATATGCTCGTCAGTGTTGTGATCGCTATTATTGGCTTTGGCGGCAAAGAAGACTAGTAAATCCGACGAATGTGCTCCGCGTGTGTCGCAAGGCCAGTCGTGGCATCTACATCCGCAAGAAGACCGTTCAATTGGAGCGGTCCTTTTGTTTCCATAAGATTTCGCGTCTGTTTGCCATCACGCCATCGTGGAATAATACTGTCGTAAGTTACGCCTAGGCTGGAATTCAGGATTCCACACATGCCAGCATCAGTCATGTGTGCCGTGCCACCTGGTTGCACTCGAGCATCTGCGGTTGGCACATGCCAATGGTCACCAACAACCATCGAAACCCGACCATCAAGATAGTTACCGATAACAATTTTCTCGCTACTAAAGTCACCGTGAAAATTGACGACCGTGGCAGCGCGCTTTATGTGCTGCTGGCTTTCCAAAATAGCATCAATCGTCTGCAGTGGATTTGCTACCTCGACGTCGGCATGTTTTCCAACAATCTGGCCCAATAAACTCACAACCAGAACCTTGCCCGCTGGCGTTTCGACATATTTATAACCTAAGCCTGGTGTGTCTGCTGGATAATTTGCTGGTCGCACAATTGGCTCATGGGGATTGCTGAGCTGCGGATAAATTTCATCCCGAAACAACGTGTGATTACCACCAGTACAAAAATCAACGCCTGCTGTTTTGAGGCGGGCAAAATCCTGCACCCGAACGCCCTTACCGTCGGAAAGATTTTCCGCTTGAGCGATTACTACATCAACCGAAAGTTCTGCGCGCAAATCGGGCAAAACACGTTCAATAAGCTCCAAGCCAGCAGTTGCCATAATGTCGCCAAGATAAAGAATTCTCATATAGTTATTGTACCGCGCGTTTAGTTTTTCTTGCGTGTTTTTTCGAGCCAATCTGGCACATCGGTAAATAAAATCTCAGGCCAACTGCGCACTTCTTCTTCAGTAACGTTGTATTCGGCCGTATACACAACCTCGACACTTCCGTGTAGCACCTTTGACCAGTCCAGTTCCAACTTTTCAGCCAGCTCTTTTACTACTGCCTCTGATGGGCCTTCAATCTCAATGTACGGCGTTGCCCACGGCCATTCATCAAGCTCGATTTCTATATCACCTAATTTCCAGCTTTCACGCTTTGTTTCCTGGTAATTTTGGACCTCCAGGCCCAATGCTTGCAAAAATTCGCATCCGTGGTCAAAGTCGTCTATAACGAGATTGACTTCTTGGGTGCCCTGAAAACTACGGTCATCGAGCTGCTTGTACGACATTGTGATTTTATCGCCTTCATCGCGAACACGGGCCCACCCGTTCTGCTCGTTTCGCAAACGTAAGCCGTGAAAATCAAAGGTCTTTCGCCTCATCAGCCGGTTTGGCTGTTCGCATACTGCGCCCAACGCACGTAATTTCTTACGCATCTCATCATGATTAATTGCTAAAAATTTAGCTTCTATTTCCGTTTGCATAGTAACTCCTACTTACTAAAGTTCATTCCAGTCGGTAATGGTACGTTGCGGACCAAACGACTCAAGGTGCGTGCGATCATGCAGCAACTCATGCGAAGGCGGGTAAAATAGTATACTATCTACGCCAGCATTTTTGGCTGCGCCAAGGTCTTTGTCAGAGTCACCTATCATGACAGCCTGGTCTTTTTGCAATCCAAGCTTTTCTAAGACAAACAAGATGCCCTCTGGGTCAGGCTTGTGCACCTTAACGTCGTCAACACTCAATATAAGATCAAATTGTTCAACCAGATCATGATGAGCTAGTGCAATATCAATCACCTGTCGCGCTGACGAGGTGATCAGTACTACCTTCTTAGCATCCTGTTTTAGGCGCTCTATGGCCTCAAGTACTCCCGGGAACAGTGGTGGCGTTAAAGCACCTCCATTTTGACCAGCCTCCATAAGGATGCGATTGAATTCTGGGACATCACTTTCGGCAACGCCATTTTTGGCTGCGGCACCCCAGTCCCCAAGGCTTGCCGCAAGCTTTTTGTCGCTCAAGTTAACACCAAAGTGTTGGTAGGCTACGCGAAGTCCATTGATCCAAATTTCGATTGTTTGGGCAAGCGTCCCATCCCAGTCAAATAAATAAGCGTCGTACTGTTTGTTGTCAGATTGTGCCACAGCCTCTCCTTGGTTATTACGGTTACGCGAAGTCAGGCCAGTCTGCGATAACATACTTTGGCCCGAATGACTCAAGAAACGTTTTTTCGTGAATAATCTTGTGGCTCTCAGGATAAAACAACACGCTATCAACAGCAGCATTTTTGGCTGCACCAAGGTCTTTGTCAGAGTCACCTATCATGACAGCCCGCTCATTAGGTATTCCAAAAGTTCTCAGGGCAAACAAAATACCTTCTGGGTCAGGCTTATGGGCAGTAATATCCGAACCCGTTATGACCAGGTCAAAGTATTCCACCAAATCGTGGTGCGCCAGGACGAGATCGATCACCTCTCGATCAGATGCAGTAATGAGTGCGAGCTTTTTGTGTTGGCCCTTTAGCCGAGCCAACAGCGCCTCAACACCAGGATACAACGGAGCAGTTGCCGCCTGTGGATGGGCGATGGCTGCTACCTCCTGTTGTGCTGCGGCAAACTCAGCCTTCGGGATACCGTCAAGCATAAGCTCCCATTGGCCAAGGCGTGCTCCAATCTCCTGCCTGGAGATGTGCACCCCGTGCTTCTGTAGCACCGTATCGCAGGCATCGATCCAAATATCCAAGGTATGTACTATTGTTCCATCACAATCGAAAAGAAACGCGTCGTATGACGTTACCAACTGAGACATCGAGAACCCTCCGTTTATTTAGCAAATTCTACTGCACGCGTCTCACGAATGACATTGACCTTGATCGTACCAGGATATTGCATAGTCGATTCAATCTTCGTAGCAATATCTCGAGCAAGACGGATTGCAGCAAGATCGTCAACATTCTGTGGTCGAACAAAGACACGAACCTCGCGACCAGCGGAGATTGCGTAGGCTTTTTCGATCCCTTCAAAGCTGGTGGCCACATTCTCAAGTTCTTTCATACGCTCAACAAAGTTCTCGGCAGAAATGTTGCGTGCGCCAGGACGAGCGGCACTAATTGCGTCTACAACACGAACGATTAGTGACTCAACCGTTGTTGCCTCCACGTCGTCATGGTGCTGTTCTGCAGCAATAGCCACCGCCTCGGGCGCACCGTACTTGCGAAGCATCTCACCGGAAATGTGGTGGTGCTTGCCTTCCATCTTGTGCGTCAGAGCTTTACCAAGGTCATGCACCAAGGCAGCATATTTAGCTATTTTGACATTTGCGCCAACTTCTTCAGCAATAATACCGGCAATATGTGCCATTTCAGTACTGTGCTTCAGGACATTTTGACCATATGAGGTGCGGAATTTGAGCTCGCCCAATAGGTGCAGAATTTCTTTTGGAATACCGATAATACCAACTTCGCGGGCTGCGTCTTCACCAGCACGCGTGACCTCTTTTTCGACGTTCTTTTGTGCTTTTTCGACAACTTCTTCGATACGGCCCGGGTGGATACGTCCATCCTTCATGAGCATTTCAAGCGTTTGGCGAGCAACTTCGCGGCGTACAGGATCAAACGAACTCAAAACAACATAACCAGGGGTGTCGTCAACCATGATGTCCACGCCCGTCGCACGCTGTAACGCCTGAATGTTTCGGCCTTCTTTACCAATAATACGACCCTTCATGTCCTCGTCTTCAAGCTTTACGCTTGTAACTGTACGCTCTGCAGTAACTTCGCTGGCCATGCGCTCCATGGCGCCAACAATAATCGCAGCAGCCTGGTCTTCTGCCTCATCACGTGCTTCGTTCTGCATCTTGGCAATCATGCCGGTCAGATCGTTACGGATATCACGCTCCGTCATCTTCATGAGTTTTTCGGCAGCTTCTTTGCGTGTTAGCGAAGCGATCTTTTCAAGCTTATCCTGCTGACGCTTGCGGATATCCCGAATTTCATCCTTTAACTGCTCTACTTCGGATTCAGCTTTGCGGAGCTTTTCGGTACGCTTGTCGAGTTCGTCAAGCTTACGATCAAGCGTCTCTTCACGATTTACAAGACGCTGTTCAATATCCTTAAACTCGCTTCGACGAGCTTTTTCCTCTTTGCGTGTTGCTTCGGTTACTTTTGTCGCTTCGTCACGTGCCGAGTCAAGCAATTTGCCTGCCTCTCGTTTTGCTTTTGCGAGCTCCTTTTCTGCCTGGTCTTGTGCAGAACCAACGCGTTGTTTTGTAACGTATGTGTTTGCACCAAAACCAACAGCAAGCCCAGCCACAGTAAGCACTATGGTAATTGGGTCCATATGGTTTCCTTTCTTCGAAGATAAAGTTGCCTGCGGAAACCACTCCGTCTGGCAATCGCTTTCACGTCACTAGCCTACCTTGGAATGTTTGCCGCGCTGGGCAATTCTTGCGTCGAATCTGATTTTAGAATTTGATATCGGAAATATGTTTTGGATTTTTGGTCATGTAACACTAATCCTCTCTCACTATACGACGTAATATGTGCAACGGTCAATGCAGTTGCACAGAGAGTGGTGTATTAAAACTTGTTTACTTCTTTGGAGGGGTAATATGTGCATCCTGCCCATAAAATGGCAGCGCAATTTCGTCGCGTTCGCCAGCCATGAGGCGTTCAATGCCTTTTGCAGCCCAGTCATCAGTCTGCATAGCTACAATTGGAACGTCCAGGCTGTAGGCAATTGCATTGGCAGTCGCAATTCCAATGCGCAATCCCGTAAAACTACCCGGTCCTTCATATACAACGATCCCAGCAACGTCTTTCCAGTCTTTTTGGGCTGCGTGCAGAATCTCTTCGATTTTCTTATGAAGTGTCTCAGCCAACTGCCGGTGCGCCTCCCAGATTTCGTATGCAATTTTCTCAGAACCGTCAAAGAGACCAATCTCTGCCTCCGGTTTATCAGTTCGAAGTGCCAGTATCACCATTATCGTGCCGCCCGTACCAGATATTCAAGTGCTTCAGGAGCACGAAAAGTCAATACTCGGCCATCGGTTGGGGTTTTCTCGATAGTAATGCTCAAACGCTTTTTTGGCAACACATCATGCACAATACCTGCCCATTCAACCACGGTGACAACGCGAGGGTCGTGCAGTACCTCTGCAAGCTCTTCGCCAATGAGGCCTGCCTCGCCGAGACGATAAAAATCAAAGTGATGCATCTCAAGTGCTTCCGCTTCGTATAAACGGCTAATTGTAAACGTCGGACTTGCCACCCGGTCAGTGCTGCCCATGCCGCGTGCTAATCCTCGCACAAATGTCGTTTTGCCGCCGCCTAAATCGCTCACAAGCTCAATAACCTCACCGCCGCGCAACGCGTTGCCGATTTTTTCGGCGAGTTGCTCGGTATATTCGGAACTGGTGGAACTTGTTTGCCAAGTCGTGACGGTACTCATATCCACCGTATAGTAGCGCGAACCCGCCCGCCACTGCAAGCGCTAGCGGATGGAGCGGCGACTCCGATTGCGTACTGCTAGCCATCGTCATGTCTGCTGCTTTCACCGGCGTAGTCTGTTTCGAACTTCCCGCGGTCGTTTTCTTGGTTGTTGTTTTCGCTGCGCTGGCTTTGCTTTTTGTGCTCTTTGCCACAGGCGCTGCGATGGTATTTGTGGCGTTTGGGGATGGCTTTGTTGTCCACTGCCACGTCCCATTGGCGACAGCCCATGCCTGATTATCTTTAGCAGTGCTATAGGGATCGGTTTTCGACAAGAGCTTCTCGAAAGGGTCAAGGAGTTTTACCTGGCCACTCGTATTTGAAAGGCTCGCATGAGTATCACCGGAGAAAAAAGCCTTAAACGACCGTGGCGCAATGACTGTTCCTTCCGGGAACGTATAGCGCTTGCTACCCCTAGTGCCTACTTCTACGATAAAGCCGCTCAGATCAAAAGCTACAGTATTTGAGTTATACAGTTCGATAAATTCATCTTGCGCATCGGTTTGAGGACTTGCCGGATTGGGTAGCAACTCACTAATTTGAGGTGACGCAAGGCCGATGTCAGCGGCTGGCAGGCGTGGCCTAGTTTTTGCGCCAGAGCCCGCGTCAGTCGACTCCTCGCTCGGCAGTAGAACTGCCGGAGGATCCTCGGTAGGGTCTGTAGTTCCATCACCATTATCGGAATCAGAGTCTGCACAGGCAGGATTTGTAATATCAATGGTTGTTGCCAAGGGCTCAACTTGCGATACATCTGGCGAGCTTGGCTTCTTATTATTGGACGTTGGGCTGGGGCACGATGAAAGTAAAAAGTCACGCGCTGGATCATCTGAAGTCATAAAGATATTGTGATCATCGGTGGCTCGCTTGAGACTCGCACCGTCTGGGATAGAGGTTTCGAGTAAGAGAACGGGTCCATCATCAATCCCTGCCGAGACAGGTTTACCGTCGTCTTTAGCACTCCATTGCAGCACATCGCCCGCTTGTGTGTCAGCCAACGTTGTTGCCTTGTGGACTACTCGCACATGCCCCGATGTCGCTGTCATACCCGGGGCGAATTGCGCAGTTGCATAATCTTGCAGATAACTTTTTGTCTCACCCGCCACAACATAATTGCTACTAATAAGTAGGTATGTCCCAGGGTAAAACAGGCCATCAAGCTCCACCGTCTTAGACTTATCCCATGTTGTTGCCTTCGACGTTGCGATCTGAACCCGCCACTCGTTAGCCGTCAGATCAATTGCGGAAGCTGACTGGTTGTAGAGCTCTATGAATTCTTGCGACCCGCTTATAGCGCTACCGACCTGGACTTCAGTGATAATGACCGGCTCTATGGATTTTGGTGCCGCGAAGGCTGACAGTGGTGTCAAAACCAGCACAGCCGCGATTCCAAGGCTTATGTAGATGCGTAACAGGGGTAAAGTAATCAGTTTCTTTTTCATGGCGCGATTGTAGAAAGAGCTCGCGGCAAAAACAAGCGTTAGAAGTAAAAATCCTGTGTAGATTTTGCAACAGATAGGCCAAAGCATAACTACTTTGTCACCAATAGCAAAGCGCGCTATACTTGACATATATGCTTCAACTCAGCAATGCCCTCATCAACCGCCCTGTCATGAGTCTGCGAACAGGCACGCAGGTCGCAACCGCCATTGCGCCAATAATAAATCCCAACAATCTTAAAATAGAGGGTTTTTACTGTCTTGACAGTCAAAAGCGGAATCATCAGCTCATTCTTGTAGCACAAGATGTGCGAGACATCCTGCCACAAGGACTGGTTATCAATGATTACGATGTTCTTTCTGAGCCAGAAGATCTAGTGCGCCTCAAAGAGGTCATTGGCTGGCATTTTGAACTTATTGGCAAGCCCGTGGCAAGCGTTAACAGGCGTCGGCTTGGCAAGGTTGAAGACTTTGCTACTGAGCTCGAAACACTTTATATCCAGAAAATCTACGCCAACCAATCTATATTTAAGAACTTTACCGGTGGAAACTTAGGCATTGATCGAAGTCAAATTGTCGAAATCACCGATAAAAAAATAATCATCCAGGATCCGCTGCAAAAAATGCCCGCTCGCGCCAGCGCGATTGCCTAGATATGGCCGATCCAGAGCAACCGCCAATGGAACCGGAGCCCGTTATGACACTCTTATTTGAGTCCGCTGCTGGCAGTGTATTTGATATGGGGGATGGAAATATCGGCATTATCGGCAAAGACCATACCGAAGAGCTCGATTCTGAAATTGCGCAAATACCCGGTGCAGGACGTGGTCCGAATGAACGCATCGTTGTCATTGGAAGAAGTGTTTTAGACGGGGCATTTGGGCCTAATCCCAGGCTTGATCAGTCTGCTGACGATGCATCTCCAGGGCAGTCTTAATGTCATCATAGCCAAAACCTTGCCTTGCTAAGTACTGCATCATTTTTGTGTCATCGGCATAGCGTTGCCGCTTTTTTTCAATTAGCTGCACGAGCACCGATCGCTCATCAGTATCATCTTCTTGCAAAACCCGGTCAATAATACGCTCAGCAACATGTTTTTGCTGCAGCTCCTGGCGCAAGCGCCGTTTACTCGTGGCCTTCAGTAATCGACGATTAGCTACCCATGCATCTGCAAAAGCATCATCGCTTAGCAAGTTAAGATTTGTCAGTCGTTCAACAATCTGCTCGGCAATTGGCTCATCAATTTGTTTACGCCGTAAGTACGTCTGCATCTCCCACAGACTCCGCGGACGCATTACCACGTAGCGCAAAGCGTTGCCATAGGCTTTGTCGACAGCCGCACTAGCCGTCAGTGCCTTGACCTGCGCCGCATCCAGCTCCTGTCCCGTTGCCAACCCGCTCTCCAGAAGGCCTTGTTCGCTCAGGCCAAATGCAAATGCGCCATCAATATAGATTGAATAGCGATCAGGGCGTTTTACCTGTTGTTTAATAGCAGTAATTTTCATACCAACACTGCGGCTGCAACAATCATGGCGCTAAACCATACCGTCTCAACAGCCAATCCCCATGGCTTTTCACTCCACTGAATCCACTGATGAAATCGAGCAAAACGACCATGCGGCCTAGCAAGCTTGGTTTGTATTTCATGGACAAAGCGATAAATCCACACCGCGTCAGGTGCAAGAGCAGCCAACATGGCGGCCAAAATCCACCAACCACTGATGTGCTGATGAGCGACAAGCGGCACAATAATTAGTGAGCAGGTCACCAGGACAACATCAACGCCAACGACCCGGCGAAAGAGCCAGTGACCGTTGCGTCTTACGACGTCGTCTTCATGAATACCAAAGTGCGGGATAACATCCAGGATAAAATGTGAGATCAAGGCCAATGGTAACGCGAATACTGGCTCTTTGAGAGCCAGTATTACTACCGCACCAGTAAGCGCATGATTCGTTGCTGTCACTGGCTATTCCTGAAAGGCTGCTGCGCGCACCTTTTCTGCGATTTCTTCCATTACTTCTGGATTTGTCTGCAAGTATGACTTAGCCGCTTCACGTCCCTGGCCAATCTTTTGGTCGCCATAGGCAAACCAGGCACCAGCCTTATCGACAATGTTTCGGTTAACTGCTAGATCGAGAATGTCACCTGATCGTGAGATACCTTCGTTATACATAATGTCGAATTCTGCCTCACGGAAGGGCGGCGCTATCTTGTTCTTAACAACCTTAACCCTCGTACGGTTACCAATAACAGCGTCAGCCTGCTTGATCTGTGAGATACGGCGGATATCCATACGAACTGAGGCGTAAAACTTCAACGCATTACCACCGGTAGTAGTTTCCGGGTTACCAAACATCACACCGATCTTCATACGAATCTGGTTAATAAAGATGACCGTAGCTTTTGATTTATTGATAACGGCCGTTAGTTTACGGAGTGCCTGGCTCATCAAACGAGCCTGCAAACCAGGGAGTGAATCACCCATATCACCTTCGATTTCAGCACGAGGTACCAATGCCGCAACAGAGTCAACAACGATCAGATCAACGGCGTTAGAGCGAACCAAGGTTTCGGTAATTTCCAAAGCCTGCTCACCATTATCCGGCTGGCTCAAGAGGAGGTTGTCAACATCAACGCCAATGCGCTTTGCATAGGTTGGGTCAAGCGCGTGTTCGGCGTCAATAAATGCCGCTGTACCGCCCTTTTTCTGCACTTCAGCAATAGCGTGCAATGTCAGCGTCGTCTTACCTGAGCTTTCCGGACCGTAGATTTCGATAATACGACCACGAGGAATACCACCGCCCAACGCAAGGTCAAGCGAAATACTTCCGGTTGGGTAGGTCTCAACCTTGGCGTTCACCGATGACTCACCAAGCTTCATAATTGCGCCCTTACCATAAGACTTTTCAATCTGGTCCATGGCAAGACCAAGTGCTTTCAGTTTGCCTTCGTTTTGGGCAGGGCTTGCTGGGCTCACAGCCTTAGCCGTCTTTGCCTGTTTTTTGTCATCAGTTTTAGCATCCGCCATATACATATCCTCCGAAAATTTATGAGCCCCACCGTTTTTGCTTTCTACTTATATTATACCAGAAAAATAAGCGTTTTACTGCTATTTCATTGGGTTTTTCACCTATTTCTCCGGTAGCATGCAGTGGAAACTCGGCGTAATCATAGCTAAGGCTCAAGCATTTTACAAGTCCTTGTGTAAAAAGGACTTACATTGGTTATGGTTTCATATATAATAGATGCAAATGGATGGGAAAGATTCGTTTATTGGGCGACTGCTCGGGAGCGCTGAGAAGTTCAGTACCGAACAGGTGTCGCAGACAATCCAGCTCTTAGTTGAGCATGGCGTCCGTTGGCAAGCCAGTGATATTCACATTGAACCGCACGATCAATTTGTGCAGGTTAGGTATCGTGTGGATGGCGAGCTTAAGGGCGCCCACAAGATTACTGCCAAAGCACTCGAAGCCCTTATCCACCAGCTCAAGACTATGGCACATCTGGATGTCATGAATCAGCACACTCCACAACGAGGCCACCTTAGCATTACTGTCGATGATCAATCCTATGATATTAAACTGTCTATCGTGCCTGTGTATGGCGGCGAAAAAGCCGTATTACACCTAGCGTCACAGGTCCGCGAACCACGTAAGCTCGACAGTCTCGGCTTTTGGGGTAACGGGCTGCATGCTGTGCAGACTTCCCTGTCACGCAGCCATGGCCTTATCCTGGTCACTGCGCCCAAACATCATGGTCGTTCAACTACTGAAGCAAGTATGCTCGCTGCGCTACACAACCCGGGCCTCAATATCGCAACTGTCGAAGAAACAGTGAGCTACCGCATTCCTCATGCCAGTCAAACTGTCACTAACTCTCGCGCTGGCCTTACGACCCTCACTGGCCTGCAGGCGGTATTACATCAGGATCCCAATGTCGTACTCGTCGATGGCGTAACTGACAAAGCGACCGCTGAGCTAACCGTGCAGACCGCACTTTCCGGTCATCTAGTTGTCGCCGGGCTGCATGGCGACTCGGCTATAAGCAGTCTGCTCCATCTTCGATCGATGCACATCCCACCGTACCTGCTAGCAAGCACCATTCGCACCGCCATCGGTCAACGTCTTGTACGCAAACTTTGCGAAAATTGTCGCGAACGGTATGAGCTAACTGCCGAGCAGCTTGATCTCTTGCAGCGTGTATTCGGCGTTACCACCGCAACAGCCTTCCGACGCGTTCACCAGCTCGAAGAATCTGCACTTGCACAGGAAATGGGTGGTGATACACGCCCCAGCAGTACCGCGAGCAAAATCACACACCTCTGGCGCCCGCATCGTGAGGGCTGTGATTCATGCAACCACACCGGCTATCAGGGTAGAGTCGCCATCACCGAAGTCCTCTCAATTACCGATGCCATTCAGCAAGCGCTCCTTTCGGACACCACAACTGCCGCGAGTCTTCACGCGACTGCGCTCAAGGAAGGATTTGTTCCCCTTGCCCTTGACGGTCTCGTCAAAGCCCTTCGTGGTGTTGTAACCATCAAAGATGTTTTGCACGTTGTAGATCGCAGCCTGCGACAAAGCGCCTAACGTTAGTTGCTTGAGACACTCGACACAACAAGCTATAATGCGTATACCACCTAAAACACGGAAATATTGCATGCGATTACGTAAGAACCACGACGGGTTTACCATTATTGAACTGCTCGTCGTAACCATTATCGTCGGCATCTTGTCGACACTTGTCATAACAACTTATAGCGGCGTTCAGGCCAAGAACCGAAACAGCAACCGCCAGGCCGCAATCGACACACTCCAGAGCCAACTCGAGACCTATTACGCCCAATACAGCACCTATCCCACCCTCAGTGATGTCAATAATGCCTCATGGCGCAAAGCAAACCTTAAAGAATTGTCAAACGACAGCATCAAAGATCCTCAATGGTCTGCAGATGCAAAAGCCTGCACAAAAAATAACACTGCCGTCCTCAGCGACACGCCAGCAACCAACTGCTACACATACCAGGTAACGACCTCGGATGGCTCACCTTGTGATAATGACAAAGCCGCCTGTGCACAATACACCCTAACCGCCAAACTTGAAGGCGGTGGTAAATACGTTAAAAGCAGCCTTAACTAACACAAATACCGGCAGCTCGCCGGTATTTTTCTACATATACAAAGCTTAATCGCCCCAGATTGCTGGCGACTTAGTATGGCCGTTCTGGTCCTGCTGTGATTGTGGCTGCCCGGGGAAATGCGGAGGCATTGGTGCGGGTTGTGCATAATTGTGTTGAGAATACTGCTGCTGATCGTGTGCCGGAATTTGCTGGGGCTGGGGAGCTTGCGGCATCGTCTGAACCTGGGGCTGGACCGCAGGTTGCTGCCACTGCTGTTCCGGTGCAATTGGCTGCGGTTGTTGAATGTGCTGCTGATATGCCTGTTGTTGAGGACGATATGGGTCTTCGTTCATTGGCACCACAGGATTTACCTGCTGTGGTTGGTGACGACTTTGGTGCAGAAACGTTTCGTGAACCTCAAGAATCTTACGCGCATACGCGTTTGGGTTAGGGCAATACGGGAACTGAAACTTAGAGTGTTCACCAGCAGTCTCAGCCTTAAGCGTGCCGAAGTTAAACATTGACTGGATAATACCATGCTGGTCCACGCTCACGTCTTCCAGGCTCTCCATAGATAGTTGGCTGACGCGGCGGCCAAACAAACCATCTTGAATAATCTGCGTCACGCTGTCGTCGGTTACAATCCAGCGGTTCTGCCAGTAGATACTGGTGGCAATCCACAGAATACAGGCGATACCAATCGAAAGGATAGAGGCTGCAAGAAATGCCGGCATAGTGATATCAGTGTCACTCTGAATAATATTGGGCGCAATTGCGGCCAGGGTAAAAGCCACAATAATAGCAAGTGCACCAGAGAAGTACATGCTAAGGATGCCAAAAGGATGGCGCTTGATTTCACAAATAACTCGCTCACCAGGACGCAACACCACCATTGGGTGCAGTTTGTCTTGCGGTGGATTTTGATGTTGTGACTGTTCGGGATTTGGTTGCTGTGTCGGATCCATATAGAGCTATTATAACAGACTTGGCTGTGCGTCTTCGGCGTGAGGCTCCCGGCCCAGATGCCTGTAGGCTTTGAGTGTCACCTTACGGCCACGCGGCGTACGCTCCAACAGGCCAATCTGCATCAAATACGGCTCATAAAAGTCCTCGATAGTGCTGCGTTCTTCGGCAGTCAGCGCTGCGAGCGTTTCGACACCTACGGGACCACCACGATAGCTATCAATAATTGCCGTCAACAGCATACGATCGGCAGGATCGAGTCCTAATGTATCAACTTCGAGCAGTTCCAATGCCCGGTGACTTATAACCATGTCGATAATGCCATCACCGTTAACGTCAGCATAATCACGAACGCGTTTCAGGAGACGGTTTGCGATACGCGGTGTTAGACGTGCACGCGTTGCCAGCTGTTCGGCGGCGTGCTTGTCAATTTTTACCTCCAGAATAGCCGCAGCGCGTTCAATAATCTGGCGAATCTCATCATCAGTATAAAATTCCAGTCGATGCAACATGCCGAAGCGATCACGGAGCGGCGCCGCCAAAGCACCGGTGCGTGTTGTTGCGCCAATTAAGGTAAACTTTGGCAAGTCCAAACGCAGGCTTCGAGCACTGGGCCCCTTGCCAATCATAATATCGAGCTTAAAGTCTTCCATTGCTGAATACAGCACTTCTTCAACCTGGCGATTTAAGCGATGGATCTCGTCGATAAAGAGCATGTCACCATCCTGCAGGTTGGTCAGCAAGCTGGCAAGATCACCACCGTGGGCAATTGCTGGACCACTGGTAATTTTGATCTGAGCACCCATCTCGTGAGCAATAACGTTTGCCATGGTCGTCTTGCCAAGCCCCGGAGGACCATATAACAGTACGTGGTCAAGCGCTTCGCCACGTTTTTTGGCAGCGTCAATTGCCAACTTAAGGTTCTGTTTTAAGCGCTCCTGGCCAATGTAGTTTGCAAAATCTTTCGGGCGAAGTGTATTTTCCAGCTCTTGTTCCTGCTGATCGTCGTCATCAGTAATACCTGTATTTACAATACGCTCAACAGCCATTGCCTACCCCTTAAGTGCCAGTTTAATACGGTCTTCAGTTGATAAATCAGCAGGCACGGATGTTAAGGCTGCAGCTGCATCCTGAGCCGAAAAGCCAAGACTCACCAACGCTTCAACGGCATCATCTTTTCGTAAGAGCGAGTCAGCTTGCAACATGCCGGTACTTGCAAGCTCGACACCCTCCAAACCAACTTTGTCTTTCAAGTCTACAACGATGCGTTCGGCAACGCGCTTACCAACACCTTGGGCGCCCTGGATAAACTTGGTGTCACCACCGGCAATTGCGGTCCGCACCTCACTAGCATTGCCAATACTCAAGACACTTAGTGCCATTTTAGGACCGACGCCGTTAACACCAAGCAGCTGCTCGAAGAGCTGCTTTGTATCCAACGAAACAAACCCGAATAAATCATGCGCCTGCTCTCGAATATGCTCGTAGACATAGACCTTCATGGTCGTTCCGGTAGCCAATCGGCCAAAGTCTTCATTGGTCACCAGCAATCCATACCCAACGCCCCCCACGTTCAGCACAACTACATCAGCAATTTTTTCGGCAACTTGGCCAGTAAGTGTTGCAATCATTCTCCATACAGTATGCCATAGCTTCGGTACAGAAGATAGGCATGAGTGTTTTCCACAACTATGCGTATCGTGCGCTCTGGGCGTGAGTCAGGGCTGCAGCCAAAGCGTCCGCGCAATCGTCCGGCTTGGGTACTTCGGTGAGATTTAAATGGATTCGAACCATCTCCTGCATTTGCTTCTTATCTGCCTTGCCGTAACCGGTAATCGCCTGCTTGATCTGCATTGGCGTATATTCAAAGATTGTCATACCTGCTTGCATGCCACACAGCAAGACAACGCCTCGTGCCTGAGCCACTGTCATTGCCGTCGTCACGTTACGAGCAAAAAAGAGTTTTTCAACCGACATCACTGTTGGCTTGCTGGCAGCAATGATGTCCGACAACTCCTCATAAATCGTCAGCAGTCGCACTGCATCATCTTCTTTGACTGGCGTACGAATAACGCCGGCATCTACCATCTGCACCTTTGACCGCGTAACATCGATAACCCCAAACCCCAAAATCCCCGTACCTGGGTCTATCCCTAGTATTCTCATAGACATAGTATAGAATAAAGTCATGTCTTTGCCCATTACGTCACCTCGTACATCTGGAACATTCACACTTCTTGCTACCCGAGAGTATTTCGACCAACTCGTAGCAGAGGTTGATGCTACCAAAAAAGGTGATCGTGTTTTACTGGCAACGATGGCCTTTGAGCCAACTCCACCCATTCTAGCCAAGCTTATTGCATCGCTCATAGCCGCCAGCGATCGCGGGGTAACCGTTGACTTCTTTAGTGACGCCTACAATTTCATTGTTAATCGCGGTAAGAAAATGGGGCCGCTGTGGTGGAATGCAACAATGCCGCCCACGCTACATGGCGAGTTCAAAGAACTCTATTCGATTCTCGAGAACATGAAAGCCCACAATATTCATGTTACGATGACAAACCCACCAAGCCGTCGCTACACATCGCCGTTCTCAGGCAGATCTCATATTAAGGCCAGCATCATTAATGACGTCGTCTACCTAGGTGGCTGCAACATCGAGCAACAGCATATGGATTGCATGGCTCGCTGGGAGGACCCCAAGGCCGCCCAATGGCTCTACGATCTACTATTGACCCGCCACAAAAATCCGCAGACAATCGCTGCATTCGGCCCTCATGATATTACGCACGCACTCGACGAAAAAACAGATATTTTAGTAGACGTAGGTGTTCGAAATCAGTCCGCTATTTACGAGCAGGCACTCGCGACTATCGATGCTGCTAAAGACTGGCTCATTATCAGCTGCCAGTTTTTCCCAAACAGCATAACCGCCAAACACCTGCGAGCCGCTCATGACCGTGGTGTCCGCGTTTTTCCAATTTTCAATCATTACAGTGCTCATAGTAAGCCAAAAAATATCCTGCAACATATGGTGACAAGCCGTGAGCGATTACGAATGCCTGACTCATTCTTTGTCCACGAACTGACAAGAGGCTCAACCTATCTGCACGCAAAAGTTATCGCCACCGAGTCGGAGGCGATCATCGGTAGTCACAATTACGTAACAGCGGGTGTTAATTTTGGCACTGCAGAAATTGCGCTACATAAAAAAGACAGCGACTTTTCAAGAGCCGCTGCCCAGTTACTTCTTGCCGAAACCGGCCTGGCTAACCAACCAGAATTTGCGTTCCTAGGCTAGAAACTCTTCCGGAATATCAAAGTTTACGTGTGTATTCGTCACGTCGTCGCATGCGTCAAGTGCATCCATCATGCGCATAATCTTGCCTGCCGTGGCAGCGTCAGTGACTTCAACCGTATTGTTCGGCACAAACGTCAGCTCGGCTTCAACAATTTCAACACCCATTTCGGCAAGCCCATCGCGAACCTTAGCAAGTTCTTTTGGGTCAGTGTAGATGACCGACTCTTCGCCCTCATCCTGCACGTCCTGTGCACCAGCCTCAAGTGCCTGCATCATCAGTTCATCGCCGTGACCCTTTACACGAATCATGCCCTTACGCTCAAACTGGAAGGCAACAGCCCCTTTTTCGGCTATGTTTCCGCCGTGCTTGGAAAATGCCAATTTTACTTCTGGATACGTGCGGTTGAGGTTATCAGTTGCGCACTCTACCAGTACCGCAACACCGCCAGCGCCATAGCCTTCGTACATAACCTCTTGGATCTGGTCACCGCCGAGCTTGCCGGAACCACGATCAACAGACCGTTGAATATTCGCTGTGGGCATATTGGCAGCCTTAGCTTTGTCGATAGCAAGACGAAGGGCAAAGTTCATACCAGGGTCGGCGCCACCGCGAGCTGCGAGTGCAATAGCATTTCCAAGTTTAGTAAACAAAGCACCGCGAGCTGCGTCCTTGGCACCTTTTTCTCGTTTGATTGTTGACCATTTGGAATGTCCAGACATCGTTACAACTCCTGTGTGGCTTAGTTACTAATTTGCCGATTTAGATCGGCGTGGTCTTATCTGTTATTATAGCATATTTAGCGCTCTTTCGATAGCGCAACACCACAACAATAAAGCCAACAATTGCATACGCTGTAATCAAAAAGGATAGCGGAAAGCCGATGTCCTCAATAAATGCATGCGGCATGCGGCTCAGCACAGCAGCAATATCAAGCATATATGTCAGCACAATAGTTGCTGGCCATGCAAACCAACCAGCAACAGCAGGAATAAGCATTCCTGCCAGACCAGCAATCAGACCAAACAGCATAGCCAGCGGCACAAATGCTGCCACAAAAATATTTCCCAACAGCCCAACTGTAGACATTTGCCCAAAAATAAACAGCACATACGGTAGTGTCATCGCCTCGGCGCACAAACTCTCGAGTATCATAGCCTGCACCAGCCCGGGTTTTCGTTTTGCATAGAGCCGCTTCGTAATAAGCGGAGACAACACCAGTACACCAAAAAATGCCAAGAATGATAGATACCAGCTAATATTTCCCCAGACATACAAAGGGTTGGCATACGCCGTAATAACCGCCGATGCCAGCAGTAACGCGACAGGTTGAATTGACCGACCGTAATACCAGGCGAACAGCCCCAGGGTGCAGACAACGCTCGCTCGAATAATGGACGGACTTGAGCCGGCCAGCAATAGAAACGTCGACATCAGACAAAAACTCAGGCAAATATACTGATATTTCGATCGCTTACCCAGTATGCTGCCGGCAGCTCGCAACATAATCATCAGATTATACCCAGAAACGGCAATAATATGTGTCAGGCCAACCATTTTAAGCTGCTCTGAAACATCTTGCGGTAAGGTATTTCGTTGTCCAACCAGCAAGCCCAGTCCAAATGATGCGGCAGGCTCAGGCAACGCCGACTGCATCCCCGCAGCAAACTTTCGACGAACCGAATCGATGAGTGTATCATGATGCCCCAGCACTTCCAGCCGCGCATAGCTTATTCGTGCAATATTATTTCCAAGCGAACGATGCAATTTTCCCGTTACTCGCACAGTATCACCCTTAAAGATAGTCGAAGCGCCAAATCCGCTCATCGTCATCGTTCCTACGAGTGGTGCCTCGATTGGCTCAATCGAGCGTGCATCACGCATGTCAAAGGTCAACTGATAACGTTGTCCATAGACAGCATCAGTGTTAGCCCGTCCAACAATAGTCACCGTCTGGCCATCCAATTGGTCATATACTGCTACTTTATCGGCAAAAAGCGTCCCACGCCATAATCCTAAGGCGGCAAATAACATGCCCATGGACAGCAGCAGTATGCAATTTTGTCGTCGAAGCGCCAAGACTGCAAATGGCGCAACCAGCCAAATCCACCAAAAGTCGTATACCGGACGATGTTGCGCAATGGCACAACTCACCAAAAAAACGACTGAAAAACAGCAAATTAAGAAGGGCCTTCGAAATCGATACTGTACCATTCTGTGAAGCATGCGCGAATCGTAGCACAGGTTGGCAAAATGTACAGGGCCATGTTAATCATTTGTTCGCACGCCCTAAAATGTAGCACTTTTCCGTAATAAATATTACAAGAGCAAACCATATTTCTGTGTATGCTAGCTGAGGTATAGTTTTTTCAGCTATACATCATGCAAAACTAAGGAGACAGTATGGTACGAAGCAAAAAACGCAAATTACCCTTGCTGATAAGCAGTGTGGTTGCAGCCTTTTCCCTTACGGCGACAATGCCACTCGCCGCATTCGCTGCCAGTCAGCAAAATAATACTGCCGATGCATTCTCGGCCGCCGCACAGGAATTCGGTGTTCCCAAAAGCATCCTATTATCTGTTTCATATAACGAATCGCGTTGGGACAGTCACCAACATACAGCCAGTGTCGATGGTGGCTATGGCGTCATGAACCTTACCGTAGCTGCCGACGCCTCGAGCGACGGACGCGGCGATGCCGATCGTCCTGTAGCTAAAAAAGCCACAGAAGCTGGAACACTCGCAGAAGCTGCAAAGTTATTACATACTCCGGCCAGCACCTTAAAGACCGATACTACCCAGAATATCCGTGGTGGTGCAGCGCTCCTTGCTCAGTACGCAAAAGATGCTAATAATGGGAGCCTGCCAACAAATCTTGCTGATTGGTACACAGCCGTAGCCGCCTATAGTAACAACAGTGCGGATATGGCAACCGATTTTGCAGATAACGTCTACGCGACTATCCAAAGTGGTGCCTCACGTCAAACAACCGATGGCCAGCTCATCTCACTAACTGCCAACAAGAACCTACAGCCCAACAAGCAATTACCCAACAGCATAAAAGTAGCACCGCTAGCGAGCGGTATGGGCTCAGGGCAACAGAATGGTACCGACTGTCCAAGCGACCTCGACTGCCGTTTTATCTCTGCTGGCTATGCAGCAAACAGCGATGATCCTGCAGATTATGGCAATTACGACCCTGCCAACCGCCCAAGTGACATGAAGATCAAATATCTCATCATTCATGACACCGAGGGTTCATACGAAAGCGCGATCGACCATTTTCAAGATACCACCTCATACGTGAGCGCCAACTATGTCATTCGTTCTTCGGATGGTGCAGTAACTGAGATGGTGCGACCAAAAGATGTTTCCTGGGGTGCTGGCAATTGGTATGTAAACATGCATGCCATAAACATCGAACACGAAGGCTTCGCTAACGACGGTGCTGGCTGGTACACCGAAGCAATGTATCAGTCCTCGGCCAAGCTTATCCGATATCTCGCCAAGAAGTACGATATCCCCATGGACCGCCAACACATACTTGGCCATGACGAAATCGTTAAGCCCTCTAAGCCCTCTGACTCACACTGGGATCCGGGCGCCTACTGGGACTGGGACCACTACATGGACCTCATTCAGGGCAAAAGGCAAGATGCACAATCATTTGCACCGTTCAGTAGCGCGCGCACTATAGAAATTAGTCCAAACTTCGCTACTAATCAGCCCGAAGTAACCGACTGCTCTACGGGCACATGTGTGCCATTGCCAAAGCAAGGTGCTAACTTCGTATACCTTCGAACAAGCCCAGATGCAAATGCGCCGCTCTTGAGCAACAAGTATATGCACACCGATGGCACTCCTGGCACGACAAACCATGCCGACTGGAGCGCCAAAGCCACGACTGGTCAACGTTTCGTGGTTGCCAAGAACTCTGGTGACTGGACCGGCATTTGGTACGATGGCAAGATTGGCTGGTTCTACAACCCGGCTCACAAAAATGCGCACGGCGTTGCCAGTAAAACAGTCAGTGCAAAGAAAGATGGTGTCGTCGTCTACGGTTCAGCTTTCCCCGAAGCTAGTGCCTATCCCGCAGATGTGTCACCAGCAAAAATGCAAGAGCTCTATGCCCTTCCCAAAGGACAGTCATACACCTTGATGGACAAGAAGTTGCCGACTGATTATTTTTATGACGCAACTATTAATTTCAGTAAACCGCATGATCACGAGATCTTTCATGGCACTGAAAAGTTCTATCAAATTTCGTTTAACCATCGCATTGGCTACGTAAAAGCAAGCGACGTTACCGTTAAGAACTAGCAATTACTCCGCTGGCGATGACGCGAACAGCTGAACAATTTCATTGTGAAGCTTTCCATTCGTCGCCAGAAATGTCGTTGC
>Ga0075365_10000102_pt1 | contig 25004 bp, 27 predicted proteins | sample EndMetdeltDD1765_FD_71387 | JGI IMG/M metagenome (GOLD analysis project Ga0075365, IMG submission 71387) | Populus endosphere microbial communities from Tennessee, USA - Endosphere MetaG P. deltoides DD176-5 | ecosystem: Host-associated > Plants > Roots > Endosphere | place: USA: Tennessee... | reverse complement strand
GCGCTAGGGGTGCCCGGCAGGAACCCTGTCAGTTGAAATCAACTAATTATCGTACCAACCGGCTCGCCAACTGCGGCGCGGCGAATATTGCCCTCAGTCATGAGGTCGAACACCAAAACCTTTGTGTTTGTTTCGAGCGCGAGGCCAAGCGCAGCCTTATCCATCACTTTAATTTCATCGTCTTCGACTGCTTGCTGCAATGTCATATTTTCAATCTTGGTTGCATCCGGGTATTTTGCGGGGTCTTTAGTGTACACGCCGTCGACTTTTGTTACTTTGCACACAACGCCACAGTTCAACTCGAGTGCTAAGTTAACCGCTGCCGTATCGGTGGTAAAAAACGGCCGCCCAATGCCACCCGCGACTACAACTACACGCCCTTTTGCCAAGTGGTGATCGGCCCGGCGATAGGTGTAAGTATCGACAACTTGTTCGGCCACAATATTGCTCAGCACCGACGTTTCTACACCGCTGCTCCGAAAGATATCACCCAATACAAGCCCGTTCAGCATCGTTGCCAACATGCCAACATTATGTGCCGTTGTGGGGCGAATGCCGCCGCCCATCAGCTGACTACCGCGCGCATAATTGCCACCGCCAACCATCACCACAATTTCGGCGCCAGCTTCGGTGGCCTTTTTTAGTTCACCTGCAATCCAACTAACCAGCTTAGTGTCCACACCGCCCTGATGCTCGCCAGCCAGCTGCTCGCCGGAGAGTTTTATGAGTAGGCGCTTATATTTGAGGCTCATTGCCCCAAAGTGTACCACGCTTCGGGGCTAGGGGGAATGCTATAATAAGACATAACGCTGATAAGAGGTAACCCATGCTCAAAATTTATTCCTGGAACGTCAACGGCATCCGCGCGGTGGTCCGCAAAGAGCTGTTTGTGCCGTTCATCGAAAAAGAACAACCAGATATCCTGTGCTTGCAAGAAACAAAAGCCGAGCAAGGCCAAGCGGTCATCGACCTAAAAGGCTACGAAGAATACTGGAACTCGGCCGAAAAAAAAGGCTACAGCGGCACGGCGATTTTTAGCAAAATCAAACCGCTGGCTATTTTAAATGGCTTCCCCGAAGATATCATCAAAAAATACAAAGTCACCGGCGACACATACGGCGACCCCAACAAAGAAGGCCGCGTGATTGCTGCCGAATTTGAAAAATTCTACGTAGTGACCGTGTACACACCTAATGCCAAAGACGATCTTAGCCGCGTGCCGCTGAGGGAAAAACACTGGGACCCAGCTTTCCTTGCCTACTGCAAACAGCTGGAAAAAACCAAGCCGGTTGTCTTTTGCGGCGACCTTAACGTTGCCCACACCGAAGACGACTTGGCCAATCCAAAACCAAACCGCGGCAAAAAAGGCTTTACCGCCGAAGAACGCCAAGGCTTCCAAAATTATCTGGACCACGGGTTTGTGGACACGTTTCGCATGTTTACCCAGGGCAACGGTCACTACAGCTGGTGGAGCCACTTTGCCAACTCGCGCGCGCGCAATGTTGGCTGGCGTATCGACTATTTTGTGGCCAGCGACAAGCTCAAGCCACATATCAAAGAAGCAAAAATCCACGCCGATATTATGGGCTCAGACCACTGCCCGGTAAGTATTACGCTTGATATTTAAATGAACAGTTTTAAACACACCACACTATTATTCCTTATAAAAGACGACCAGATTTTGCTGGCCATGAAAAAACGCGGCTTTGGCGAAGGTCGCTGGAATGGCGTGGGTGGCAAAATTGAGGCAGGGGAGAGCGTAGAGCAAGCGGCCATTCGGGAGTGCCAAGAAGAAATCGGCGTGACGCCCAAGCACCTCGAACGCGTAGCGAACCTTACGTTTACCTTTGACGGCGCCACAAACGACCTATGGACACACACGTTTATTACCCGCGAATGGGATGGCGAGCCTGTCGAGACAGAGGAAATGGCACCACGCTGGTTCAATGTTGCAGATATTCCATACGCCGAAATGTGGGAAGACGACGCCCACTGGCTGCCACACGTTTTAGCCGGCAAAAAAGTCGTGGCCACGTTCTTGTTTAATGCCGATGACATCATGCAGCAAAATGGTCACACCATTAACCTTGTTGAGGAGCTTGCCTAAGCATGCAGTTTGACTACTGGCGTAAACAACCGGCCGACAAGCCCCTGTATCCAGATATTTTGTGGCAACGCCCACAGCAAAAAAGCCTGGCCGGCAAACTGGCAATAATAGGCGGCAACAAGCTTGGTTTTGCAGCGGTGGCACAAGCCTACGGCGATGCACAGGCGGCAGGCGTGGGGCAAAGCCGTGTTATTTTGCCGCAGGCACTCAAAGCATCTATCGACAAACTAGCTCTCGACTGTGTATACGTGCCGACCAATCCTTCGGGCGGTATGAGTAAAGAGGCCCTGCAGCCCCTGCAAGCCGCAGCCACGTGGAGCGACGCCATATTGGCGATTGGCGACATGGGCCGCAACTCCGAAACAGCAATTACGCTGGAGCAACTCTTGGCCACCAGTCCAAAACCAGCCGTTATAACGCGTGACGCGGTAGACCTACTAAAAGCGAGCATGAGCCAGCTTGTTACGCGCGAAAACACCGTGTTTGTATTGAGTTTGGCGCAGCTCCAAAAACTCTTTCAGGCAGTGTACTACCCAAAGTCGATTCTTTTTAGCATGCAGCTGAGTACGCTTGTAGAAACACTCCACAAATTTACTATTAGCTACCCAGTTACGATTGTTGTTTTTCACCAAAACCACATCGTAGTGGCGCACGACGGCAATGTCAGCACTACCGCATGGGAAAACGCGCTGGCCGTGTGGCGGGGCAGCGTTGCCACAAAAGCAGCTGTGTACTGGCTGCAAAATCTGACGAAGCCTTTCGAATCGATAACGGTGAGCCTCACGCAAGACAAATAATAAAAAACGTGATATAGTATGTCAGTCCAAGCCCCAATTCAGGAGCTCGCATATGACGCAAAATAACCCCAATCAGCTCAGAGAGTGGCTGGGGCAAGTCGTTCGCACAACGGCGCAGCTCATGGAGCCCGCCGGCCTGCGCGTACTCGTCCCCAATGCGGAGGTAGTCCCCGAGTCACTTGCTCGGCTTGTGCTCGCGGCAACCACCGCACCCAACGCATTGGCCTACCAGATCTGGACAACGCTCAACGTCGGCGGCGAGGCCCTGCAGTACCTATGCCGCAGCCTCTCGGCATCGCCCAGTGTCCCGCTACTGACACGTGCCATCCAGGAAGCCATCTCCAACGGCGATCTCGTGGTACGCGCCGGCAAGCCTGCAGGCGTAGGCCAAGACGGCACCATCAACCTCGAACACTGGATCACCGCCTCACCCTGACAGGAGTCACTCATGACCGAAGGAATACCGCTCTCGCAAGAGCGGCTTCGAGCGCTCATCTTCAACGTGCTGCATCCCATCTGGCCAGATGGCCTGCGCGTGTACGTGGCGAGCGAAGACCATATCGCCGCGACGTTCGCTGATCAGCTGCTACAGGCCTCCTACGGAGGGCCCAACGCCGCCGAGCAGCTGACGCTCATGGACAGGAGCCAATCACTGCAGATCCTGCAAGCCGGGTTGGCGGGGCACCCTGACAGCGGGGAACTCAAAGCCGCCCTGCAGAGCATGCTTCGCGATGGCACGCTCCAGTGCTACCTCAGCGGCAGTGGACTCCTGGACAGAGACCGGCAGAGGCTCACGGGTTACGTCGTTCGGCTGAACCTGTACACCTGACGCGCCGGACCACCTGTAGCAACAAAAATGCGTCAGGGTTGGTCCTGGCGCATTTTTGTTGCTCATGCATATCTGGTGCCGCGGGAGAGAATCGAACTCTCACTCTATTGCTAGAACGGGATTTTGAGTCCCGCGCGTCTACCAATTCCGCCACCGCGGCATCAGATAGTCACGAACCTTCACATTTGTGTCTGCTTCGGTGTAATTATATACTAAAGTGAGACAAGAATCACCCCTATTTTTATATGGATCCAAATACACAAAACAATAACCAACCACACAACACGTCGGCGCGGGGCACAACGCCGATTGTTCCCGAGCGCCATATGACCGACGCCCGGCTTGGCGCCGCAAATATTGCACGCCATCAGGCGCAACATATTTACGAGCAAAGCCCACCAAACCAGCTCAAAGAAGAGCCCAAGCCGGAGCCAACACTCCAAGAAGAACAATCCAACCCCTACATGCAAACGCACCAGCCAACCTTTGACTGGCAGCAATATCACACCGCATGGCAACAATACTATCAGCAGTATTATCATCGGTATTATTCGCAACAGCTCGAAGACGCTCGCGCGACGCCACAAGAGGAAGCCCCAGCAGAAACCGAGCAGCCAGCAGGCGCCATCACTGGCAGCGATTCGCTTGGGAGCATACCAAAAACCCGCTTTCAGTCGCTACGAGATGATCTACTGGCAACCGTCAGCGACCGCGCTAAAAAAGTAGGTAAGAGTCAACACATCATTCCCATCGCCAGCGCGCTTATTGTGGGGCTGTTATTTATTTTTTTGCAGTATAACCGTATTGTTGTGGCGAAAGTCGAGGCATTCATCAGCCCCGGCAGCACCGTTGACGTGAGCGACACTATTATTTTGGACCCTTCCGCTAACGCCAATGTTGGCAACGATCCCAAACTGATTATCCCAAAAATCAACGTAAACGTCCCCGTTGTATATAGCGTTACTACGGTCGAAGACAGCGCCATCCAAACCGCGCTCGAACAAGGCGTGGTGCATTACAATCTGCCAGGCGCAAACAGCACGCCGGGGCAGGACGGGAATGGTGTTGTTTTAGGACATTCCAGCAATGACGTGTTTGATCCAGGCGGCTATAAATTTGCCTTTGTACTCCTGGATAAACTCCAAAATGGCGATTTGTTTTACATGAACTATCAAGGCAAACGATACGTGTACAAAGTAAGCGACAAAAAGATCATCAAACCCACCGAATGGCGCACTTTACAGCAAACAACCGATAAGCCTACCATGATTTTAGTAACGTGCACGCCAGCCGGAACAGCGCAGAGCCGCCTGCTCGTATATGGCGAGCAAATCAGCCCAGACCCGGCGTCTGCCAGCGCCAAGCCCGCAAATAACGAAGACAGCAATCCTGCTGCAATCCCCGGCAATTCGCCAACCTTCTTTGAGCGCCTGAAAGAACTGCTGTTTTAGCCAATGAAGGTTCTTTTGCCTAAAATTCCAGGCGGTATCACAAGCACCATAACCGACGCCCGGGCGCTGCAACGCGGTGAATCCTTTGACCGCGTTATTATACGAGGCATAGAAGGCGTAGCGCTGGTTGCGCCAAAACTAAAGTTTGATGAATCCGCGCTAGACCGAGCCGTTCTGGTGAATGCAGCACTCGACGAAATCAGCCTGCTCGACACCGAAGTACGCGGCTGCGATATATCAGCGGCAGTGCTAACTAGCGGCGCGCTCAACCGGGTGCGCTTTACGCACTGCCGCATGGCGGGCGTCGACCTTAGCCACTGCTCGCTTCATAACGTTACCTTTACCGATTGCAAAATTGATATGGCGAACTTCCGGTTTGCGCGACTGCACGGTGTTGTGTTCGAAGATTGCACGCTCGTAGAGACAGATTTTCAACTCGCCGAAATCCGCGAAGTCGCCTTTGAAAACTGCCGGATGGAGCGAACTATTTTTACGCAGAGCAAAGTGATAGCAACCGATATGCGCAGCTCTCACTTGGAAAATATTCGTGGCTGGAACAGCCTAAAAGGCGCAACTATAAGTTTTGAGCAGCTATCGTTCGTGGCGCCAGAGCTAGCCCAAGAACTCGGGATAAAAGTCGACTAATTATTATCGAGTACGAGTTTTGAAGCACGCAGGTCAAACTTGCCGGCGTTGTTCTTTTGAATGGTCAAAAGGCGTTCGCCGTTGCTGCTAAGCATGGCATCAAAACCAGGAGTAACAGTTGTGATTTGATGCTCGTTTGCGCCATCGAACTCAAATATCCGAAGGGCGCCACCAGCGTCGGTCCACAGGTAGTAATCGTCAAGCCAACGCAGTTGCGACACGTTGTCGGTGCCGGCCTCGACGGTTTTGCTTGCAGATTTAGCGGTCTCGAGGTCATAGGTAGCCATGTATTTGCCGTTTTGCGCCAAGAGCATACGGCCGCTGCTGCTAAATGACAGCCAGGTAACTTCGCGGCCAAGGTCGAGCTGCGCAAAGACGCTTGCGGCCTGACTGCTGCCCGTTGAGGTGGCGTCACGAACAATATCGGTTTTAGAATCGGTGCCCGTATTAATAGCAAGGTAGCTGTGATTGTCGTATTCGTTGTAAGCAAGCTTGACCTGCGCACTGGCGGCAACATCGCGGACGGGGATGATTTTGCCCCCACGGTAGATGCCAACTTGCTGCTTTGTAGTGGTGTCGTCGCCGGTTGTTACTTGCTTGGTGTTTGTAAAGGCAATCGTATCGCCGCCGTACACTACAAAGGTACGGAGATTATCAACAAGGGCAGCCGAGGCGCTTGCCGCACCAACATCAAGCCGACGGAGTACATCGCTTGTTTTTGCATACATAACGTTGGCGTTGTTGCCAGAAAAATGGGCGTCTTTAATGTCCAGACCAAATAGCTTGGTTAAGTTAACCGAATCAGCTGGCTTGCTGCGGTCGATACGCGCAAATTCCACAATATCGCCGTTTTCGTGCTCAACCAATACATACTTCGATTGCAAGTCCCACTCAAGGATTTTAAACGTGCCGTAGCTGCCATCTTTTTTTGTAAACAAATCATCCGGAATTTGCATATCCTTAAAGACTGGCTTTTTTTCGTCGCTGTAATCAACAAGGGCAAAATCTGGCTTGTGCGGCTCAAGAAGCATCAACATCCAATGTTTATCCGGCGAGCCAAGTGTTTTGTCGACCGACGGATATTCTTTTACGGTTGAAGTCGAAATAGTGTTTGGAATCAAGCGAGCGTAGTTAAGCCATAGCAATTGACCCGCCGCGAGATCAACTGTTTTATTCCAAGCATGATACCCATCACGCTGCATAGCCACAGAGTGTTGGCCGGCGGGCAAGTTGGTTTTGTCTGGGGTGTGAAAGCTCTGTAGCTTGCCATCGATTGTGACGGTTGCGTCATTTGGGGCAGAACGGAACTGCACCAGACCGCCCTGGCTAAAGTTAAAATTTTTGTCTAGTCGATAGCCGAGCGCCACGAACACCAGGAGAGTCGTGAGCACCACAGACGCAACAGTCATCACTCCGTAAGTGAAAAACCGCAGGGCTAGGCGAGTCTTTTTGGAAGAAAGATTAAAATCAAACATGAATCTATGCCTATTTATACCATATATAGGCATACCGAAGCGAGTAAATTGCATGGACCGCCCCTTAGGTGCGGGGGCGGTCCAAAGGTGAGACGCAATGCGTCAGGCCGTCAGTCGCTCGTAGGCCAAACGTAGCTCGGTGCCGGGCTCGAACTCCGGGATGGGATCGATCTCGCCGGCCTTGATGGCCCGCAAAACAAACCCCGCCTGCCGAATAGCGTCCTCGGCGTCGACCCCGTTCTCTTGTGGCGTGTCCATGGCCTGCGTTCGACAGTTGATACCGCGAACCTGCAGTGCTCGCTGCAAAAGTCCATTGAGGAGCCACGCGCGGTGGGGTGGCACAACTAGCACCACCGGACCCGCAAGCTGCCCGCTCTTGAGCCACTCGGCAACCTGCGTCATCTTCGGCGTGTCAGAGCCAGGGGCAGAGCACAACACATGTCGCATGTCTGCCCCCAAAGGAGCGCTCGTGCCGACCACCGCAATAGCGGCGGGACCAAACGCCATCGTTGCGACGCACTGCATACCGCCGACCAAGAAATCTTGCGACTCCTCGAGCACAACGACGTAGCTACGCACGATTGTGTGAAGCGGTGGCAGCGTGTGACCCAACCCGGCGCTCAGATCGGCCAGGTCCTCCATGCGTCGTGCAGTCGTGTACGGTTGCGCACTCATACAAACTCCGTTTCCTCCGAGAGAACGATCGAAAGAAGTATAACAGATACCTCGATAAGTTTCATCCGACGGACGAGCCAACATGAAAGGGGTTGCAAGTCATAGCGTTTATCCTTAGTATTAAAAGCAGAATTATTTTTATAGCAAAAAACACTCGCTCGGGGGAATCTACACTAAAATGGCAGGCAAAAATATCGTCACCATCAACGGTCGCCACTACGATGCATTGACGGGCAAAGCAATTGTGGCCGGGCCCCAGCAGGACGTACCGCGCCCTCAGCATCAGCCCGGTGCGCCACAAGCCCAGCACAAACCATACCGAGTTATGAGCGACATCGCTGGCCCTAGCCAGCACCATGTTGCCGCCACCAAACCAAGCAAGCCGCAAACACCGCGACAAGCCGGCCAAGAAGTTCGCGCGTCGCACAAGCAGCTCCAAAAGTCGCAAACCCTTCGCCGCGCAGGGCTCCAAAAACCTACCCCAACAAAACAGCTTGCCCCAGTCCAAGTCGAAGTCGACAGCAAAACAACAGAGGCGCCAAAAACTCCAACCGACTACAACCGCAGCCCGAGCATTTCTAAATTCGGCCCCAGTCACGCTGCACATTTTAGCGGCATGGCAGCAAAATCTGAACACAAAATGATTGCCGTGCCTGCGTCAACCGAGACGCCAGTTCGCCAACACCCCGTTGTGGCTAAAGCGCTCGCCGAGCGGCCAGCTGCAACACAGCCCGTCGAGCGATCACCACGTGAACTCAAAGAAGCACTTATCCGTGAGCGTCTTGCCGAAGCTCGCCCCGCCGAGCACGGCGACCACTCCCGTCACCGCGCACGGCGCAATAGTCAGCCGCGTTTGGCGACAATTTTAACAAGCTCCCTGGCGCTTTTACTTTTGGCCGGCTACCTAACCTACATTAACTTGCCAAACATTAGCATGCGCGTTGCCGCTGTACGCGCTGGCATTGCCGCTAATTATCCCAACTACAGCCCTGACGGCTACCACTTTAATGGCCCCATTAGCTACAAGCCTGGCGAAGTAAACATTACGTTCAAAAGCAACACCAACCAAAAAGGCTTTACCATCAAACAACAGGCGAGCAGCTGGGACAGCAAAGCGGTACTCGATAACTACGTTGTTAAAAAAACGGGTACGTACCTGACATACCAAGAACGCGGCCTAACAATCTATTCATTTGGCGATCAAGCAGCATGGGTGAATGGCGGCCTACTCTACACCATCAATGGCGACGCGCCACTCAGCAGCGAGCAGTTGCTCAATATCGCTACCAGCATGTAGACAAAATATATTTATAGTGTTTTAATATACCAGTTCGTCAACGACTCTCAGTAGGAGTACCCGTGGCACAAACCGAGGGCATTCGCGGCCCCGTCGTATCCCGCACAGCCGGCCCGACCCATCTGGTAAGCGTTCTGCTGCGACTCTCGCTGCAGGAGCAGGCCGCAGTAGAAGACCCCGCGTTCGCACCCGAGGGCAGCCTGACGGCCGCCTTCACGACCATCGACTTCTTCCCGCACTTGGTGCGGTACAAGAACGGCGAGATGATCATCGACTACAGCTACAACGGCAACACATCGGCGAGCTGTGCCGCGTGGCAGTCGAGTCCAGGCTGAGCCAAGCCGGCTAACGGCAACAACTTCCATCAAAGGAGCGTGACGCAGGTGGCAGAACATCTGCTCACCGAAGACAGCGACTTCGGGTCCATCCCGACCGAAAACGGCCAACTGCGCATACGCGTCTGGATCGGCCTGACGCAAGAAGAGGCCGCAGTCGTCCGGGCCAAGGTGCCATACCCCGACAGCCAGCTGCCGCCGCTGTTCGAGCGGTCACTTCGGGCAACGGTAAACAACGGCGGCGCCATCGTGCTGCTCTACGGAAGCGACCATCCCTTCGGCGACGCGCCGATCGTCCGCGACTACCGGGAGCCGGAAGGCCAAGGCCCCGCCCTGCTCGGCGAACTCTGCGCCCAGCAGGTGACCAGAGTCGTAGCCCAGCTCTGACCGTCGAACGAACCGCCCCTTGGGCCGCGCACCATGCGTGGCCCAAGGGAGGTACTCTTGAGATTTTATGCATTACCAGAGATAATAAGGGGTAACATGACTATTCGAACTCGTTTTGCACCAAGCCCAACCGGGGCGCTCCATAGCGGTGTTGTGCGCACCGCGCTTTTTGCATGGCTTTTGGCCCGCAAAAACAATGGGCAGTTTTTGCTCCGCATTGAAGACACCGACCAAAAACGTGAAGTCGAAGGCGGCACTGAAAATATCAAAGAAAGCCTCCGTTGGCTTGGCCTCACCTGGGATGAAGGCCCCGACGTTGGCGGCCCGTATGGTCCGTACGTTCAGTCGGAGCGCCTGAATATCTACAAAAAATACGCTCAGGAGCTAATCGACAAAGGCCTAGCTTACGCCGATCCATACAGCCCCGAAGAGCTCCAAGCCTTGCGCGAAAAAGCCCAAGCCGAAAAGCAACCATTCTTGTACCGTGAGCATCGCCCCGAAAACCCACCCGTTTGGGATGGCACACAGGCGCTCCGCATTAAGCTTGAGCCTAAAGCCTGGACTTGGCACGACGCCGTCATGGGCGACGTTACCATGGGCCCAGAAATGATCGACGATTATATTATCGTCAAGTCCGACGGATTCCCAACCTACAACTTCTGCCATATCATCGACGACCACCTCATGGGCATTACGCACGTCATGCGCGCCCAAGAGTTTATTAGCTCTGTGCCAAAATTCCTCGCGACACACGAAGTGCTTGGCTGGGAGTCGCCGATCAACGCCATTATGCCGCAGGTCATGGACGAAACAGGCAAGCGCAAGCTGAGCAAGCGCGCCGGCGCTAAACCGATTTTGGCATACCGCGACTTGGGCTACTTGCCGAGCGCCATGCTCAACTTTTTGGCAACCATTGGCTGGAACGACGGCACCGAACAAGAAATCTACACAGTAGAGGAATTGATTGAGAAATTCGACCTGTCGCGCGTGCAAAAGTCTGGTGGTATCTTTGACGAACAGCGCCTGGCATACCTAAATGGCGTACATATTCGTAAGCTCAGCCTCGACGAACTATTCGAAAAAGTCGCTGACTTTTGGCCAGAACAGGCAAGTGGCGCAACCGACGATTACAAAAAGCAAGTACTCGCGCTGGTTCACGAACGCCTGAAGTTCTTTGCCGAGCTCCCGGACCTTACCCGGTTCTTTTTTGCTGAGCCAACTATTACCGACGAAACATTTGCAGGCAATAAACAACTCAAAAAACTCAGTACCGACGAGCGCCAAGCCATGCTTGCAAGCGTACGCGAAACACTCGCTGATTCTGACTTTAGCGAAGCCGACCTTGAGGCTCGACTGCGCGCACTTGTCGAAAAGCTCGGAGCAAAGCCAGGCGTATTGTTCGGCCTCATCCGCGCAACTATCACCGGCAGTAACGTTGCGCCCGGCTTATTTGAAACAATGCGCGTCCTTGGTAAGGACACTGTTTTAAAACGAATCCAATAAAATCAATTTGTCTGTCGAACGTCGGGCCGCGTATGTGGCCCGACGTTCGTTTTGTGTCGGCGTCTCAAGCTTCGCGGCGCCTTCTTTGCGGGCGAGGGCTCCGCAATTCGTAGTAGCTCTTGATGTTTTGCCAGGTCAGAGTGGTTTCGGCCACATCGGGATGAAACCCGCGCCGGTAGTTCGGCTGCTTTGGGCCGCGCTTACCGGGGTCTAGGACGTGACACCACACCAAAATAGCAATGACCTCTGGGACTTTTGGCGCGGCCTCGGCGTAGTCATGCTCGACGAGATAGTCGACTAGGCGCTGCTGTAATGGCTCGGGGCCAAAGTACCACTCGGTGCCGTTTTGCGTAGCCAGCGTCGTCATGATTTTGACAATGCCACGCAGTCGCTCTGGCGTCAAGAACACACCGCTCGGTGAATCAATGCTCATGACAATCCGCCTTCTCCGTTTCGTGTCTCGCGCCACCGCTGAATGCCATCCCAGGTGATAGCTGCAGCCTTGTGGGGGTAGAACAGGCGTCGATAATTTGCTGGCTTTGCGCCACCAACGCCTGGCTCTACCACTCCAAAGAATTGCAGCATGCGAATCGCCTCCTCTACATTGCGCTGGAGTACGCTATGGCCGTGTCGCCAAAGCAATCGAAGCACAGCCCCTACAAGGCCATTTGGACCAAAATACCACTGGCCGGCCTCGCAATTTGCGATCTGCTTCATAAACTCCACCAACCACTGTAGCCGCTCGGGGCTCCAGTACCACGTAGTGCGGTCGATCGGCCCCATATGCTACCTCCTGTCGTTGAAACGCAAAACATACTATATCATATTCTGACTTTTTAGGCTTTGCTATAATGAATCGCATATGGATGGGCTTCCTCACACACCGCACGAACATTGGTGGCAACGATGCAAACACTGGATCGCTGCGCACAAAAAAATAAGTATTCTCATTGGCCTCGCCGCCTTATTACTGGTGGTTGGCGGGGGAGTAGCACTTTATTTTGCGCTTCAGCCCAAGGCCCCAGTGGTTACGGCGCCAAAACCCATCGTGCAGCAGCCCAAACCCGAGCCTGAAAAACCAAAATTCTACTCGCCACTAACAGGCCTGGAAGTGGCCGACGAAGCCGCTACCAAGCAAGAAGTTACTGGTATTATGATAGAGAACAGCGAGTGGGCTCGCCCGCAATCGGGGCTCAAAGACGCTGGCGTGGTTTTTGAAGCCATTGCCGAAGGCGGCATTACGCGGTACGCCGCACTGTATCAAGAGGCCAAACCAAAACTCATCGGACCAGTGCGCAGCGTGCGCCCATACTACGTCGACTGGATGGCCGCGTTTGACGCCACTATCGTACATGTGGGCGGCAGTGCCAATGCCCTCAAAGAAGTAAGAAACGGCCAATACAAAGATGCCGACCAGTTCTTTAATGGTAGCTATTTTTGGCGCGCAACAGACCGCGTTGCGCCGCATAATGTATACACTAGCTTTGAAAAACTCGACGAGCTCAACAAAGCAAAGGGCTACACCAGCAGCACCTTTACCGGATTTGCCCGCAAAGCCGACCAACCATCCAAAAAACTTGATGCCAAAACAATAAACATGGATATTAGCTACAGCCTCTTTAACGTTCGCTACAATTACGACCCTGGCTGCAACTGCTACGAACGCTACCTGGCCGGCGAAAAACACATGGACCGCGAAGCTGGCCATATCAAACCAAAAGTCGTGATAGCCATGAAAGTGCCAACACACCTGGGCATGGAAGACGGCTACCGCGAACAAATGGACACGCTAGGAAGCGGCACGGCATACGTCTTCCAGGATGGTACGGTAACAGTAGGAACCTGGAACAAAAAAGACAAGAAAGATCAGATAAAGTTCGTAAACCAGGCCGGAGATGAAATAACCCTTGACCGCGGCCAAACGTGGATCAGTATAACCGCACCAGAAAAGAGCATAACGTGGCAGTAAAAATAGCAGAGTTCTTTAACCGTTACCGTAGCGACACCATCGCTGTTATAATGCTCGCCCAAGTGTTTGCCAGCAGTTGCGCTGGTGTGCTGGCATGGTTTTTGTGGCAACATGCCGGGCTCGAACCTCTCAGCGCCTTTACCTACAGCATAGTGGCGCTGATTGCCGTGCAGGTAGCGATTTCGCCGATACTCGCCAACTACGTTGCCCGGCCTATGAAGATCTTATGGCAAGCAGTTTCCCGGGTTAGCAGCGATTCATCCCAAATGCAACCACCCGACGTTACGCAGCCACAGTACGAAGCCAACGGCCTCAAAGCTATGGTAGAAACGATTTACGAACTCGCAGTTAAGGCCAATCCCGACAAACCGGTTGAAGGAGTCACTTCTGACGCGGCCCTGTACCGCGCCATGCTCCAAGGCCTTCCCGTTGGCGTGATTGCGCTCAATGAACGCGCGGATGTCATATACACCAACTCGCTCGCGCCAATTCATCAGGGGAGCGACGCTAAACCGGTTATTGAGCTTAATTTCGAACCAAACAATGGCCTAGACGCCTGGCTCGAAAGCTGCCAGGACAAGCTACGCGACACCAAACTATGGCACCGCATAGCCGACAAATTACCTGGCGATGAAAACCGCCATATTTACGACGTTATTGGCTCGTACCAAAAGCGCGGCGAGCAGGGGATAGAGACAATTTTAATTATTATTGACCGTTCGGCCGAATATGCCGTCCAGGAAGAAGACATGGACTTTATCGCCCTGGCGGCACACGAACTGCGCGGGCCAATCACTGTTATTCGCGGTTATTTAGAGCTTCTCAGTCAAGAGCTCGCCAGCTTGCCGGCCGAGCAGCAAGAGCTTATTGACCGGCTACAGGTAAGTTCAGAACGATTGAGCGGCTATATCAATAATATCCTGAACGTCTCGCGCTACGACCGCAATCACCTCAATTTGCACCTAGCCGAAGAACGCATGGTTGATGTTATTGCGTCGCTCATCCCAGACCTCGCGCTGCGGGCCAAAACCCAAAATCGCAAACTTGTGTTTCATGTTGCCGACACGCTGCCAACTATCGCCGCCGACCGCAGCAGCCTCAGCGAAGTTATTAGCAACCTTATCGACAACGCTATCAAATACAGTCAAGAAGGCGGCGAGGTTGTGGTGGACGGCGCTGTCAAAAACAACTTTGTTGAGCTAACCGTGACCGACAAAGGCATAGGCATGCCAGAGTCAGTCGTAGGCAATTTGTTTAATAAATTCTACCGCTCACACCGCTCACGCCAGACCGTCAGCGGCACCGGCCTGGGCCTTTATATCTGTAAGGCAATCGTGGAATCACACGGCGGCAGCATATGGGTACGGAGCCGCGAAGGCGAGGGTACGACATTTGGTTTTACTATTCCTATTTACAGCACCGTTGCAGATAAGCTGCAGGCGGGAGATAATGGAAATCAGAAGATTATCACTCAGCGCGAAGGCTGGATAAAAAACCACGCAATGTTCAGAAGGTAGCCACATATATGACCATCAAAACAATCCTCCTCATCGAAGACGATCGCTTTATCGGCGACATGTACAGCCGCAGCCTTAGCCGCGAAGGATACCAAGTAGACCTTATCCAGAACGGCGAGGAAGGCCTGGCCGCAGCGCTCAAAGGCACATACGACCTCATCCTGCTCGACGTCATGCTGCCAGAAAAAAAGGGCACAGAAATCCTCAAGAATCTGCGCGGCACCGAAGATAAAGTGCCGCGTTCCCGCATTGTAGTGCTAACCAACTACGAACAAGATGAGGAATCCAAAATGGCCATGCAGTCCAAAGCCGACGGATACCTGATAAAGGCCGATATCACGCCCAGGCGCTTACTTGAGATTATAAAATCATTTGAAAAGTAGGAATCCGGACGGCGAGGCGCGTATGCAAACGCGCCTCGCCACTCCGTTTGTGCTCCCCGTTACGACGCGTTATTCAAGTTCACCACCGGTATGTTGATGTAGTGGGTGGGCAGGTATAGCCACATGGGGCCACTGGGAACGATGCGAAAGTGGAACTCTGCGTTTGCCGCCGCGTACAGGTGCGGCGCGACCATGAGTGTGCCTGACTTGTACTCGACAATATTCCAAAAGTCGAGCGTTGAGCGCATTGGCGCCAGCATGAGGAGGCCGGGGTTGTCGTAAGCGACCGCCCGTACCTCACCAGCCCAGCAGCCGACCTCTATTCGCCGAATACCCGTTAGGTTGTCATACTGCGCAAACGTTGTTTCGCCTGCCTGCGTCGCGACGTCCATACTAGGGCCTTTCGTTGTGCACGTACGGGGAACAAGACTGTATTATACAATATGTGTAATTCTTGGAAAGTAAAACTTTAAACGTAACCATTATCGCTACTATCCTTTGCGGATTTTTGCTATAATTCGGGTTGAAACACAAGCGTTTTTAACCATAGGACCTTATAGTGGCACGACTTCCAATTCCTAATGCAGACAGCGGCGTTTGGGGCGATATCCTCAACGACTTTCTGCAGGTCGCCCATAATGGCGACGGCACCCTTAAAGATACGGGTATTTTGGCGAGCAAAGCCGCCGATAGCGCCGTGGTGCACAATACAGGCAACGAGACCGTTGCGGGCACAAAAACGTTTAGCAGCTCGCCAATCGTGCCAACACCAACAACCGGCACACAAGTGGCGAACAAAACATACGTCGACTCACTCGTCACTACAAACCCATGGCAATTTAATGTTAAAAGCGCACCATACAGCGCTGTAGGCGATGGCACCACAAACGACACCGCCGCCATTCAGGCTGCTATCGACGCGGCAGCAACGTATGCCGCAGCCAACTCCGGCTATGCCGAGGTTATTTTCCCACCCGCCGTCTATGCGCTGACTTCAGCTGGCCGCACTGACCGCAGCGGCAACGCCCAGCTCGCGCTACCACTCGTGGCAACCACAAGCAACAAAATTACGCTTGCCCTTATTGGCACCGCCGACGCCGCCTCTATGCCACACTGGAACGCCACCGCAGGCCAAAAAAACGGCGTGGTCTTAAAATCTACCTGGAACGCACCAGACGGCTCAAGCAATTCCAACGAAGGCAGCGTTATTGGTGGGCCAACTCAGCCAAACGGCTATGTATCTGGCGCAAACTATTCAAACTGCAATATCGTTATTAAGGGCATCCAAATACAAGTACCGCTGACAGCCCGCGGCTCAGACACATCCGGCATCGACCTTCGCGGCATGGCAAACGCCCACCTCGAAAACGTGAGTTTTTTGCCCAACGCCACACCAACCCAGCTCAATGCCACCTACACCACACCAGGCTGGAACCTTGGTATCGCCATGCCCGTGCCAGGCAATAACGATTTATCTATCGCTAATAACTGCACCGTATATGGCGCAACGTATGGGTTTTACCTGGGCGAGCATTTATCGGCAGACCGGCTTGCGGCCATTTACTGCTACACCGGCATGCTCACCGGCGCGTTCTTTAGCTCTGTTGTGCAGCAACATTACAACTGGATTGGCGGCGCCAGCATCGAAGCCTGCGTCAACGGCGTACACATTGTAGCCAGCGGCAGGGTCGTTGTAAACGCGCTTTCGGTAGAAGGCAGCATGAACCACGTTAAAGACAACACCGGTGGCGCAACGGGCGAAATCAATATCGGCGGAAGTATCTCTACCATGAACGTGGACGATCCAACCGGCGTCAAAGTTATTTACATGGACCAAAAACCAGGCGCACTCACCGCACCAACCATGAGCAGCAGCGCCAGCGCATTCCGCAACCCATTTTGGCGCGATGCAGCCGTGCAGGTAAATAACGGCAGCGCAACAGTGAGCGATGTAAAAGTAGACGGCACCACCATACTCAGCGGCCCAGGCATGGTTATTGTCCCATCTGGCAAAAAGATTACCGTGGCGTACAGCGGCGGCACGCCTACGTGGGCGTGGACCGCTTTGTAAAATCACGCTGGCCCCCACAACGCTGGACAGGGGTGGGGGAGTGTGGTAGAATTTGGTTTGCGAGCGCAATCAGGCTTCGGCCTAATTTGCCCTTGGCAACCATAATAACCGGCCCTATATGCCTACGGCATATGCGGTCCAAATACTCGAATTGAAGATTTGTGCGAGCACAAACTTCGATTCTCCGTTTTGGCCCTATCGTCTAGCGGTTAGGACGTCGCCCTCTCACGGCGGTAACCCGGGTTCGAGTCCCGGTAGGGTCACCAAAAGAGATTATTGCCCTGTTTTGAAACACCTTACAGGGAGAAGAAAAACCTTCACGAAATGTGAAGGTTTTTTTGCCACCACGGTTGGTAAGCTTCATAATTTATTTTCGCTAAGGTTTATACTAATGGCATAACCTAGGAAATGAATCAGATGAAAGTTAAAAGTAGCAAAATTCTAGAATACCTGTATAAGCACAAGACCGAAAATAATTTAGAGGGAGCCACACTTGTTGAGTTGCCAAACACAGACGGCCTAAATGAGCTTTATCACGGAGGTTATGTAACAATTGATCGCGATTCAGAATATAAAATTAAAAAGATCTCAATCAGCGGTAAGGGCATTGATTGGGTAAAGAGCAGTTTGGTGAGTGAACGACAGAAGATCTTAAGTCATTACTACACTCATAGAGCGGAAGCGCCGATGTTTACCGCTGAGTTAAAGAATACTTTAAGCCTAGATAAGGCGCAACTTATAGCCGAGGTCAAGTACCTTATCGATAAGGGGTACTTAGAAAAAGTAGGTAAAGGTGCAATGGGCGGTGACATGTTTTTACGCATTACTGCATCTGGTATTGATGAGATAGAGAATGGGCATAAGCCAAAAACTCTTGAAGCTGCTCTCGCGTCCATACCGCCAATGACAGTCTCTATTACAAGTGATGTCATATCGATTAAGATTCGTAATGAGATATACGGTCATATTAAAAGCTTTCTCGACTCAAGCCATTACTTTACGGCCGTTGAGGAGGCGTACAAAGTTGTGCGGCAGAAATTGAAAGACATAACAGGCGAAGAAGCAGCTGCTGCGGTTTTTGGAGAGAACGCTCTAAAGAACAAACATTGGGAAAATATATTTGGGGACACACCGCCAACAGGGACGCCTGAGGCTGACTTCATGCGTGGTGCGGGATATATTCACCTAGGCGTACAGTATCTAAGAAATGAGAAATCGCACACGACTGCGACATCACTCGATAAGAACCTAGCGCTGCACTATATATCGCTCGCGAGCTTAGCCTACGATCTAATTTCCAGAATTGATCCTAGCACTGAGTAAGCCACCTAATTTCTACAAAAATAAAGTTAAAATTCACTAAATCTATTGACACTAGCGGTTTAAAAGATCAGTATGTGAATAAACTATCTTAGCTAAACCTGAGAACCAATGAAACACAACAAAAAATCCACCACAACAAAACTATCTATTTTCGCTATGGCTCTTGCTGTCTTTATGGGCAGTATTTTTGTATCTCCAGCCAAGGCATCGGCCTGTCCGGCGCCGGGCACAGATTACGGGCAAGTCACAACCAATGTCACCATGCCAACGTCGGCCACGTATACGCTCTGGAGCCGCGTTATGCCGGCAGACGCTGCCAACAATAGCTACATGCTCGAGATTGACGGCGCGCAGTGCTACGTCGTAAGTAGCCCCACGCCAAATACCTGGACATGGATTAACTACCAAGATGGCAACACGGGCTCGGCTATCCGCCTTTCGCTAACGCAAGGCACGCACACAGTCAAACTTATTGGACGCCAGCCAGGCGTTGAGGTAGACCGCCTTGTCTTTACGTCTGACGCAACTTGCACACCTACCAACATGGGCGACAACTGCATCACAACCGCCGACACAACCCCTCCGGGCGTCACCCTCACAGCTCCAGCCGAGGGAAGCGGAGTGTCTGGCACGGTAGCCGTGAGCGCAAATGCCACAGATGAAGTTGGCGTATCGAAAGTCGAATTTTACGTCGATAGCACGCTTACCAATACCACATCGGCCTCACCGTACGGCTTCCAGTGGGACACTACCCGTGCGGCAAACGGCCAACATCTGCTTACCGCCAAAGCATACGACTCAGCCGGAAACTTTAGTAACAGCAGCTACTACGTCACCGTCCAAAACGGCGACTCGCAAGCCCCAACTGCTCCGGGCAATCCATCGGCAAAAGCCACATCACCAACAAACATTGCGCTTACCTGGGCTGCCAGCACAGACAACGTAGGCGTTGTGGGCTACCGCATTGTCCGAAACAGCGCACTCCTGACACAAGTTGGCGCCACAACAAGCTTCCAGGACAGCCAAGCATTGCCAAACACGCAGTACACGTATACTCTTACGGCGCTTGACGCAGCAGGTAATCAATCGCCGGCCTCAAGCCCAGCAACCGCAACTACGCCAAACGTCGGCGACTCGCAAGCCCCAACGGCTCCTGCAAGCCTCAGCGCCACGGCTATTAGCTCGCAGCAAATTAACCTCAGCTGGGCTGCCAGCACCGACAACGTGGGCGTTGCCGGGTACGACGTCTACCGAGCTGCAAATGGCGGCGCACCGCAAAAAGTCACATCCGTCACAACCACCACATACGGCGACACAGGACTCAAGGCAAACACGCAGTACAGCTACTACGTAAAGGCGCGTGACACAGCAGGCAACACGAGTGACCAGTCAAACACCGCTACTGCCAAAACAGCTACCAACAAGCGTAAGTCACGAGTATTTGGCACGGTCAGCGGCTCGGGCAAAAAACTCTCTGGCGTCAGCATCACTCTTTCTACAAATGACACAAAATACACCACAACCACCAACGATCGCGGCACATACACGCTCCGAGATGTACCGTTCGGCAAGTACAACGCCACGTACCAGACTCAGGGATTTTCAACCAAGACGACCTCGCTCAAAGTCGACTGGTACTCAATTGAGAAAAACGTAAGGCTACAAAAGAAATAGGACATCAAACATGGACCCTACTACACCCGCAGCTCAACCTAAAACAAAACCTTGGCTCGTACCCCTCGTTATAGTGCTTCTTGTGGCCGCCGCTGGCGTTGTTGCATGGATGTTCTTTCAGAACTCACGCGATACAACCGCCGAAGAAACGCCAACTGCCTCTGTTGTTATAACCGACGACGGCTACAGCCCCGCAACCATCAAGGTTAAAAAAGGCCAAGACATTACCTGGAAGAACCAAACTGGCAAAGCCAAACAGCTTACCAGCGACGAAGGCAAGCCAGAGGGTTTTGCAACAAGCGAAGCACTCGGCCAGGGCGACACCTACTCGTTTACATTCGACCAAACTGGCACGTTCCACTACCACGACCCAGAAACAGTAGGGCACAAAGGAACAGTCATTGTCGAGTGACTGAGGCGTTAGATAATTAATGAAAAATGAAATGCTATGCAAAAGATAAACCGGCTCACCACATCAATCAAATCTAAGCTAACTGGCCCATCACGACTAAGCGTTATTGCAGGCGTAAGTATGGCAATACTCGTGGCAGTTGTAGGGTACACCCTTGTAACCACCAAAGCGTCTGGATCATTTGCAAGCATAGAGCCCGAAGCTGGCACGCCCACCGGCAATGCCAGCGTTGTAGCAGACGCGACTGCCTCTGGTGGTAAAGCCTTCAAATTTGGCACGAGCGTTGCAACTGCCGGCGGCTGGCCATCTTCGCCACCAGCACAAATCTGTGGCAACACAAGCATGCTTGGGGGCGGACCAACCTCCGCACCGAGCGGTGCTATTACCGTGCCAGCCGGTAATAACAGCAACGTTAATTTCACCCAAAACAATAAAGTGTTCTGGTTTGCACCAGGCGTACACACACTTGGTACGGGCCAATACGCCCAAATCCAACCAGGCAATGACAGCCAATACGTTGGGGCGCCAGGCGCGATTTTGGACGGCCAAAGTGTTAACCTTTACGCCTTTACGCAGCACGCAACCGGCGTGCGGATAGCGTACCTCGAAATCCGCAACTTCGGTAAAGCAGGAGATAACAACAACGAGGCCGTTGTAAACCACGATGCAGGCGACAACTGGACCATGGAGTACCTTAATATCCACAACGTTGCCGGTGCAGGTGTCTTTTTGGGCAGCAACAATGTGGTTCGCTACAACTGCCTGAAAGACAACGGCCAATACGGCTTTAGCATGTATAAAGACCCTGTTGCAGGCGACGCATCTATTAAAAACATCGAGCTCGACCACAACGAAATTGCCGGCAACAACACCGACAACTGGGAGGCCAAAATCGACGGCTGTGGCTGCACAGGTGGTGGTAAGTTCTGGGATGTTAAGGGCGCAAAAGTTACCAACAACTACGTCCACGACAACAAGAGCGTAGGACTATGGGCCGACACAAATGACATCGACTTCCTGTTCGACGGCAACTGGATTGAAAACAACGACTCCGAGGCAATCTTCTACGAAATTAGCTACAACGCGGCCATTCGCCACAACGTTATTAAGCACAACGCGCTGGTATCCGGTAGCGAGTTTGCCAAAAATGGCGATGATTTCCCTGAAGCGTCTGTTTACATCTCTGAATCTGGTGGCGACAGTCGGGCTCAATACAGCACCACAAAAACGCCAACAATCGACATTAGTAACAACCTATTCCTCGACAACTGGGGCGGTATTACACTCTGGGAAAATGCTGACCGCTACTGTAACTCGCCAGCTAACACAAGTGATGGTTACTGCACGGCAGTGAATCCCAACGTGACCCTCAAAACCTGCGTATCTGGCACAATCAATAGCGAGCCAAACTATTCTGACTGCCGCTGGAAGACAAAAAACGTCACCATCAGCAACAACGAGTTCCGCCTTACAACAGCCAACGTCAACAACTGCAACATCGCATACTGTGGCCACATGGCAATCCTGAGCAACTACGGTACATACCCAAGCTGGTCACCATACAAGGGCGATGTGATTCAAAAAGCCGTCACATTTAACCAAAACAACAAGTGGTCAAACAACAAATACTACGGCCCATGGCAATTCATGACCGAGCAGACAGGGTCGCTGAAAGACTGGACCACCTGGCGATCAGGCCCATACAGCCAAGATACCGGCAGCACCAAACAGTAAAATGACTATAAAAATCCCGCCGATGATTGGCGGGATTTTTATAACAAGCTATACGACATATTAATCTGGCTGCACGGCCCAGCCGCCAAACAGTCGAGGGCGGAGAAGCGATAACCGCGCAAGCACGACAGCCACGTGCAAACTCAGCAAAAGATATAGAAAGCTCAGCAAAAACAGCCCGGCCGCCATTAATGGAGACGAAGAAAACGCATCAATACCGTTTTGTACCATCAAAATACTAAAAGGTGCGATAATATTTACCAAAAAAAGCATATACACTACCAGCCCAATCGCGCCAAAACAGCGAGCCGCAATGCGAGCAAGTGTTTCCTTAAGCGCCTCATGTGCTTGCGGTGAATGCGAGTGGAACTCGTACCATACAACAGAGGTACTACTAGAAAAACGACGCAGCGCCTCTGTGAGCTCAAATACCAAAATGCCAATCAAAACCGCACACACAAAAATAAACGCGTTATAGGTTAACGCATTGTTAATTATGGTGCGCCGAAAAATAGCAAAAAGGTCAGGAGCGGACACCATGGTAGTCACTGCACCAAAAGGCCCAAAAAGATAATCGTGCAAAAAATCGCCCTGCGATAAATACGACCAAGCAGCCGAGCCCAATACAGCGAGCGTTATTAAAAACATACAGTAGCCACTCAGGAGCGACGGGGTAAGGAGTGCTCGTGTGAGCGAACGTTGACTCATACCCCTATAATAAGCATTCAGCTCACCGCTCACAATACTCCCTAAAGATATAGCGGGCCTCTGCGGCCCAGTCTGACAAATTTCAGCCCAAAGCTAAACACCCGGCATGGCATTGTCAAGCACGCAAAAATCATATACGTAACGGACAAGCGTGATCGGCTAATATATTTTACTAACTAAAAAATAAAGCATATAATCATTTGCATAAGGGGAAGTTTGTTGTGGATTTTATATACGGTTGTGTATCGTTTTTGATAATTGCAGTAGTTATTGCAATTATAGTAGGGCTAATAAAACCGTCACTTTTTGCAAAATTCTTGAGATCGTTTGCGACACGGGGGAAGATTACGCTGCTGGGGCTCGCATCTTTGTTTGTCCTGGGATGGGCCGCCAACATCACCGAACCAGCGAGCCTTAAACAAGAGCGCCAAACAAAACAAGTTAGCCAAACCACAGCGCCACAGCCAGCCGCACAACAACCCAAAATCGAACAAAAGCCCAATATCGAAACTAAAACAATCACCGAAAAAAAGATTATCGGCTTTGAGACAGAAAACCGCGACGACAGCTCTCTCGAAAAAGGCACCCTCAAAAGAATTCGCGAAGGCGCAGATGGCGAGCGGACACTCACATACAAAGTTACTATTACAGACGGCAAAGAAACGAAACGGGAGCTCGTAAAAGAAGAAATCACGACTGCACCGCTGAATCGAATCGTGGCAAATGGTACGTACGTTAAACCTGCGCCCGTCGCAACATCGTCACCGATGCCAGTGCCGTCAAACTCGTCATCCGTTTACTACGCAAACTGCACTGCAGCACGAAATGCTGGCGCTGCGCCCGTCTACCGTGATCAACCGGGCTACGGCTCGCATCTTGACCGCGATAATGACGGAATTGGCTGTGAGTAACCCCGTAGACTACCTGCCGCTTCGCATATATTCCGAAGGCGATAAGCCCACCACCCGCTTAAACTCCCTCGAAAAATGCGACTGGCTATTATACCCAAATTCTGCGGCGGCCTCGGCCCAAGAAGGGTAGTCTTGAGCCCGAACGCCCTGGGCCACACTCAGCAGACGTTTACGCGCCATAATCCATTTCAGCCCGACTCCCACGCGCGTTTGAAACAGTAGCTGCAGTGAACGCTCACTCATATCGCAAGCCCTGGCGACGGCGGTGACCGTTTGAAGCGAAGCGTCTCGCTGAAGCATATCGAGTACTTTGGCAATGGTATCGAGTTTTTCATCTGGACAGGGATGGTTGCCGCGCAGGAGCGTCTCGAGCATAGCCACGATTTTTTCATCTGGCTGACCGAGTAATGTGTTCTTGAATGATTCGGTTGCACCTGGAAATACGGTTGCCAGCGGCGAACCCTGCGCCGCAAATGACGAGACCGATTGCCGCAAAAAAGCATAAAACCCACCAGGCCGAAACTTAACACCGGCAATAACACCAGGCACAAAAGGGTTGTAGGTAAATTCAGAAGGCGTAATGCCCTGAACAAACGCCGAATCCGGCGTAAAGAACAGATACATATTGGGCCCAGAAAGTATTTCGAGAGGTTTTTGCACTGCATCATGAGCGCCATGGTAGCGCTGCGTCCAAATGTGCACCACAAACGGTCGCAGGTCGAGCGATGGTTCATAACAATGCAGCTCAAATTGCTCGGCAAAATCTTTGGAACTCATTATTCCGGGGTGTTGTATCTGTAG
>Ga0075365_10000101_pt1 | contig 25031 bp, 26 predicted proteins | sample EndMetdeltDD1765_FD_71387 | JGI IMG/M metagenome (GOLD analysis project Ga0075365, IMG submission 71387) | Populus endosphere microbial communities from Tennessee, USA - Endosphere MetaG P. deltoides DD176-5 | ecosystem: Host-associated > Plants > Roots > Endosphere | place: USA: Tennessee... | reverse complement strand
GAAGCGCACCGTGCTTCATCCAAGAGTCTCGCCCCTGCTTCGCCATTTCTTCGTACTCAGCTTCTTTGCCCTTTGGCACTACCAAAACAAATCCATCAACATATTTCGCCATAACCACTCCCCTTTTTTAAAGTTGTATCCTCTATATATAGTAACACTTATGGTAAAACAAAAAGATGCCTGGAGGGGAACTACCTACTAGCCCTTTGAATTAACATTGCAACAAATCCCAAAAATGCTCCATACATCAGGTTGAAGAAAATACTCGCAATAAGCCCCGCCGTCAGTAGCGTGGGGATATTCACCTCATCGTCTCCCATATTCGGAAATAGCAACCGAATGACGACAGCCATTATTACAGAAGACACGGCATAGACGACTCCACTTAGCGCCAGTACAATAATCGGTTTTTCTACCTTAAGCTTGACGACAATCGCTATCCATACCACGGCTATTGCGACAGTAATCACCATCGTCACAAATGACGGAACATCGTAGCCAAATACATCGCCTAACACCTTAATAACCGGCCTAACAAGAGCAAATAAACCAAGAGACAGTAGTAACGTCCATGGAAGTTGATGTGTTTTTGTTTTTACGTTCATACTATTAGTGTACCAACAAAAAGCCCGCTGCTTATAATCTTATGGCAACAAGTATGCCGACAACGACGAGAACTACCGACAAAACCACCTTAAAGTACTTTTCTGGCAAGCGACGAAACAATGGCGTTCCTAAAAGAGTCCCGACAATGACTCCGACAGACATGATGGCTATTTCCGGTATGATCTGTTTTAGTTCAGCCCCTCTTGTAGCAATATAAACCGGAACACGAAAAACATCGACCACTAAAGCGACAGCCGTTGATGTCGCCACAAAACTCCGCCTTGGTGAGTTTAAAACCGACCAATCCGGCTGCTCGTAGACCACCTTGATTACCCACTATCCCACCAAAGAAGCCGCTTAACGCACCGGCAACCCAGCTTAAACGACCCTTGATATTCAGTTTTTCAGACCAACCCAGCAAAGTGGAAGCTCCGGTGAATATCATTAACCCGCCAAATATCACGGCAAGAGCCGAATTTGCCACCCAGCTTTGCAAGAGTGCACCCGCCAGACCGCCGACGGCACTCAAAATGCCAAAGCGAAAAAGTACCCTGCGATTTACGTCTTTTCTAAGAAGCCAAAAACGCACCACCGAACCGAAAAAGTGAGCAATGCCGACTGCCGCGATGGCAACACCGAAGCCTGTGCTAATAGCCAGGATTGGCGTCAGAAAGCTTCCAATACCAAACCCGACAATAGCCGCAATTCCACCGGTGCATATACCTAAAATAAAAAGTAGTATGTCGTTTAGCATTATCTTTATAATGCCAAAGGCTGCCGAGCTCTTACGCCCTTGAAGTGCAAACAAAAAATAAACACGTCTCTCAACGTGCTATTATTCAAATTTGGTGCGAGTACCGGGACTCTAACCCGGGACCTCTTCCTTGGCAAGGAAGCGCTCTAACAACTGAGCTACACTCGCATATTACCTCAAAGATTATAGGGGAGATGTAACAATTTTGCAAGAGGTGGCTAGCGCGAAATCACCCCAAATTGCGTCAAAGCCCCCTCTAGTTGCTTGGCTGACGCAAAACAAATGCCGGTTATACCGATAGATTCGGCCGCCCGCACATGCCCTTCGTTGTCATCGATAAATATTGCTTCGTCCGGCTTTACCTTAAGTCTTTGTAATGCCAGTTCAAAAATTTCACGACTCGGCTTTGCCATACCAACTTCCGCAGAAACGATAATTTCGTCAAAGTGCCACTCCAAATCGTTCTCGGTCAAGATACCGCGCAACAACCTGGAGGATGCATTTGAAAGTAACGCGGTTTTGTAGTTTTTGTGCAAACCACCCGCAAGTTCGACGACTGCGTCATCGATAGTTGAGGCCACATCCAGCGTCTCCCATGTGACGTGCTGGCCACTCATTCGGCCAAGTTCCTGTAGAAATTCTTCAGCCGTAATTTCACCGGTATCGTGACGGCGCGAAGCTTCAAAATACTCATCCTCGTTAGAAAACTCATTCGCCACCAGCCACGCCTTAAACGTATCCGTTCTGAAAACATCGAAAAAGTCAAAAATTATAGCCTTGATCATACGCCGTGCCTTAGGGAAGGATAATGTGAAATCCACAAAGCAGCTCGTCGGCTCAGGCCACCACGAAAAGACTTCGCTTCGATTTTAGTCTGCATACAGCAAGTGTAGCAGTTCTACCGACAAAAGAAAAAGCCCGACCAAACGGTCAGACTTTTTCCTTGGTGGCTCCTCCCAGACTCGAACTGGGGACACAAGGCTCTTCAGGCCTCTGCTCTACCAACTGAGCTAAAGAGCCACACGGAATTGCTAGGCAACTCCCGTTATTTTACAAGAGTTGGGCCATTTTAACAAGGCTACTTGCTCATTAATTTGCTAATCGTCCCTGTCAGCTCGGACGGCAGAACGACCAACGTCTTCTGGCTTGGCTCGACAGAGATCTTCTCGAGCGTCTGGAGCGTACGGATATTAATACCGCCAGGAACCTTAGAAAGCATCTGTGCAGCGTCAGCAACGGCCTGAGCGGCAGCCTTTTCGCCGTCTGCCGTAATGATTACCGCGCGGCGTTCACGCTCGGCCTCGGCCTGCTTTGCCATGGCGCGCTTCATGTCCTGTGGCAGCTCGATATTCTGCACCTTTACGTTTTCGACATCGATCCCCCACTTGTCAGTCTCGGCGTCAACAATTTCCTTGATCTTCTGACTGATCTCCTCGCGTTTTGAAAGCAGCTCGTCCATGTCGGCGTTACCGGTAACGTCACGAAGTGCTGCCTGTGCAAACTGGCTGGTGGCGTATACGTAGTTCGTCGTCTCAAGCACTGCCTTTGACGCGTCGATAACGCGTAGGTACACAACCGCGTCCACGTTGACTGTCACGTTGTCCTTGGTGATAATCTCCTGTTTTGGCACGTCAATCGGCGTAGAACGAATATCTACTTTGATAATACGCTGAAAGATCGGCACGACGATCCGTAGCCCAGGCTGCCGAATACCCGTGTATTTACCAAGCGTCAACACGACCCCACGTTCGTACTGATTAATAACCTTGATTCCGCTGAGTATCAAAATTGCTACCGCAGCCAGTACCGTAAACATAAATCCGTCCATATTATTCCTCCGTTTGTTCTGTGTTATTCGTCGTTTCAAGCGCTGCCGATATCAGATCTTCGATAAGCTGCGAGTACGAGACGCCCTGCTCGCGCCACAGCTTCGGATACATACTGATATTCGTAAAGCCCGGCAACGTATTGATTTCATTCACATACAGCTCACCATCATCTGCCAAGAAGAAGTCGATACGGGACAAGCCGCGACACCCAAGCATATCAAACACCTGGCTTGCCATTTGCTGCACTTTGACTGTAAGCGCTTCGTCAATCTCGGCCGGAATAATTGCCTGCGACGTGCTCGTCGATGAATATTTGTCGTCATAGCTGTAAAAATCTTCACCCGGCTTGATTTCACCGACGCCGCTAACCTTGTGGCGTGGTGGATTTCCCAGGGCGGCGACTTCCAACTCGCGCGCGACAATGCCCCGCTCGATTAGTACGACATCGTCGTGTTGATGCGCGACATCAAGCGCTTTTAGCAGCTCCTCTTCGCTATATACCTTACTTACTCCGACCGAGCTTCCGGCACGCACAGGCTTTACGAACATCGGCGAACCAAGTTTCATAGAAAGATGGTTAAAGTCCGGCACCGGATTGTTACTGCGGTGTGTTGCGTACGGAACGACCGGCAAATGGTGCGTCATCAGAATCTCTTTAGTTGCCAGCTTGTCCATACAAATAGCGCTTGATGTCATGTCGCAACCGACGATCGGAATGTGAAGCAATTGGCTCAACCCCTGCACGCTGCCATCTTCACCGTTCTTGCCATGCAAAATCGGCAAAATGACGTCCGGTTTAATGACACGGTTATTAGGAATCGTCACAAAACTACCAGATCCAAGTACGGGAACCAGTTGTGGCACGCCGTGCGTTTCAATAACGTTACCGAGTGTCTCAAGCAGCCACCACTTGCCCTGTCGGTCGATATAGACCAAAACGACATCAAATTTTGTATTGTCGATTGCGGCGTAGACGTTGCGAGCCGAAGATACCGAAACATCGTGCTCTGACGATTCGCCGCCGAAGAGTAATACTACTGTTTTGCGCTGCATATGTGCCTATAGTATACCGTTAATTTTACGTTGGCGCAAAGTCTGGCCTACCATGCGTGGTCTACAAGCGCCACGACGCACTCCGTCGTGCCGTCACCATTCGCCGAGTACTTAGGATCACCGTTTGGCGTCATAGAAGGATTACCTCCGTTTTTATATACCAGCGGCGAAAGGCCGCATTCTTGACTCTCTCCCTCTAACTGGTATTCCAAAACAAGATAGTTGATCGAATTTTCTACCCAAGCCGATCCGATATACGGCCCGTAGATTGCATCACCATCATCCGACAAGACAGGTGGAAAACCACGCATAGACGGAAGAGGTCCCGCAGCGTCTTCTAGTATCGCAGTCAATGCCGGCGTTGACCATGCATACGAAAACCCATTAAACGTCGCGCAGTCACCGTCGGGTGTTCCATGAACATCTTTATAATCCTTGCCAACACATGCTCGCCACCAGCTGCCATCATAGTAGAGTGAGTCCCGAAGCTGCACCGGACTGACATCTGCAAGTGCCAGCCGCACGATCTGCTCCGCCTGCTTTGCGGCGTTCAGCCTGGCAACATTTCGTGCCCTCTCGGTAATACCGTTGTAGGCAACTACAGTGATCGATGCCAAGATACCGATGACAACGATAACAATTAAAAGTTCGACAATCGTAAACCCAGCTTGTTTGACTCGTTTCATAGTGCTCATGATTACTTATAATTCTAACACGACGTATAATAAAAGTATGCAAAGAATTCCGCTTGCCGAGCGAATGCGGCCGACGACACTTGAAGAGGTCATTGGACAAACCCACCTGTTAGACGATGGAGAGATTTTGCGTCAGATCGTGCGTAAAAAAGAGCCTGTCAGTCTGATACTATGGGGACCTCCCGGCAGCGGAAAGACGACCCTCGCGCGGATCATCGCCACTGAAGTTCACGCGGAATTCATCGAGCTCTCGGCTGTCACGAGCGGCAAGAAGGACGTCGAAAAGGTCATCGAACACGCCCGCCAAAACTGGAACCTGCAGCTGCGTACCATTTTGTTCGTCGACGAAATCCACCGCTTTAACAAGGCCCAGCAAGACGCCTTCTTACCCCATGTCGAATCCGGCCTGATCACCCTCATCGGCGCCACGACGGAAAACCCAAGTTTCGAAGTCATCAGTCCACTGCTTTCGCGTAGCCGCGTCCTAGTGTTACAACCACTTACGAAGGACGAGATTATCGCTATCCTGAAGCGGGCACTTAAAGATCAAAAAGCTACCAAACGCGTCACGCCAAAAGCACTTGATTACCTGGCCGAACTATCTGGTGGAGACGCCCGTGTCGCGCTCGGCAACCTGGAACTGGCACTCTCCATGGACGAAAAAGTGACGCCGGACATCGTGAAGGTCGCGGCGCAAAAGCGCGTGCCAGGCTACGACAAAAAGGGCGAGATGCACTATAACGTCATCTCGGCATTCATCAAAAGCATGCGTGGCAGCGACGTTGACGCGACGCTGTATTACCTTGCCCGCATGATCGACGCCGGCGAAGACGCGAAATTTATCGCCCGGCGCATGGTCATATTCGCCAGTGAAGATATCGGCCTCGCCGGCAACGGCGCACTCGGTCTTGCACTTAACGCGTTCCAGGCAGTCGAGCGGGTCGGCATGCCTGAAAGCAGTTACATCCTGTTCCATGTCGCTACGGCGCTCGCTAAAAGCGAAAAGTCACGCAGGACAACCGACGCCATGTACCAAGCCCAAAGCCTGGCCAAGAAATATCCGGACAGCCCCGTGCCGCTCCACCTGCGAAACGCTCCGACAAAACTCATGAAAGACCTTGGCTACACCAAGGGATATAAGTGGGAAGCCGACTTCAAACATCAGAAAGGCTTCCTTCCTGACGATTTGAAAAACGAGAAGATCTTTTAAAGCTCTGCCAGGTTTGGCAAAATATTACGGACTTTGCGCATCTTGTGCTTGATAAAATGCCCCGGACCGAGCTGCTGCTGCGCGGTCGGACGAAGTAATTTCAAAAATGCCTTTTCGTAATTGTCGACCAGCTGCCTGTTCGAGAAGTAATCCTCGACATGTTTGCGACATTCACTACGCTTGATCTGATCTACCTTGCCAACCGCTTCTACCATATCGGTAATACTGTGCACAACAAAACCGTTCTTGCCGTCAACGATAATCTCCGGCGCGGCACCACGATGCAGCGATATCACGGGAGTACCACAGGCCATCGCCTCGATAGTTGTCAGACCGAACGGTTCTTCCCACTGGATCGGCGTTAGCACAGCCTTGGCTTTTTGATAGTATTTTGGCAACAAGTCCCTGTCCATACGGCCAAGATACAGAATGCGTTCGTTAAGCTCCGGACGAATATATTGGTCAAAGTAATCCTGGCTACCGTGATTGACCGGGCCTACGATAAGCAGTCGGTGGTTGGATTCTTTCGCGACCTGAATCGCCTCTTTGACGCCCTTTTCGGCGGTAATGCGGCCCGTAAACAACAGGTAATCTTCATGCTCCTCCGAGAACGTAAACAAACTGTCATCAATACCGTTATACACCGTATCAAGATACGGCAAGTCAGGCGCGTCACGTCGCTGGTTGTTGGAAATCGAGATAAAATGCTGGTTTGGCGTCTGATACAGTTCGAATAACTCGCGGTACCATGGAAAAATCGGGTCGTGCAGCGTGTATACCGTCGGAATATTGGTGTTGCGATGTGCCATTGAAAGCGCAGATTCGGGATGGTGGAAATGCAGCACGTCAAATTCGCCCTTTGCCGCACGGGCATACATTTCGCCCGCCATGTAGCGATCCCATAGCCCATGCACATCGTGTGCGAGTAGTTCAGTACTATCAAGCAGCTTCGTAAATTCTGCCTGGTTTTTCACCAGCGGCCGCAGATTCATAGTTTCGACGGTCACGTTCTGTCCGTGCACCTCTGTTCCCAAGGGGGAGAAAAGCGTTACCTGATGGCCGCGTTCACCCAGACCCTTTGCGATTGCGACAGCAAGATCAATTGGAGCGTATATCATATCGCTAGGTCGGGGCATTGGCATGAACGCCCTGACCATCATGGCGATTCTCATCGGCTTATCCATATGTATACTACTATTATACCATACATACGTGCGGCGTGCGCTTAATCCTTTTCGTCCAGGAGTGCCGCCAGTACGCCGTTCGTCCAGCCAAAGCCGTCCTGCAATGGGTATTCTCCACCACCGCCTTGGCCGTGCGTGGTAACGTCGTATTTCTCAACAAGCTTGCCGCTTTGTTCAAAAATCTTCACGTTCGTATCTATCCAGCGCTTTTTAATCTCGTTTGCCAGATGATGATGCCCGTAGTTGCGAAGCCCTACGATCGCAATCCACTGCAGCGGCGCCCATCCGTTTGGCGCATCCCACTGCTGACCGGTCGTTTCAAGCGTCGTCGCTAGGCCGCCCGGCTTCAAAAAGTCCGCTTCAAGTTTTGCCGCGACCGCAGCCGCCTGCTTGGATGTCGCGATTTTCGCGTAAAGCGGAAATACCGCCGCAAGCGTTAATTTACCAGTCGACGCGCCGTGATGGAAGTTGTAGTCCACAAAGAACTGCGCCTTTTCATCCCAACAATACTCTTGGATGCTGCGCGCGCGACGGTCGGCAGCATCCTGAAACTTGCGCGCGAGAATCGGCTGGCGAAGCAACCTATACGATTCGGCAATGGTTTCCTCTAGCTGATACAACAAACTGTTCAAGTCGACCGGAATAACGTCGGCCGTGTGAATGGTACGAATGTCCTTCGGGTCGGTAAACCAACGTGAGCTGAAATCCCAGCCGGATTCCGCTCCGGCACGCAGATGGAGATAGAGACGATCCGGTTCGCGGTCAGGCGCGCCGCCAGCGGTCTCGGTATCCTCACGAAGCGACTCCGGGCGCGGCGTGGTTTTGTTGTCATAGTAACGGTTAAGCAAAATACCGTTCGGCATTTCCGCCACGCGGGCAAACGCCTTGTTTTCGCGTTTTGCTAATGAATGTCGCCCCTTCATCCAAAAACGGTATTCGATGATCATGTACGGCAAATACTCAACAAGCGTGCGCGTACGTCCTTTGTGATTAGCAAGAAGACGGACCATTTGAGAAAAGAACGGCGGCTGCGAGCGGCTAAGATAGTATGTTCGGTTCGCCGTGGGAATAAACCCGAACTTACGAATCATGTATGCATAGTTCTTCACCATACCATCGATCATGTCCCAGCGGTTATCGGCCGCCAGCCCCAACATTACAAAGTAGCTGTCCCAATAAAACTGACATGAGAAGCGGCCACCCGGTACGATGTATGGATGAGGCAAAGCGATGAGCGATCCCCTATCCCGACGATTTTTACGCTCCAATACATGCCACAATTCGGAGATATGCTCACGTACAGTCATGTCGGGATTGGTGTGGTACACATTTTTATACGCGCCGTACTGGTAGAAATGTCGCTCAACAAAATCACGCAGATCAAAGTTAGGATCGTTCTTCTCCAGCAGATACTCCTGTTGGATCTGCTTCATGCGGCGGCGCGGAATCAGGTCGACAAACGTCATACCGTCAGCGTATACCTGTCTGTTTTGCACATCGCTAAATAACTGGCCAAGCGCCTCGTCCGGGCTTTTTGACGTTGGAATAAGCCCCCCGGTGGTGGCAACAATTGCTGATTTTAACTTATCTTCTTTAGGTAATTTGGGTAATTTCATGAATCTCGCAAGGTTTTATAGATCCAGTATAGTGCTTGTGTCTATACGTTTCAATGCTCTTCCGAGTGCATGTGTTCCGTTTCGTGATGATCGTCCGTATGCGCCTCGTGAGGCAAGAACGAGTGAGCGAACTGTGTCGTTATGGCGACAAATACCACGCCACCGATCAGGACTATCGTTTGAACGTTCGCCACGAATCGCTTTGGCTCGGCGTGAATCGTCGGAATGATGTCACTCGCCGCGATATACAAGAAGAAGCCGGCCGTAGCGGCAAGAAGTGTCGGCTGGGAAATCGGCAACGCATCGCCCGCGCCAAATACGAGTGCCGCACCCACGACGGTGGCGAGCGCGCTCACCACATTCACAATCACTACCTGACGCCTTTTCATGCCCTTCGACAACAACAACCCAAAGTCGCCTATCTCCTGTGGAATCTCATGAGCGGCTATGGCGATAGTCGTAATGATACCGGTCGCCGGGCTAACCAAAAACGACGCACCGATCGCCAGACCGTCGATAAAGTTATGTAGCGTATCGCCGATGACGATTAGCGAGGAGTTTCGACGTTCGTGCGTATGGCCGTCCTCTTCCTCATGGTGGTGATGGAACCAGCTGAGGCTTCGTTCAAGGATAAAGAAGACCAGGAATCCGACGAGCGTAACGGTCAGAACGTCCCGCGCTTCGCCCGCTTCAAACGCCTCAGGAAGCAGGTCGAAAAACGCGGCAGCCAAAAGCGCACCGGCCGCAAACGGCACGGCGACACGTTGCATTTTTCTGACACCCCATTTTCCATACAGCAGGTAGAGTCCGCCAATCAGCGATATAATGCTCCCAATCGTGGCGGCGGCAATAAGTATAATCCAATCATTCATAATCATGCTTAGTCTAACAGATTATGGACATAAGAAAAAGCGCCCCGGAGGACGCTTTTACAATCTAGTTTTTGCTTGCGCGCTTGCGCTCGTTCGGATCGAGGTGGCGCTTGCGCAGACGAAGTGATTCTGGCGTTACTTCCAGCAGTTCGTCATCTTCGATGAAGTCGATACACTGCTCGAGGCTCAGGTCGGTGTATGGCGTCAGCTGAACCGTACCGTCACTGCTGCTTGAACGCATGTTCGTTAGGTGCTTTGCCTTACAGACGTTAATCTCAAGGTCGTCGTGGCGGTTATACAGGCCAACGATCATACCACCATACACGGTCGTGCCCGGGCCAACGAACAGTTCACCACGGGATTCGGCAGTTTGCAGTGCGTAGGCAGTCGTGGCACCAGCTTCAAAGGCGATCAACGCACCGTTGCGGGTCTTCTGCAGCTTCGAACCGAGTGGTTCGTAGCCGTGTGGCAACGTGTTCATGATAACCGTACCCTTGGTCGCAGTCAAAAGCAGGTTTCGAAGACCGATCAACGCACGGGTAGGCAAAATGTAAGTCGTGCGGGTCGTGTCGCTGCTGGTCTGCTCCTGCTTGACCATGGCTGCGCGACGCGTACCGAGCTCTTGACTTACCGCACCCAAAAATTCCGGTGCAACTTCGATCAATAGCTCTTCAACAGGCTCTTTTGTAATGCCGTCTTCTTCGATCGTCACAACCTGCGGACGGCCGACTTCGAATTCGTAGCCTTCACGGCGCAGTGTTTCAATCAGGACGGAGAGATGAAGCTCACCACGGCCGCTGACCGTAAAGCCGATGCCGTTGTCTTCTACGCGAAGGCTAACATTCGTTTCTAGTTCTTTTTTAAGGCGGTCGCCGATCTGACGACTAGTGTTAAACTTGCCTTCCTTACCCTTGAGCGGACTCGTGTTCGGGCCAAGATACATACTAAGAGTCGGCGCTTCGATGTCGATAACAGGCAGGGCTTCAGGCGTTTCTTTGTCGGCAATTGTCTCACCAATATGTGCGTCAGTAATACCGGTCAGCGCCACGATGTCACCAGCAATCGCGCTGTCAACTTCTTCGCGATTAAGACCACGGTAGCCAAAAATTTTATCAATTTTACCGCTGATCTGCGTGCCGTCACGCTTAATAAGCGTAACCTGCTGGCTCTTTTTCGCTTCACCGCGTGAAATACGGCCAATCGCGTACTTGCCAAGAAATGAATCGTACTGAAGCGACGTTACAAGAAGCTGCAGCGGCTTGTCAGCATCAACCGTCGGTGCGGGAATGTCATTGATAATGGCGTCGAAAATAGGCGTCAGGTCAGCGTGTTCCGATGGGTTTTCAGGAACTTGGGTCCATGCCTTGCCATCGCGACCAATCGCAAAGTAGACCGGGTAGTGCAACTGGCTGTCGTCGATCGCAAGCTCCAAGAAGAGGTCGGAGACTTCGTCGATAACCTCGTCGATGCGACGTGACGGCTTGTCGATCTTGTTTACGATCACGACCGGCTTAAGGCCAAGTTCAAGCGCCTTTGAAAGCACGAACTTCGTCTGTGGCATAGGGCCTTCCTGGGCATCAACCACAAGAAGCACGCCGTCAGCCATATTGAGCGTACGCTCAACCTCACCAGAGAAGTCGGCGTGCCCCGGGGTGTCGATAATGTTGATCTTGTAGTCGCCGTGGTAGATCGACGTCTGCTTCGCGGTAATGGTAATACCACGTTCGTGTTCCTGGTCGCCGCTATCCATAATAAGGTCCTGATTCATTTCAGCCTGATTGTCACGGAAGGTGTTACTTTGCTTCAAAAGCCCGTCCACCATGGTAGTCTTACCGTGGTCGACATGGGCAATAATTGCGATATTGCGAATGTGTTTTTGGTCTATCATAAAAATAAAGTCCCTTAACGGACAGTTCCTTACCTATTATAATAACACATATTGCCTCTATTGACAAGTATTTGGTTATGTTGTCAAATTATCCCTACTGCTTCGTTATACGGAAACTCACGTCAGAATACGTGTAATACGTCTCGCGCGTCAAAGAAAGGGCAAATATTCCCGCTTCGCTACCCGAGTCCCGCGTCCCGCCCCGTAGTTTGCCGTAAGGAGATGACGTCGTGGAGTTACTGTATACCGAGCCGATCCCCTGGGTCTTCGTCCATACACTTGCCGCTGGCGTCCCGTACGCCGGGAACGGATCAGGGCTCAGCGTGCCGTGCGTCGACACCGCATTCCACTGCCGCCACGCAAAGCCGCTCGCGCCAGGCTGTCCGCCAGCAACCGTCCCGTTCGTCCACTCCCATGCGTTTGCCGCAAGATCCCAGATGACTTCTCCGTTACTAAGCGTCAACGTACGACGCTGCGTTCCACTACTGTTACCCGTATTCACATAGCCGTCACTATCGTTTGAACTCGCAGCCAGCAAGGATGCCGGGCTGTTGTCGTTGTGACCAGAGTAAATGTAGCCGCTGCCTACACTACCCCCGCTCCAGTTACTTGCAACGTTCAGTACGTTGTGCACGATCGTCAACCATTGCTCTTCAGTAATCAAATCACACCCCGAGCATGCCGCTTGCGCCGCCGTTATTGCGTTTGGTTGGGTGATACTGACCCACGGGGTACCACTCGCCTGAGACGTCGCTACTCCACCAACATTTTTCGCTTCGTACTTCGCCACACAGAAGTCGGATGTACCGAACGTACTGTTGCCAGGCACCACGATAAATCCTGCCGGACAGACGAGCGGTTCAGGCTCGCCACCGTCACCATCAGGTTCATCGTGTCCAGGGCATACACCTTCTTCTGGTACGCCGTCCTGAACAATATGGTACGCGATAGACCCGTTTGTTGCCGTCAGACAATACGTCTGCGCTTCGTTATCGACCGTATACTGATAGGTCGTACCCGAGCTCGCATCCAAGCCCTTGCCATCGTTCGCCAACGCTAATGTCTCAGGAAATGCGCCCGTATGCGCCTGCTCAACCTCGATCGTTTCTCCGGCATTGCGCAGATCAGAACTTACCGTTCCTTCGATTGCCTTATTTTGCGCACCCCTGTACGCAACCACGACCAACGTTGCAAGAATGCCTATAACTACGATAACTACCAGCAACTCGACGACCGTGAACCCACGACGCCAAGCAGACTTTTTTGATAGATTATCAAGCTTCATATAGTTCGATAGTAAAGCACAAGCATAATGTCGTCAATACAACGTCAGTTGCTCGGTCGACATAGGAGCCACTTCGCGCTTAGCGTTCTATCTTCATAAAACGAGGCTGTTCGACACCATCTTCGATAACCGATTCAAAAAACATGTCGAATGGCCTGATCCAGATACGATATGGCTCATATAGAGCCTTGTATACCACCACCCTCTCCTCGGTTTCAGCGTGCCTTCCCTCCCCAATAACTTCGTATTCGTTGCCTTTGTAATGTCGGTAGCGCCCAGCTATATCCATATCCCAATAATAACAAAAGGCGCTACGTAGCGCCTTTTTAAATAAGTTCTTGGTGGAGCATAAGGGATTTGAACCCTTGACCTCTTCCATGCCATGGAAGCGCGCTAGCCAACTGCGCCAATGCCCCGAACCCTGCCAGTGTACCAGAAATTTTCTTTTTTATACAGAGGTAATGGCATATTTCACTACGCGATATATTGACTTAATATAGCTAATATGTTATTATGTTGCCACGTAAGCACCACGCTCACGTATGTTGTTTTGACTCGATCGCACTCCTTTAGGAGAGCGGAAGGGAGCCTCTCATGGCTCGTCAGCCCCGTCGCAAGTCTGCCACCCCCGGCACCACCGGCAACGACGTCGGCATCGCCCGGAGGGGTCGCAAGGCCGCCTGGCTGCGTCGACAGCAGTCGGCGCAGCCCACCGTCCTCGTCGCCTACGCCGTTCCGGCCGGGCGCGAAGCGACCATCGCGGACCAGATCGCCAGCGGCAACCTGCCGCGAGTCGAGGCTCTCATCCGCGAGAGCGCGGCCGGCTGACCTCAGCCCGCGACCCCGGCCCAAGGGGGCGAGAGTCTCGGCGCACACCGTGCCACTCTCGCCCCCAACCGGGCAACAACATCCATGCGGAGAACATCCAGTACGAGAAATCGGAAAAGTGTCTCCGCTTTTCCATTTTATTGTCATTATTTCAACAAAAATCACCCTTGGCACTACCAGGGGTGATTTTCTTAGCTGCTACGCGCCCACCCGGGGCACGACTTTTGTTTTCAAACTGTTTGTTTTTCTATACGCTAGGGGTACCCCTTGGCGTACCAGCTTGTTCTCATTATGACATAAGCATCAAATAAAATTCAAGCTTATGCTAGTACTTTGTCAGAAAACATGATTAAATAATTAATGTTCAGAAGCATACGCGAAACGAGTGTTTCCCTCTTATCGGGATACTCTTTCTAAAAAGTTCGCCGCATGGGTCGATCTGACGTTACAAGTAACAGGAAAAGAGTATCCATTTTATGGCACAACAAAATCTTTTTATCGGTAGCCTTGCCTACGCAACTACTGATGATGGTTTGACCGCGCATTTTGCGCAAATCGGTCCAGTCAAGAGCGCTCGCGTTATCACCGACCGTGATAGCGGACGCAGCAAGGGCTTTGGATTCGTTGAATTCGAAAACGAAGAAGACAACCAGAAAGCTGTTGACCAGCTTGACGGTAAAGAGCTCGACGGCCGTACAATCAGCGTTGGCTTAGCTCGTCCAAAAGAAGACCGACCTCGTCGTGACTTCGGCGGCAACGACCGTGGCAACAACGGTGGCGGTTCATTCCGTCAGCGCAGCTGGTAGTCTACCGATTACAAAAATACCTCGTCATTGGCGAGGTATTTTTTATTGGAGCGGTGCCAGAAGTTCGTGTAGTTTGGCGATCGGCTTTATAGTCTGGTACACATCGTCGCTTTGTTCCACGATAAGTTCGGCGCGCGTTTTACCCTCGTAACCATTCGGACAAAAAATCCTGTCCCAGCCAAAACCACCTTCGCCTTTCGGATTCATCGCAATTGTACCGTCCATGCCGCCGCGTACCAGCGTGACCGTTTGCCCGTCATAGTGCCCAAAGACACATTCCGCACGTGCGCTTCGATCATCAAAGCCATCTAACATACGACACATGTTCTCCAAACCATCTTTAGAGTCTACGAAGAATTTAACGAACGGACCCGGCAACCCATTCAGTGCGGCAAAGCTCAGCGCCACGTCTTCGACGAGCACTGGACGCTTTGCGATCGCATAGGCCTGCCGCACTTTGTGTTCGACGACTTCATCCAAGTGAGACGACTGGATCTCATCAAGATCAATCTTCATATGGTCGAGCGGAATATCAAGCAACTTCGCCAGATAATCCGCCTTGTGCTGGTTGCCCGTTATAAAGAGTGGCAATGTCATTTTTGGAAAATTCCAAGCGGCGAGTCAAGCCATGGCATACTCAAATGGAAGAATGCGTTGCCAGTACCAAAGATATTCAGTAGCCAAAGCGTCACCACCACAACGAGTCCGGTCATTGCAATGACACCCCAACGGATAACGACCGACTGGCGCTTTAGCCAGGCTTCCCATCTGTCGTAACGACCTTTGGCGTGATCAAGAAGCCGCTGTGCCCATGTGAATTCCGTCGCCAAGATTGCAAGCGCGGTGAAAACGATCAGCCAACCCGGCCCAGGATACGGTATGGCAATAATACCAACTACCAAAAGAAGACCGCCGCCAACGGCAATGCCGACGCGTTTCGCTTTTTGTTTCGCCTTCTGCATATTCTTATCGTACCCGATAGACCGATGATTTTCCAGGGGTGCTACGACTTTCGCCGCAACGTCAGCGCGCCGAGTAACACCGCTACGACGATACAGCCAACGACAACCCAGAGGTCGCGCCATGCGTTATCAGTCAGATCGGCATGCAGGGCGACCTCATTCAACGCGTCAATTGCATAGGTCAGCGGGAAGAAATACGCGATTGTCTCAAGAAGTTCTGGCATCTTATCAAGCGGCATCAGTAGGCCGCTAATCAAAAACTGCGGCAATACAAAGGCCGGCATAAACTGCACCGCCTGAAACTCCGACCGCGCAAACGCACTTACCAGCAAACCCAGTGCCGTTCCAAGTAGGGCATCACATAGTGCAACGCTCACCATAAACCAATCCGGACCGGCGATATCAAGATCAAATACATACAGTAACAACGAGCTTGCCAAAAGTGCCTGTACGATCGCCAACAACCCGAACGCGATCATATAGCCGAGCATGAAATCCAGCTTGCCCATCGGCGCCGTCATTAACCGCTCCATTGTTCCGCCGATACGTTCACGGAGCGTAGTAATCGACGTAATAATAAACATCAGCACGAACGGGAAAACGCCAAGAAGCGCAGGCGCCAAATGGTCGAACGTCGCACGCGAGTCCTCGAATAACCACCACAAAATAGAAAGCAGCAAGCACGGCACAAGAAAGATAAGCGCGACCGTACGATGGTCGTGTGAAAGCTGGTGCAGGATTCGCGTCGCCGTCGCAAATGTAATCCGCAGATGATACATCATGACTTCTCCCCTCCCTTGACCATCTTTAAGAACGCATCCCCCACCGAACTCGTTGCCGTCTTTTTTAGAAGCGCTTCACGCGAATCGCTCCAAAGCAGCCTGCCCTCGCGAAGCAACAGCAATTGGTTACATCGTTCCGCCTCGTCCATGACATGGCTTGAAATAAGCAGCGTTTTTCCCTTAGCCGCAAGATCGGCAAACAAGCTCCACAATTCTTCGCGCAGCAATGGATCGAGCCCGACGGTCGGTTCGTCCAGCACGAGCAGATCAGGATCGCCAAGCAGCGCGATCGCAAGCGACACGCGTGCCTGCTGACCGCCCGAAAGCGTCTGCGCAAGCTGATTCTTTTGATCCGTCAATCGAACGACGGCAAGGATCTCATCTATCTGCTTATTTGACGCCCGCGCAAGAACAGCAAAATATGCCAGATTTTGCCGGACTGTCAGGTCAAGATAGATCGCCGGACTCTGTGTCACGTAGCCGAGTTTTGACCGTAGCATTTTACTACCCGCTGGCTGCCCAAATACTTCCAGTGTACCACCGTGGATTTTTTGCACGCCGACGATTGAACGCATCAACGTTGTCTTGCCCGATCCGCTTGGGCCGATCAGCCCTGTAACCGTACCGGGTTGTATGGCAAAACTAACGTCCTGAAGTACGGCTTTTTTCGCCTTACGTACCGTTACTTTCTCGGCGACGATAGCTGTCATTTTTTGTAATATCCCGGAACCACCAGTGTTGCTAGCATGACGGCCATAATGACCGCGAAACCGCACATAATCGACGGGATGCCGGCGATTGTCGACGGATCGACGATGTTGGCTGCAGTGGTTGGAATGATAAACGCCATGTAACCAGCCGCCAGGAAGTAAAGCGAGTGTCGTAAGTTTTTCTTTTTCATCGTGCCACCGATTGTCCATGCGTATGAAACCGTCAATGCAAGCAGGCCGTAGTAATAGATCGTGTAGGGAAGCGGAACCCATGGCGCGGTATCAAAAATCACATAGTTACCAAGACAAACTTCGCTTTGAATACCCTGGCCAATAAAGAGGAAGATGCCCGAGAAAATCGCAGCGCTTGCATACGCCACACCCACTAACTTTGGCTGTCGCTTGCCTGCAATCCGTGTTGCCAAATGCAACCCCATCGGAGGCAGCAGTGTAATCGCCACATGACCGATACGTGCCCAGGTGAGGCTGTCGACACCCCATGCACCCTCACAGATGTTGTACTCGGCCAACTGAAATACTGCCAGACACACCAGAAGTGCTGCGGCTAACCGCGTGATCGGAGTCAATTTATACTTGGCAACCGTATATACAGCCAAAGCAATTTCGATAAAAAAAGTCGCCAGCATTACGGGCGGAGAGAAACAGTATAGTTTATTTGATTTTAGGTATCGCATTTTTTTACTATACCATAAGCGAAATTATATCCTCAATTACTTCGCCAGCAGATCGATCAGATCCTGCTCACTGATGACTTTCGTACCATAGGCCTGTGCCTTCGCCAGCTTGCTCGCGCCGACTTTACCGCCTGCTACCAGGTAGTTCGTATCCTTTGCGACGGACGTTTGAAACACGCCGCCGAGCGCACGGATCTTATCTGCCGCTTCGTCGCGGCTCATAGTTTGCAGCGTACCCGTAATCACGAAGTGCGCATCGTTTAGCTTGCCGCTCGCCTGCTGGTATACCGGAATAACATCAAGCTCGCGAAATTTATCCAGCAGCGCTTCGTTGTCGGGGTCTGCAAACCACGCAACAATGCTCTCTGCGACGACCGTGCCGACACCGTCAATCGCAAGCAAGTCCTCCAGTTGCGCGGAGGCCAGTTTTTTAATCGAACCAAACTCGCGCGCCAGGTCTACCGCCGTCTGCGCACCGACATGACGAATCCCCAAACCATAGATGAATCGCTCTAGCGGCGGCTGTTTTTTGTCGGCAATCGCGCCGATCAGTTTGCTTGCGGAAATTTCAGCAAAACGTTCAAGCCCGAGGAGTTGCTCTTTCGTCAAGCGATAAATATCCGCCAAGTCGCGCACTAACCCAGCGTCCACGAGCGCGACGACGTTTTTCTCGCCCATCGTGTCGATATCGAGCGCCCCTTTAGAAGCAAAATGCTGCAGTGCACGTTTTAAAAGGAGCGGACCGGTCGCGCCTTTGACCCGGTAGACGGCCTCCCCCTCCGGACGTTCGAACTCAAGTTCGGGATACTGCTCGGCGAGTATCTTTTCATAGCTAAACGGCACGCTACCTGCAGGTCGCAGTTCAGTTACGACGCTCTGCACCTGCGGAATAATGTCGCCAGCCTTAAAGATAATCACCGTGTCGCCAACGCGGATGTCCTTGCGCGCGATCTCGTCAGCGTTATGCAGACTGGCGTGCTGAACCGTCGTACCTGCCACGACGACGGGGTTGAATACGGCAACCGGTGTCGCCGCGCCCGTACGTCCGATACTGATAACGATATCTTTGACAATCGTCGTCGCCTGTTCGGCCGCGTATTTGTACGCGACTGCTGCCCGAGGCTGTTTACCTACGACGCCAAGCTCGGCAAACTGCGCGCGGTCATTCACTTTTACGACCAGCCCATCAGTGTTAAACGGCAGGTCGTTACGCTTCTTGTCCCACTCGTCCACAAATTTCATGACGTCGCTCAGATTGGTAAAGACGCTCGCCTGCACGTTGCGGCTAAGACCGAGCGCTGTAATCGCCTCGTACGCAAACATATTCGTAGGAACTTCGCTCGGATCGGTACGCAGCAAATCGTATGCTCTAAAATGCAGCGGGCGCGCCGCCACTAGCTTCGGATCAAGCTGACGGATCGTCCCAGCGGCCAGGTTGCGCGGATTAGCAAACCGTGGCTCACCTGCCGCTTCGCGTTTTTCATTCAGGGCCGCAAAATCTTTTTTCAGCATGACGATCTCACCGCGAATTTCCGTACGGCCGATCAAAAACTGCTCGAAGCCTTTTTCACTTCGCAGTCGCAGCGGCACGTTTTTAATCGTGCGCACGTTTGCCGTGACATCCTCGCCAATAAAACTGTCGCCGCGCGTTACCGCCTGCACCAATACGCCATCCTGATATACAAGCGCACAGGCAAGTCCGTCCATCTTGATATCGGCAAAAAACTCATGGGTGCGACCCGGCAAAACCTTATCCATGCGCGTTACCCACGCCTGGACCTCGTCACGGTCAAACACATCATTCAGGCTAAGCATCCGGCTGCTGTGAGTTACTTTTTTAAACCCGCCCAAAAGTTCATTGCCTACACGTTGCGTCGGACTGTCCGGAGTAATAAGATCAGGATGTTCGGCTTCTATTTTTTTAAGTTCACCAAAAAGACTGTCGTATACCGCGTCATCCACCGAAGGTTCGTCGAGCACATGGTACTGATAGCTATAGCGCGCCAGCAGTTCACGCAGTTCTTTCGCGCGCTGCTCAGGCTGGTGCTGCGTCATCATCGACCACCTTTCGATAGAGAATGTATATGTATGCCGCGCCCCACAGCACCGTCAGCGACGCCATGCCAAGCATCGTCACTGGAACGATTGGCAGCCATGCGACTGCCGACCAGAGGCTCTTTAACCATGAGTCGAATAAAATAACGGGGACAACTACGACAACCCAGGCTACCGCGACAAGCAGTAGCATCCAGGCGATTCGCAGTAAAATTCGAATACGGCGACCAACCACCAGATCACCCGCGGTGCGAAGCGCTTGGAGCGGATACATGCCCGGAAGCGTTATTACGACAAGTGCAATGAGACTGCTTGTGATCCAGTACAACGATAACATTCCAAGCATCCCTGCGCCGACCCAAAACACCATCGCCTCGACGCCGCCGTCAAAAAGCCCTGTTGCTGACGCCGCGCTAAAGCCAATTGCCGCAAGCGCGACAGGAAGCAGCTGCAACACAACCACAAAGCTTACGAGTAGCGTCGAAAGAAATGGCGCAGCAGCATTGTATAAACCGTCACGCAGTTTTGGTTTGCCACCAGCCATCAGCGCGCGTAGCAACCACACGGTCGTGAGCCATGCCATCAGCCCTAAAATGGCCGCGAAGATCTGCTGCGATTCGGTAGGCGCTTGGTTTAGCGCACCTACCGCGCCAGATCCTAGGAGCACGAAGGCATTTCCCACCATACCCAAGTCACCCGTAATTGCATTTTCACCAGCACTAAACAGCGAGTCGCTCAGCTCTTCATAGATTTCCTGCGAAGCAAGTCCCACTAAAATCGCCGTCAACGCCGCATAAGTAAACACAAGAAGCCCGAACAGCTTTTTGTTCTGCCACAGTAACTTATGAACTTGCCCTGTAAACGACCAATAGCCCGGCAGTTTCAGCGAACGTACGTAATCTCTCCGATATGTACGACGAAAACTACGATGCGGACGGCGTGATAGCAAGTTACGGACACGATTGCGCCAACTTCCAAGCAGTGCAAGGGGCATTGAATATGCTTTTTTATCTTCTGTCGGCTTCTTTGTCGAAGTCTTCTTTTTTGGGGAGTTTTTACTAGAAGGCATATATGCTCTCTCGTTTAAAATTTACCTGCGTTATCACGAAGCCGTGCGATTCGGGCTTCAAGCGGCGGGTGCGTGCTGAACAATCCGCTGAGAAATCCTGGCTTGAGCGGATTATTAAAAAACAAATGAGCGGTCGAGCTGCTCTGCCGCTTCATTGGACGGCCATACTGCGCTAGCTTTTCCAGTGCACTCGCAAGGCCCTCGGAATCGCGTGTCGTCAAAACTCCCGACGCATCCGCCAGGTATTCCCGTTGACGACTGACCGCCATCTGCACCATCGCCGCAATGATTGGCGCCAGAATAATCAAAACAACCCCTACAACAAGAATGATCGGATTCGTGTTGCTGTCGCGGCGGTCTCCGCCAAAAAAGAACATGTGCATCGCGATATCAGACAGTAGTCCAATCGCGCTCACCAGACCGAAAGCAATCATGCTGACCCGGATGTCGTAGTTACGAACATGCCCCATTTCATGTGCCATGACAGCGGTCAATTCGCGGTCATCCATGACTTCCAAAATACCTGTCGTCGCGGCAACGATCGCGTGTTTTGGGTCGCGACCAGTGGCAAATGCATTCGGCGCCGGATCGTCAATCAAATATACCTTTGGCGTTGGGATACCAGCCGTAATCGCCAAGTTTTCGACGATTCTGTACAGGCGCGGATTGTCCCGTTTCTCAATCTCCTTCGCACCGGTCGCCATCGTCGCCAATTTGCTGGCTGCGAAATACTGAATCAGCGCGTAAATAACTGCGCCACCAATCACCCACGGCGCAATCGAACTATTGCCGTACATATAGTAACTAAACGCCCACCCAATCGCTCCGACAAGACCAATAAACGCGGCCATAATAATGACCGTGTTGCGTTTATTGGCGGCAACTGCTTTGTACATTCTTCAGTCTGCCTCTAGAACTTAACGTCAACTGGTTTTTCAGCAGCCGCACGATCTTCCACTTCAAAGAAGTCACGCTGCTTAAAACCAAGCATGCCGGCAAAAATATTGTTTGGGAAAATCTGCATCTTGGTGTTCAGGTCGCGAACGCCGCCGTTGTAAAAGCGACGCGCTGCCTGGATTTTATCCTCGGTGTCAACAAGCTCGCGCTGCAGTTCGGCAAAGTTTTGGCTTGCCTTTAAGTCTGGGTAGCTTTCAGCAACCGCAAACAGGCTTTTAAGCGCGTCCTCGAATTGGTTTTCCGCAGCGGCGGTTTCTTTGACGCCTTGTGCGTTAAGTGCGTTCGCCCGGGCTTCAGTAACGCGTTCAAAAACGCCTGCTTCATGCGCAGCGTAACCCTTTACGGTATTAACGAGGTTTGGAATCAAATCAAGACGACGCTTTAACTGTATCGTTATATCACTCCACGCTTCATCGACGCGCAGTTTCAGTGTCACTAGTGAGTTGTATGTGAGCCATACGAACAGGCCGAGTACGGCAATAACTCCCAATACGATCCACAATGCTGTCATTTCTTAAAATCCCCTTATAGTATTCATCTAATGTGTACTTACAGTATATCATTTTAGACGCAAAAACTCGACCGTGGCGATCGAGTTTTACGGGATAAATTTTGGTGCGCAGAGCGGGACTTGAACCCGCACGACCGTAATGGTCAAGAGATTTTAAGTCTCTCGTGTCTACCAATTCCACCATCCGCGCTCATATGAGACAAACCTGCGGTTTTTCTCATCGCTCCGGGCGCAGAATAAATCCGCCGCTCGGGCTGCTCTTTTCCCTGAGGAATAGTATGGAGGCACGTACGAGAGTCGAACTCGTCTAAAAGGTTTTGCAGACCTCCGCGTAACCGCTCCGCCAACGCGCCATTGGGGCTATTATATCAGACTTTATGGTACGATCGCACCGTTAATGGCATTATCTGCCACAACCGAGCCCGCGCCGCCCATTTCAGTAAATCCATCCGAGGGAGTGCCGGCATCTTTTTGACGAAGCACATTGTTTTTAACGATGTTAATGCCCGTATCACCCGCACCGTCTTCACGGATAAGGCTGCGCGTTCGCCCTGCCGTTGCCGACGTTTCCAGTACGTTCCCAGTAACAACACACTCCTTAACGGCGAACTCCAAGCGTATACCCGAGTATGTACCGTTCGTCGTTGCTTGGTCGGCTACCGAAGTAAAAACATTGTCGTTGATGACGTTCGCCGACGAAGAAGCGACAAAAACGTTCGTCCCGCTCACGCCGTCAAACGTACAATTAAGAACGCGCGAACGTTGTCCGTCGCGTATTTCAATGCCGCCCATATCATTTCGACCGCCAACAAACACCGAAGCCTGAAAAGTGTTGAGTCCAGCTAAGTCGCGAACCGCGTACGTTGGCGTACCAGCACCGCCAAGAAATTGGAATTCCGAACGAATATAGTTTTCGTCATTACTGTTAATCAAAAGACCGTGCCCTTCGCCTGGCGAGGCAAGCGTCGCATCAAACAAACAGGATACGACTTTGTTATGGTGCCCAAAGGCAGAGTCTGGAAAGGCATCAAGCCATAGCCCGGCTTTGTAACAGTTTGAAAAATGCACGAAATGAAACTCTGACTGTACCGCTCCGCGCGCATGAATACCCCCGCCTGCCGTCTGGTTCGTCGAGTTGCCATCGATCATGAAATGCGAGAACGTACCGCGGACACCGTCACCTCCAGGATTAAAGATGATCGCCCAGTCGTTCATGCCGTTCGCGACGCGCAGAACGCTCGACCAGCCATGCCCGGCAATATACGGATTTTTGACGGTAATCGTAATTGGCGAATTAAGCGTAAAGGTACCTGGCGACAACAACACCGGCCCGTTGTTGATCGCAGTAGCCAACGCCGCACTGTCGTTACTGCCGTCTAAGTGCAGGCCAGCCATATCCTGCCATGCATCGGGCGCATCGGCTGCGATAATCAAAAGAGCGCTCGATACGACAGGAATCGTCGGTTTGTCCGTCAAGTCATCATACGAACCAGTCGTTGCGACTGTCGCAAGCCCGGCTAACTTGTCCTTTTCCGTGTTCGTAAATACTTCGTTGGTCGTGCCGCCAACGATCTTGTCGGCAGAGATGCCCGACTTTAATTCGCCATCAGCTTCATGCGCAACAGATAAATACTCATTAAGGAGATCACCCCAGTCGTTTGCGTCACCACCAGGTTGCGGAAGCCGTGCCATAGTTTTTACATCCTTATATTACTAATGCTTTTAATAATACCAAAAGCTCAGATAAGAATCCACAAAACTATGGTGTGGTCGAAGAACTAGGAGATGGTAACACCTCTTCTGGAGTCGTGGGTGCGGATTCTGTTGGCGACGGCGACGGCAACTCGGGTGACGGTGACGTTTGGGATGGAAGGGACTCATTCGGCGTTTTACTAGGCGCTGGCTGGGGCACCTCGCTTGCTGGCGACAGTGTTGGAAGTGGAGATTCGGTCGTTTTTTCCGATGGGCTTGGCGATGCAGACGCCGAAGCGCTCGGTGACCCTGACGGGCTGTGGTTTTTATACACGACTACAGGGACGTAGTCTGATGTAGGATTTTCCGGACGCGACTTGGGTAGTTTTTTAGGAATTGCCGGCTTTTTAGTTGGCTCATCATCCCTATTTGAGGTATCGCCCGCATAACTTTGCGACCTATCAGGAAAATCTTGCTCACTAATGGCAGCCGCACTCACACCTCCTATCACCGCAAGAATTGCCATCGCGCCAAGGGTGATTCGCTCACGCGTAAAGCGAAGCTGTTCGCGACTAGGAAAAATTCCAAGTCCTTTCGCCTTAATGATTTCAGCTCGTCGCGGATATTCGGCTCGCTGTAACGTATTCGTCTCTCCAGATTGAGAAACAGCTAATGACGGCGCAAAATAGACTTCGCGGCCGTCAATTACCGCACGGCGCTGATCCCACTGATATCTCTCATCGTCAGGGTAGATAACTTCGACGTCGCTAAATAGATGACTAAATGCCTCATCTTCATAGAGGGGTTTTACTGGTGCGCCATGCTCTGGACTCATGGTTCTTCATAATAACACAAAATTACAACAAAGTCAATCGTATATAAAAAAGAGATCGCAGGATCTCTTCATTATATGGTGCGCGAAAGAGGACTTGAACCTCCACGTCCCGAAGGACACCAGCCCCTCAAGCTGAC
>Ga0075365_10000100_pt1 | contig 25085 bp, 27 predicted proteins | sample EndMetdeltDD1765_FD_71387 | JGI IMG/M metagenome (GOLD analysis project Ga0075365, IMG submission 71387) | Populus endosphere microbial communities from Tennessee, USA - Endosphere MetaG P. deltoides DD176-5 | ecosystem: Host-associated > Plants > Roots > Endosphere | place: USA: Tennessee... | reverse complement strand
CCCTGGCGTTGCAATAAAACCGGGAAGCCCCAGCGGTACCGACGGCATCGTTCGTGTCGACTCTGCACTCCACGGCGTCAAAACCAAGGGGCTCGGCGGTACGTACGAATACGTATGCGTTAGCCCCAGTTCGGTTCCCATGATCGGCGTCAAAGCCGACTGCGAACACAACGCCATGCTCCGCAGCACCACCGTGCAAAACAAGGTGGTCGAAGCGTTGAAGGCAGCACTCAAGGCCTACCAGCCCAAACCCGCTGCGCCAACCAACGCTTGCCCTTCCGCCAATCAGCTCGACCAAGCCGTCACGCAATACTTGTCCGCCCAAGGCGCACAGGTAGCGCGCAACGACTTTGGCGAAGTGCAGTGCGGCGAAGGCTGGGCTTTTACCGGTGTCACCACCCAACTGCAGGGCGGCGGCGAAACCGACGGAGCTGTTGCGCTCCAGCTGCAAGGCTCAGCATGGAAGGTCATTGACCTCGGCAGCGAGCTCAAGGGCGGCGTCGCCTGCGATAAAGCACCCGCACAGGTGCGCACATGGATGGGCTGTTAAAAGCCCGTTCGGCGGTTTACCCCTTCGCGCCCCGACCAGCATCGGCGGCGCGGAGGGTTTTCGTTTTTGTGGTAGGATTATCGTATATGGTAAAGAAATTTACAAAAAAACAGTGGTGGACGAGCGCGCTTATTGCGGTAGCGATAATCGCGTCATTGGCAATCTATCAAATTATCACTGCACCCAGAGATCTAGGGTCGAAGCTTGAGTATGTTGGAACGTACAATTCGGGCTGTGAATGGTGGCAAATACCGTTTTACTTTGGATGGTGTGCTGGGCCAAGCAACAATTACTATTTTGCAACCGACCTGAGCAAAGAAGGAATCGAGGAGTACTTTAAAAAAGCAGTCCACACCAATGACAGTCGGGCAGGTGGGACCGACTATAATTACGACATTTTAATATTCAAAAATAAAAACGATTCACAGCAAAATTTTGAGGTAGGCTATTTTGACGATGAGAACACACAAAAGCTTCTTTCGCTTCAAGAAAACTTCAAGAAAACACATCATTCTTATAAGTGAAGATGCCTATAGGATAGCAGAATCTGCCCTCTAAAAAATTTCTAATACAAAAGAGAACCCCGCCAACTTGCAGCGGGGTTCTCTTTTACAGAGGAGCCGCTGGGGCGGGGTGTGTTACTGTGGTGCAGCGAGTACCAGGCTGCGATCGCTCACGACGAGTTCGAAGGCCTCAAACAGCGGGTACGTTGTGCCGTCGTCTGCCGTTTGCGTCAAGCCAGCGACATCGACAAACAACTCGCGAGCGTGGTCTACCAGAGTCACCTGGAGTTCGTGGCCGTCCAAATAGAAGTTCCCTTCGAGCACTTCTATACGAACGCCCACCAATGCGAGATCATGCGACAGCTGCTCGGGCGTTATGTTGCCAAGAAGCTGCAGCGCCACCTCTGTTGGCGTCACGTAGCGCTCGTCTGGCCAGCCGGTATCGCACGACATGGCTATGCGTTTGGCCGACCGCATTTCATCGACAAAACGCTGCGCCAACACCCCATCGACATGCACCAAAAGTTGCAGCTCTTTGGCGTGGGGGTCGCAAAGAATAACCTGCCCACGGCCCATGAGGTGTAACTCGTTGGCAAGCTGCGCAAGGCGTATGCTCATGCCGGTCCTTTGTGCTTGTAGGTACCTGCGCCAGGCGCAAGTCGAACCCGTATACTATAAATTCAGCATCTAATTTCGTCAATATCCCTGCACACGCAGGGCTCAGCCAATGCAACCCATGCAAAAGCAAAGCCCCGCCAATAGCAGCGGGACGTTGCTTTTCAGCTGCGCCGCCTTTGGCGGGGATATTTCAGTTCTGCGGCGCAGGGACGGTCTCCGGCGTGAAGACCTGCAGCGGCTTGGCGGCCAGCTCGAGGAGCGACGGGTCGAGTACCGGGAAGAAGGCACCGTCACCGCTGTCGCGCTGGATGTTGGCGAGCACCAGAGGGTCCTGATCGTCTGTGGTTAGAACCACGACGACGTCCGAACCGTCGAAGTACAACGTGCCGATGGACTCACTGACGCCCGTGTGGTCACGACGAAGTCGGTACACCAGGTCTTCGAACTGCAGGCCCAGCAGGCTGAATGCCGCCTCGGTCGGCGTCTCACGACGCTCGTCGTTCCAGACGCGACCGTTGTCGTCGCCGTCCTGGAAGCCGATCTTCAGCGGCTCACCCAGACGCTGCGCGTAGGCCGTCGCCGTGTTGGGGTTCACCGTCACGAAGATCGCCTCGTAGTCGTTGCTCTCGGCGTAGGACACGCGCGAAGCTCCGGCACGAATGATCTCACCAGCAAGTGCTGCAAGGACCGACATAGTCGCCTCCTCATTGAACCGTCAGATCGCACATGCGAACTGAATTATATACAATTATAAAACAAAAGTATGACTTGGTCAATATACCCTATACTTCACCGCGCTCTTTTTTGCGCTGATCGGGTGTTTCGTGTGGCCGTGTAAAGTCGTCCTCGAGCCGCCATGTTGTACCTCGCTCAGGGGTCGAAACCTCCAAAATGTCCGTGTCGGTAATGCCTTTTAAGCGGTGCTTCTGTCCTACTTTGGTGCTATACCCAACGCCTGGCAAGAGCTCGGTTTCGATTATCTCGCCCTGTGCATTTTCCCAAATAACAGAGGCCTGGCCGTTCATAATAAACCAGCTCTCTTGTTTTTCGTCGTGTACCTGCAAGCTCAGGCGTTTGCCTGCATCAATATGTAAAACCTTGCCGATGTACGGCGCGTCTTCGCGCACCCAGTGCAACTCGTAACCCCAAGGTTTTTCAACACGTTTTACATACGGCTCGACATCGTAATTGCTGCTATCAAAGACTGGTGGTTGGGTCATATACGCCGAGCTCCTTTTTAAATTTCTCTACAAGCTCCACTGGTGTTGGATTAACACCGTTCAGGATAGCCAAGTACAGCGTGGTAAAATCGCCAAGCAAAACACCGTACAGTAAATGCTCGAGAGCACTATCACCCTGCAACTGAATTTCAATTGCCTTGGGGCGCAGGCCGCTCAACATGCGGTCAATCAACTCAAATCGCTTCAGCACGCGGGGATGCTCAAAAGACGAAATCAGGTCTACGACGGCAAATGGTTTTTCTATTGGATGGCTACTCCATCCAATAAACTCGTTGTGATTAAATTCTGGCAATGCGTTGCACCACGCAGTGTTTTTGGCGTTTTCGTTAGCGTCGATTTTCCACTTATACGCTGCGGGATACATCAGCGGACCGGCATAGGTAATCAACGTTTTGCCAACAAGTTGATCGGCAAGTTGCTTGGCCTGATTTTGTTCGTGCGGCACGCTTTGGACCCAATTTCTTGTTGCATTTTGTAGCGGTTCGACAAGTGTTTCGAGCTCAGCAATCACGCCTTGCCCTGCCACGCCAGCAGCCACCAAAATCTCCACCATCGCCCGAAAGTCATACAAAACACCGTACCGAGGCTGCGGAACCTCTGGCAACTGCGCCAACACATAGCCTTTTTCAGTGGCGTGCGCGGCTAATTTGCCTCCGTGCGATATAACTGCAATCTGCGCGCCTGCCTTTTCGGCATGAGCTAAAGATTCGAGGGTTTCCTCGGTATTGCCAGACGCACTAGCGCAAATGACTAGTGTTTCTGGACCAACAAACGCCGGCAAGTCGTATGTTTTGCTCACCATAAATGGCACGCTGAGGCGTGGCCATGTTTTCGCAAATTCGGCCACGAGCGAGCTTCCGCCCATACCGGCAAAAACAATGTTAGATATGGCACCAAATGGCTTTGTACTGCTAATACCAAAATCATGACGCAGCTGCTCGGGCTGACCAGCGGCAAATGTTAATGCGCCAGCTGGATCACGCTGGGTGACTACGTTCGCATCATCAAGAATATGTGTCATGCTACCCTCCATTTCAGTCAGTAAATACGGTCCATGCCCCTTTCCAAGGACTGTGATAATATGATACATTGTTAGGTAATAAAAGGTAAGCGTAAGCGGTACCGAATAATTATAAAGAGGTGGGATTTCTTCATGGACATAGCTCCTCCAAACCAACATCCAGCAACCAGCGATGACGAGCTTGCAAAAGTACTCGCCGGCATTGGTGCAAACGATTCTCCAGATAAGCCAGCTGCAAACAGCAATCAATCGCCAGCCGAGGCGGCCGGACTCCAGTTTGAGGAAACTCCTGGCCCAATTCCCGCTGGCGCTGCAAACGTAAACAATGCAGCCCCTACCGGGCCGCTTCCTGACGCCGCTGCGCCAGTTGCCACACCAGTACCACAACCCGCACCAATGGCGCCAGAGCCAATGGCCGCACCTGCACCTGCCGCCCCTACTCTACCAACCATGCCCGGCATGACGGGCGTTGCAAATAGCAGCCTCGACGATCTTAAAAAGACCGCCCTTGAAGAGCTACGCCCACTTGTTGGCAAACTAAATCTACCACCAGAAGATAAGTTTGACACACTACTCCTTATTATTCGTAGTACCGACGACCAAAGTTTGCTAGAGCCCGCCCACGAAGCCGCCAAGTCAATTCAAGATGAAGATAAGCGCGCCCAAGCGCTCCTGGACGTTATTAAAGAGATCGACTACTTTAGTCAGGGCCAGCAACAGCCGGCAGCTTAGGCAAAAAACTGGCACTTAAAAAACTCCGGCATAGCCCGGAGTTTTCACTATAATGACATTGATATGCCGTGTCGGTGCCGCTCCTATGCGAGCAGCACCGACACGTAAGTCTCACTCTGACTGAGGGCCGCTCACAACAAAGAAGCCCTGAGGATCCTTGGTGATGACAGCGTTCGGACGCAGCAGCCGCCACCGCCACTCTTGATAGCCGTCTTCCCAGGCCGCGCCTCGTCGAACATGAACCGGCCCCTCAAAAACACCCAGGCTACGCAATGAGCCCAGCAATCTTCGAACCGTTTCCTCGCTTATGTCGGCGTGTTGCGCGACAGTCGCCGATGTGGCACCTTTCGTACCCCACCATGTTCCAGCTGCGTCAGCCATAGTACTCAGAGCGGCTACAACCGCCGTCATGGTATCTTCCTGTGACCGCGTCATCTTCTGCCTTCGCGTTGAATGGACCCAGCAATTATACAAAAAGAGTCCCGCCAAAGCGAGACCCTTTCGGCTAAAATCCACACAAACCTACATCATACCCATGCCAGGCATGCCACCACCAGCTGGTGCTGGAGCTTCCTTCTCTGGGATATCGACAACCAATGCGCCCATAGTCATCGCTGTTGCGGCAATAGACACGGCGTTTTGAATTGCTTCTTTGGTGACGCGGGCTGGGTCTACCACACCGGCTTTCTTCATATCAACAAGCGCATCGGCGTTATTGACGTTAAAACCCTGACCACCTTTTTTACTGGCTAGTACTTGTGGCAATTTTTCGTCTGGGTTCACACCGGCGTTGCTCATGAGCTGGCGGAAAGGTTGAACAAGTGCGTTCTTCAAAAGCTGACGACCAGCGGTCACGCTGTCGGCGCCTTCGATTGTGATTGTCTTGCTCAAATCAACTGGCGTCACACCACCACCGGGGACAATACCCTCAGCCAGTGCTGCTTTGGTTGCGGCAACGGCGTCGTCAACGCGGTACTTCTTTTCTTCGATTTCGGTCTCGGTGGCACCACCCACTTTAATCACGGCGACCTTACCACTGAGCGCAGCGGCCCGTTTTTCGTAGTTTTCTTTGTCGTATTCGCTTGAAGCGGCTTCTGCTTGGGCGTGGATTTGGTCTACGCGCTCAGATACCTCGGCCACAGCACCGGCACCCTCAATGATAGTCGTTGCGTCTTTGGTTACAATTACCTTGCGGGCCGAACCAACCATACTGAGGTCAGCTTCTTCAAAGGTAATGCCGCGCTCTTCGCTAATGACAGTTGCGCCAGTCAGCGTTGCAATATCCTGCAAAACTTCCTTGCGGCGGTCACCAAAGCTTGGCGCCTTAATGGCCACCGTGTTAAACACGCCCTTTAATTTGTTCAAAATCAGCGTACCAAGCGCTTCGCCTTCTACGTCTTCGGCAATAAGAATCAAATCTTTTTTACCGGCTTGAGCGAGCTTTTCGAGTACTGGCAAAAATTCTTGCACACTGCTGATTTTTTTATCAGTCACAACGATTGCAGGCTTGTTGAGCACAGCCTCCATGCGAGTCGTGTCGGTAACCATGTAGGCGCTCACAAAACCGCGATCCATAGTAAAACCTTCAACTACTTCAGCCTCAAGGCTCAAGCCCTGGCCTTCTTCAACCGTCACGACGCCGTCTTTGCCAACTTTGCCAATTACATCTGCAATCAGCTTGCCAATTTCGGCGTCGCCCGCGCTAATAGTTGCAACTTCGGCCACACGGGCTTTGTTGCTACCAATGTCTTCTGCGAGGGTCGCGAGCGTACTGAGCACTTCGGCACCAGCTTGTTCAACGCCACGACGGAGCTCCATGGGGTTGTGGCCGGCAGCAATTAAGCGATTTGCTTCGTTCAAAATATTGTAAGTCAACACAGTAACAGTAGTCGTACCGTCACCGGCAACGTCGTTCATTTTGTTGGCCGCTTGCTTTATGAGGTCTGCGCCCACTTTAAAACCGAGTGTTTCGTCGTCTTCCTCGGGAAGGTCAACGTTTTTTGCCACTGTTACACCGTCATGAGTGACGGTTGGTGCACCATAGCTTTTGCCAATCACTACGTTGCGACCTTTTGGACCCATCGTTACTTTTACAGCGTCGTACAGCGCTTTTGCGCCACCAAGTACACGGCGGCGCGCATCGTCATCGTAAAAAACTTTTTTTGCCATTTGTCATAATCCCCTTAGGCTACTGTCGCGAGGACATCTTCTTCGTTAACAATAAGGTATTCGTCTTTGCCGATTTTAACGGTCGTGTGCGAATATTCTTTAAAAATAATCTTGTCTCCGACACTTACTTCAGTCACGTCTTTGCCGACTGCCACTACTTTGGCTTCGGCTGGCTTTTCTTTGGCCGCTTCAGGCAAATAAAGGCCAGAGGCGGTCTTGGTTTGTGGCTCTTCTTTGACAGCCACAATGCGGTCTTTTAACGGCTTAACTGGCACGTTCATAGTCAGTAACCTCCTTTTTATTAGTCAACATTTCCATACTAGCACTCAAAGCCGCAGAGTGCCAAACACTATTTTTAAAAATTTACAAATTATAGTATTATATGAGCATCCGACACGAGGGGAGAGTCTCATGACTCCGGAAGTCCGTCTTGGCACGCGTCCCATCACTCACATGGCACTGCCGAAAGGGCACGTGCTGGAAATAACCACCGTAGACGGCGACTATATCGCGCTCAGACTCGGTAAAGCGGTGCAGGTCGAGCTCGAAGGCCGCAACTACGGCGCCGTCGTGCGTAAGGTTGACGTGCTCCGGTGTCCCAACCAGTACGGCCCCTTGGTCGTCATGTGCGCCCTGGGCCCCGACAATGCGTTCGAGCGTTGGACGCCACGGCAGATCATCGAACAGCGTCTCACTGCCCTTGCGCTGTTCCCCGGCGCAGCAGTGTGCCTGATCGACACCAACGCCCCCAGGCACTCGCCCATCACTCCGTTCGTCATCCGAACCGTGAGCGTCGCATAAACCAGAGGGCAGCCACCAGCACTTGGTGGCTGCCCCTGGGAAGCACTCCGGCTTTAAGCCGCTTTTTTATTATCCGATTAGCTCGTTTTCGATCCTGCGGAAGATACCATTGGGTTCGGCAATTGCCAACGCCACAATCTCCTCAGCGCGCTCCTGCGAATCTGCAACGCTATATATGCGCAACTGCGGCGCGTTTCCAGATGGCCTCAGATGCGCAATCTCGCCATTATCAAAGAAGATACGAACGCCATCGAGCGAATCGATTTTTGTAACCGCACCAAAGTTATGTTCGGCTGTAAAAAACGCCCCGAGTGCTTGATATACTTCTGGTGTATTGTCGCTAAATTTCTCGATAATACGGGCCGACACCTCTGTTGGGAAGTTATCAATCAATCCAGCTTCGGTGTAGCGTTTTGGTAATCCTTCAAAAAGCTCCGACAGCGTTACGCCTGCGTCAATTGCAGCCTTCATAGCAACAATAATTGGCATAAGCGCGTCACGCGTAGGGAGAGCCTCAAGCGTCTTGTCGCCAACATTCATGTCAGCACCGAGCATAAAACCACCGTTTACCTCCCAACCGACCACTCGTTGCTTGCCCTTTGCGGCTTCTTCTTGCATGGCAGATATAACGTATGGCGAACCGATACGAGTGTGCATCCAGGTAACGTTGTTATCTGTTAAATAGGTGTCTACCGCGTCGCTTGAGCTAACTGGATATGCTGCTGCGTCGGCCTTAAACCAATGCGCTACAACTGCACCAAGCTCGTCACCTCGGTGAAACACACCGTGTTCGTCAATAAGAAATGGCCGATCACTGTCACCATCTGTTGAAGCAACGGCAAATATGCCGGGATTTTCGACGCTCAATTGCTTAAAGTAGGCGTGATCTTTGGGTGTTACGTTTTCGGTGTCGATTGGAACAAAGATATCGGTTCGGCCCACCGGCACCACTTCGGCGCCCAGTTTTTGTAAAATATCTACCAACAAGTCACGTCCTACCGCCGAGTGCTGATAAAAGACAATTTTTTTACCCGCAAACGCTTGCGCGCCAAAGGCATCAACGTGCCGCTCTATATACTTGTCTTGGGCTTCAGTGGTTTCTTCGGGCAGTTCACTTGGGGCGGTAAACATGCCTTGTTCGTCAAAGTGGCTTTCGGCGAGCTCGCGGCCGTATAGTTCGTCGCGCACAATGGCGACCGCTTCTTTAATGCCCAGTTCATCGGCCTTCAAAACTTCGCCGTCTGCCCTGTTAAACTTAATACCGTTACGGTCGGCAGGAATGTGGCTGCCGGTCACCATAATACTCGGCGCGTGTTTTTGCAGGCCAAGCAATGCAACAGCGGGCGTTGGAATAAATCCGCAGTTTACCGATTGATAACCGCCATCAATAATCGCCTGGTGTACCGCGCGCATGATTCGCGGCGTGCTATCACGCAAGTCACCGGCAAGATATACACTGCCGCCGGGCTTAATATGATCAATACTTGCTAAATATTTCAAAAACCCAACCGTGTTAATGTAACACTCTAGGTCGGTCATTTCGGTCACCAAACCGCGCAAACCAGAAGTACCAAACTTCAGTTCGCTCGGTTGGTAGGCCAGTGCTTTAAAAAGAGTTGGCATATGTATATGTCTCCTACTGTTCAATTGTCTTTGTAATGGTGCTAACGAGGCTGTCGAGCTCTTCTTGGGTATGCGCCTCGGCATTGAGCCGCATAACGGGCTCCGTATTGCTGGCGCGGACATTAAACCATTTGTCTGGATAGTTAACGGTCAGGCCGTCGAGCTCATCTTGCTCGCCATCAGCGAAAACTTCTTTTAGGCGCGCAAATACCGCCGCCGTATCGGTCACTTCAAAGTTTATTTCTGGACCCATCGCGTAGGTATGGTATTCGTCCACCAGTTCGCTGAGTTTTTTACCGCTCTCACTGAGAGCTTGCATGGCTACCAGAGCGGTAATCAAGCCGCTGTCGGCGTCAAAATTCTCTTTGAAAAAGAAGTGTCCGGTTGTTTCGCCGCCAAATGGCGCGCCAACTTCGCGGAGTTTTGCGCCAATGTATGTGCGGCCAGCTTTGGTACGCACAGGAATGCCGCCCCACTTTTTGATTAATTCGATGGTGGTGTGGCTGGTGCGTACTTCGTGCACAACAGGGCTGCCCGGATATTTTTGCAGGTAGTATTTGGCCATAATGCTCATCAGGTCGCTCCCAAGTACCATTCGACCTTTGTCATCTACAAAACCAGCACGGTCGCCGTCGCCGTCAAAGGCGATGCCGAAGTCGAGGCCGCCAACTTTGACCTTTTGCATAAGATCTTGCATGTTTTCAGGCTTTTGCGGGTTTGCTTCGTGGTTCGGAAAAGTGCCGTCGAGTTCAAAATACATTGCATCAACCGTCAGCGGCAGACGCGGCAGGATATGTGGCAAAATAGCGCCCGCCATACCGTTGCCAGCATCAATAGCGATATTATACGGCTTGAGCGCTGGCGAAAACTGCAAACAGTGCGCCACCCAATCATCAGTAATATCACGCTCTTCCCGCGTACCGAGCGTTGCAGCCGCAGGTTTAAATGTGCCGCTCATTGCTGCATCGCGTACAGCGTCGAGGCCAGAATCTAGCCCGACCGGCGTTACCTCGTCGCGGTATAATTTAATACCGTTATAAGCGCCCGGATTGTGACTAGCCGTAATAACCGCGCCACCAGCTAGGTCAAATGCGCCAATAGCAAAATAGATCATATCGCTTGTCACTTGGCCGATGTTCATGACCTCCCTACCCTGCTTTTGAAGGCCAGTCATAAATGCTTCGGCGAGTTCAGCCGAATCGGGGCGCATATCATGCCCAACGGCAACAACGCCCTCGGCAGGGAGCCAGTCGGCAAACGCGCGGGCAATGGCGGTGCAGGCATCGACAGTCAACTCAGTCCCTACCTTGCCGCGAATGTCGTAGGCTTTAAAAATATCTGTATTCATAGGTAAATCCCTCCTTGAATAGTTTCAGGAACGTGCCCTTATTGTAGCTCACCCTGCCTAAAAGTCCCACCCTCTGTTCACCCCTGATGGTGCACAACCATAAGCATTGACAAAATATAGTATTTATGCTAATATGTACCTGTCCTTTGTTTGAAGGAGGTGAATTTTACAAGTGTCTGCACCCACGCCGTCCGATACCGTATTTGTCAAGTACAACATACTTGCCGGAGAGGAAGTGAGCGCTCTTAACGAGCTTCTTAGCCTCTACGGTCATCCGGACGATGAGGACGAGATTGCTGAACTGCGGTTGCGGGACGACGATGGCCACAAGGTCAAAGTCGAAATCGAGCACATAAAAACGCTCGAAGAAGACCCCTCAACTGGCGCCACACACTTCACCGGCATATTGGTGGGTGGAGGCGACATCTCCGGGCATATCAACCCCGGGCCGGCGACGACCGAAGTCGTCGGAAGAGCAACTCTGCAAATCAAGATCGCAGCCTGAGGAGGCACCCATGGCCATCGCCACGCAGATCCACCAGTCGTCGACTTCCGTCCGTTCCACCCCTCGCCGCCCCGCGCGCGAAGTGTGGCAGGTCAGTCTCACGACGACGGACATCGACGGCGATCGACTCACGTTCAAGTTCGAGCTGGACTGCCGGCGTGGCATGTTCTTCCAGGCGCTGCGCAAGTACCTGGGAGCCCAGCGCGTCTCGGGCAACACCATCGAAGGCATCATCGAGAACCACTGGTACTCGCGCCACCAGATCGACGAGTACCGAGTTCCTGAGCAGCCGCTCTTCACCCCCATCGAGGACTGACGCACTGAGGCGCTAACCCCGCCCACCGTCACAGGCCCCGAGCACATCACCGTGCTCGGGGCCTCGTCCATTTCTGGGGCAGATTATGCTACGCTATACGTATAATGACTGTCACGCCAAGCTACACCGCTACGCCACCCAAAGATTGGGACGAAACCCAATCAAACTTATCTGCACACTTTCTGCAATCTCGCGCCTGGGCACTTTTTCAAGAGGCACAAGGCCACAAAATCTTTTTTGCGCAAGATAAAAACTGGAGCTGGATGGCAATTTGCGAGTCAAACCGACTTGGCTCGCGCCTGTACGTACCTTACGGCCCAACCGCTACCTCGCCTACGGCGCTCAAAAAAGCCCTCGAAAGCTTAATTGCCTGCGCCACCGAGACCGGCGCTGATTTTGTGCGTATCGAACCGCAAGCACCACAAGTTAAAAAAGTCTTACGCACCGTACGTGCCAAACGTGCTCACCGCGATATCCAACCCCGCCATACCTTTGTAAAAGATCTCGACCGCCCCGAAGACGAATTATACGGCGAAATGGCCTCGACCAACCGCCGCCTCACCCGACGCTCAAAGGATGCGGGCTTTACCTTTACCAAAAGCCACAACCCAGCAGATATCAGTGTCTTTCTTGATATGATTCACCAGGTCGCAAAGCGTACTGGCATGCAACCCCACAGCGACGAATACTTCCAGCTGATGGCCAAAACCCTTTTGCCATTGAAAGCCGCTACGCTGTTTATCGGTAAGCACAACGGCAAACCCGTTTCGACCTGTATCGCGTTCGAGAACGCCCACACGCGGTATTATGCTCACGCCGCCAACGCCGAGGCCGCTCGCAAGCTTCAACCAAGCGTTTATATGATGGGTGAACTTATTTTTGACGCTAAAGCGCACGGCAAACAGCAGTTCGATTACTTTGGGGTTGCGCCTCCAAATGCTCCCAAAACGCATAGATGGGCTGGGTTCACACAATTTAAAAAGAGCTTCGGCGGCCGCTATATCGAATACAGTGGCACATGGGAAATCCCGGTCAAACCGGCACAGTATCAGGCGTATCGGCTTATTACCCACTTTAAGATCGTTACCACCAAGGCGCGAAAATTCGCCCGCCGCACAAAAAAGCGAATCACTCAAAAGTAATACACCCGTAAAGGGGACTATCCTTACTTTTTATTTTTCAAGAAGTTCGCGAATAATCGTTGGCTCATGCCATGGCTCACGTTTGCCATCGATAATACGATACTGCTCGTGACCCATGCCAGTTACTACTACAGTATCACCGCGGCGAGCAATACTCAGCGCTTTTTCGATAGCCTCTTTGCGGTCCGGTATTTCCTCCACCTTTGATCCACCGCCACCACTAATGATGCCTTCCATGACCATGTGGCGGATCTGCCCTGGGTCTTCGGTGTAGCTTTCTTCATCTGTCAAAATAATACGGTCGGTCATTTTTGCGGCAATCTCGCCCATAATTGGTCGTTTTGTTTTGTCACGATCGCCCGTTGCACCAAACACAATGATCAGCCGGTTCTTGGTCAAATTTTTGAGCGTTTCAAGCAAATTCTCAAAAGCATCCGGTGTGTGTGCATAGTCAACAATCACATCGTACGGCTGGCCAGCGTCAATACGCTCTAGTCGGCCTGGCACGTTTTGCAGCGACTCAATGCCCTTCTCGATATGTTTTACGTCCACATGCATAACATATGCGGCTGCGGCTGCGGCGGTTGCGTTATACACGTTAAACTTACCCGGCAAGTGCGTGGTAAAACGCATGTCGTTGGTGTGGTCTACCTTGAGCCGCACATCACTCCCCTGTTTGTGGAGCTTTACATTTGCAATGCGTGCTTCGGCGGCTTCATCGGCGCCATAGGTCATCTTTTGCTCACCAGCTTCAAACTGGTTAAAAAACTCAAACCATTTGTCATCACGGTTAAGTACAATAAATTTTGGTTTATTGGCAAACATTTTGCCTTTGGCGGCGGCGTAGTTTTCCATAGTGCCGTGATAATCGAGATGATCTTGGGTAAGGTTGGTCATCACTGCAACCTCGCAGGGTACGCCCCATACGCGGTGCTGCGTCAGTGCGTGGCTCGTCACCTCAAGCACCAAGTGCTCAACACCAGCTTTTTTCATCTGGGCGAGCGTTGCTTGTAATTTAAACGGATTAGTGACTGTAAAGTTAAGATCATTGGGAATCCGTTTGCCATTAATTTCGAAGTACGCCGTACTGCACACGCCAACGTTGTAGCCTGCCGCGTTTAAGATACTGCCCAAATAACTGGCAGTTGTGGTCTTTCCGTTAGTGCCAGTAATCATCACAACGTGCATATCGCGCGCCGGGAACCCATACCGAACATTCGCCACAAACGACTCCGCCCAGTGGTAAGGATTAATAAGTGCCCTAAAGATATCCTTGGGCAAGACTTGCTTAATAACAGATTTAAACCCCATAACGTCCTAATAATAGCAGAGTTACCTTGTTGCAGACAGCATAGGTTTGCTTTATTCTAGGCAGCGCGCCGACTAAAAGGAGTGTGTCGTGGCCCAACTGGAAAACGACCAGAAAATTCGAGCCTACTTGGCCAGCATCGGAGGCGGTCAACTGCGGCTTACCAACAGGGAGCAAGAAATTCCGTATAGGCTCTATAACAGCCTCTACATCCCTACGGGCGCTACCAACATAGCCCTGCCCGAAATTGTCATTCTCGGCGAGATCACCATCTGGGGACGGGGTATAACCGGACATATCCACGCCTACCACAGCAGGGCTGGCGCGCAGATTGGCAGCAACCAGCTAACAATAACGCGTCACTCGCCGCGGGAGCTTTTTGAACTCCTATTCCCGCCAGCCGAGTAGGTTCGGGGAGGGCAGCTGCCCATGCTGCCCTTCCCCCTCTCATTTATCAGAGGCCGTGCTATACTAGTAACTAATATGTTGGTGCTAGGAATCGAAAGTAGCTGCGACGAAACTGCAGCGTCAGTTGTGCGCGACGGACAAGAACTGCTCAGTAATGTCGTGCAAACTCAAATTGATATTCATAAAGCCTTCGGCGGTGTCGTACCAGAGGTAGCCGCACGGAGTCATATTGAAGTTGTTTTAGCCGTGGTGGACGAAGCGCTGCAAAAAGCCGCTGTCACTTGGGATGATATTGACGCAATCGGCGTCACCTACGCGCCTGGACTTATCGGATCGCTCTTGATTGGTTCGCTCACCGCCCGCACCCTGGCGATCATCAAAAACAAACCACTTTACAACATTCATCATGTTGAGGCACATGTGTACGCCAACTTTTTGGTTAATCCTCAACCACAGTTCCCTATGCTGGCGCTAATCGTAAGCGGTGGGCACAGCCAGCTGGTCCTCTTTCGAAGCCATGGCAACTACGACCTACTTGGACAGACTCAAGACGATGCCGTCGGTGAGGCTTTTGACAAAGTGGCAAAAATCATCGGCCTCCCCTACCCTGGTGGGCCATCTGTCAGCAAGGCTGCCGAGCATGGCGACGACCGTGCTTTTCAATTTCCAAAGGCTCGTATGCAAGGTGCTTATGATTTTAGCTTCTCTGGCCTTAAGACAGCCGTTCTACGCCGCGTTCAGGAGCTTTGCGGTAAATCACACGACTTTCCAAGTACACAGCTTGCAGCGCTTTTAAACGAGTCTCAGCGCAATGACCTTGCGGCGAGTTTTCAGCGCGTCGCCATCGAAACGCTTGTCGATAAAACACTTAAGGCCTTCAACGACTTCTCTCCCGCCTCTGTTGTTATTGCGGGCGGTGTTGCGGCCAATGGCGAGCTACGGCGTCAGCTTCGGGAGCGATTGCCGATCGATATTAACTACGCTCCTATCAACCTCTGTACCGACAATGCAGCGATGATCGCCACTCTTACGTATTACCGGGCTCAACTACAAAAACCTGCCGACCCCTACACGCTCGACGTCATCCCTAGCCTCTCGATGACAAGCCTCGTGCAAAACGCCGAATAAGCAGCGGGTGCACAACAAGCGCCGCAATGATGCCGGACATATGGCCACGCGCAATTATATGTTTGTGCGCTGCGCCAATGAGCATGGCGCGTTCTGTCTCGATGAGATCGTCCTTCGCTGACGTAATAGCCAAAAATCGCTCCTTCACGCGCGCCGGGGCCTTTAGCGCAGCTTTTTGTGACGCTCGCGCCGCCTTGTACCAACTTGTTTTAATATAAATTTTATCCTTGCTATCTTTTGGCGCCAGCGCAAGCAGTCCATTGATCGTGACCGCGCCACGCACTTTATCGCCAAAGCGTATAAGCCCCAGAAGTGCAACCGGGCCACCAGCGCTCACCCCAACCAGCACCACTTCCCTCCCCTGCGCCCGCTGTCCGTCTATCATCTTTTCAAGCCGTGCCAGCTTATTTCTGTATGTCTCTAGACTTATCCAATGCATTGGACATACGAGCGTATACATTCCATGCGCGCCCCACCACTTCCCCACTCCGCGATAAAACAACCCAAATAGCGGGCGCTGATCCCATAAACCAGGGATGATAATAAAGGTCGTCTTCTTCATACCTCTAGCGTATCAAAAAAATGTTTACACGTGGGCAAAGCATGCTATAGTGTGCGCGGAAACAACAACAAAGGAGTTTTTATAGAGATCACACGCATCTGGTGGAGGTGCATTTGTGGTATACTTTAGGGTATAAAACAAAGACAATCAAAAGTAACGTCGTTTTTTGATTGTATCAGAGGTGAGGGAAGTCTGATTGATTTTCTTTTTCGTGTGAAATTTTTTAGGAATTATAAATGAAACTTGCAAAAGTATACGAACCACAGCAATACGAAGCAAATATCTACCAACTTTGGGAAACAGCTGCGGCCTTTGCGCCATCCAAAGAAGGAAAGGGGACATACAGTATCGTACTGCCACCCCCGAATGCCAATGGCAACCTTCACATTGGGCACGCTCTTGCTACTGGCGTAGAAGATCTACTGGTACGATATAACCGCATGCTCGGCAAATCGACAGTCTTTTTACCTGGCGCTGACCACGCAGGCTTTGAAACATGGGTAGTGTACGAACGAATGCTCGAAAAGGAAGGGAAGAGTCGCTTTGATTTTTCTCGTGAACAGCTGTACACAAACGTATGGGATTTTGTACATGCGCACCGCGGCAATATGGAAATTCAGTTGCGTGAGTTGGGAGCTAGCCTTGACTGGAGTAAATTAACTTTTACACTCGACAAAAAAGTAGTTAAAACTGCATACCAAACCTTTAAGCAGCTCTGGGACGACGGCCTGGTTTACAGAGGGAAGCGGCTCGTAAACTACTGCACAAAGCATCACACTGCATTTGCAGACATCGAAGTAGAGTACGAAGACCGCACTACACCTCTGTATTACCTCAAGTATGGCCCCTTTGAGCTGGCAACTACGCGGCCAGAAACCAAATTCGGCGACACTGGCGTTGCCGTTCATCCCGACGACATACGCTACAAAGAATATGTAGGCAAACAAATTGAAGTAGAAGGCGTAAACGGTCCGTTCAAAGTTCGTGTTATTGCCGACAAACACGTTGACCCTAGCTTTGGCACCGGCGTTGTAAAGGTAACGCCGGCTCACGACTTTAACGACTGGGAAATGGGGCAGGATCATAACCTACCAGCGGTACAGGTAATCGACCTCGACGGCAAAATGACAGAAAAGGCGGGAAAGTATGCCGGCATGACCGTGCTAGAAGCACGCAAAGCCGTCGTGGAAGCCATGAAAGAGAAGGGGATTCTTCTGCGCGTTGACGAAAACTATCGTAACCGTGTTGGGGTGTGCTACAAATGTGGTACTGTTATCGAGCCTATGCTTCTTGATCAGTGGTTCTTAAAGGTAGAAGAGCTCGCGAAACGTGCAACCAATGCCATCAAAAGCGGCGATGTTACGTTTTCACCAGCCAGCCGCGGCCAAGCACTCATAAACTACTACGAGAACCTAAAAGACTGGAACCTTAGCCGCCAAATTCCTTGGGGTATTCCTATACCGGCGTTCCAGAATATCGACGATCCAGAAGATTGGATTTTTGATGAACGTGTTGACCAAGAAACTCTTGAGGTCGACGGCAAAACGTATAAGCGCGACGAAGATACGTTCGACACCTGGTTTAGTTCTGGCCACTGGCCCATGGTTACAACCGACTATCTTGAAAACGGTGAACTCAGTAAGTTTTATCCACTCAATGTTATGGAAACCGGATACGATATTTTGTATCAATGGGTTGGTCGTATGCTCATGATTGGCCTCTATCGAACAGATCAAGTACCGTTTAAGCACGTCTATTTACACGGACTAGTTCTTGATGAGCACGGCCAAAAAATGAGCAAGAGTAAAGGGAATGTTATCAATCCTCAGGATATTCTCAGCGAATATGGCTCCGATGCACTGCGCATGGGACTTCTCAGCAGCCGTAGTCCAGGTATCAGTCAGGCATTCAGCCCTGGAAAAGTAGTAGCCGGCCGCAACTTTGCAAATAAACTGTGGAACATTGCTCGTTTTATTGAGGATCGGATAGGCGAAGAGTCTGTGGACAGAAATCCGCAGCCGCTCACCGATGCAGACCACTGGATTATGCTACAGCTTGCAAACGCAGCCGAACGAGTGGGAAGCTTAATCGAAAGCTATAGATTTGCTGAAGCGTTTGAAGAAGTCTACCACACCATTTGGGATGATTTTGCGGACTGGTACCTCGAGAGCAGCAAGGTTATGCAAAACACGTCTGTTTTGTCATACGCGCTTGAAACCATCCTTAAGATGAGTCATCCATTTGCGCCATTTGTAACCGAAACAATCTGGCAAACTCTCAAGTGGGAAGAAGACCTACTCATGACCAGCAGCTGGCCTGTCTCCCGGGATGGCGTTTTTGACGCAAAAAAGGCTCAACGTTTTGTCGAACTGCAAGATTTGATTGTCGAAGCACGTATTGTGAGCGCCGATATTGCACAGGGCAAGCAGACGCTCCTATATCGCCAGGACGAACTAATAGATGCCAATAAGGACTTGCTTATTCATCTTGCTAAGCTCAAAGGGGTAGAGCAGGTGAGTGAAGCGCATGGGCTACGTTTAGCTGTAGCTCGACATGAGGCCTGGCTGGGTATCGACGAAGACACGCTGGCCGAGCATAAGAGTAAGCTTGAAGCACGTTTGAATGACGCCGAAAATCAAATCGCCAAACTTGAAGCGCGCCTCAATAATAAAAGCTACGTCGACAATGCGCCAGAGGCGGTTGTGCAACAAACACGCAACCAACTCGTCGATACACAAACGCTTGTGGAACGACTCAAACGAGAGCTCACGGTCATATAAAAAATGCGCCTCTGGTCGCATCAATAAGGAAGATTCTTGTCTACCGGCCGTCCTATCTGGCACCGGTCGACAAGCTCGCCAACCAAGACCACTCCAATTACTCGTGGTGGTAGGGTTCGCCGCGGCGGATTGTATTGGCGCGGTATAGCTGCTCTACCAAAAGCAATCGAACCAACTGATGCGGAAAGGTCAACGCAGAAAGCGACCATATGACATCCGCCCGGCGCTTGAGCTCATTCGTCACGCCATATGCTCCACCGATAATAAACACCACTCGCTTGGTTGTTTGCATATCCAGCGCATCCAAAATGTCTGCCAGCTCGCTTGAGCTGAGCTGTGTGCCGTTCTCGTCCAACAACACGACATAGTCATCGTCTTGAATATTTACACGCAGCGTAGCGGCTTCTGTGCGTTTTGTTTCTTCGACTCCCATTTTGCCCTTAGCTGCCGGTAAGAGTTGCCAGGTCAGGGGACTGTAGCGCTGTAAACGCTTGGTATAATCTTCGATCGCAGCCGCAATTGCGGCATCGTGTTTTTTGCCGACAGCAATGCAAACTAGCTTCATACTTGCGCCCTACTCGAATCGCAGCTTATCGGCAACCGTCTCAAGCGCCTGGTGGTCAGGCTCACCATGAGGCGGGGTAAAGTCATGAAATTCTTCGCCGTTTCGACAAGGAACGACGTGCACGTGTGCATGCGGTACGTCAAAACCGATCACCTTGAGGCAGGCTCTATAATCTGAGCCAAAAACCTCGACAGCTCGCTGCATGGCTTTGCGGACCGTCTCCATAACGGCTATATAATCTTCGTTGGGTAGATCCTCGAGTCGGTCGACCTGCACCTTTGGCACAATAAGCATATGGCCGGGGCGCATAGGGTAAATATCAAGAAATACGAATGTTTTCTCGTCTTCATATATGCGGTGAGCAGGAATCTCACCGTGAATAATTTTACTAAAAAGCGATGGCTGATCCATACTTACAGAATAGCAGGGTAGAACCACGTTACCAAAGCCGAGAGGCCCGCACCAGTAACCACTAGCCAGACGCGCCACCACGCAAAGTAGTCACGCTTTGTTCTTATCACGCCGCTCACACCGGCCAAAACGCAAAGGCTCAAGATAATACAGGGAGCTAAAAAGACGTTCAATCCGCCAAATATGTTCGCTGCAAGCCAAAAATGCGTAAACAAAAACGGTACAGCCAGCCAGATAAACATATTGATTTGTTTCCACCAGCGAACGTTCGCGTAGCTCCATTTATTAGACAAGCTCAAAAGGACAACGAAGATAAAAAGAGACGCCGTAAGCAACACCGTCTCACGCTGCACAAGCTGCACTGGGCTGAAGGAGGTGCCATAGTACACCGGTAGAGCCAGTGCCGTATATAGCGTAAACCAAATTGCCGTCCAAATTCCCAGCCACTTGCCATTACGCGCAATTTGCAAAAGACTCGCATCAAAACGCTTCAACCATTTTATGCCCAAAAGCCTAGCAGGGATAAGTGTTGTCGCAAAAATAGTGGTCGCAACAAGCGCCGTCATGTCAACGCCACTTCGGTTATCCAGAGCAAAGAGCACGCAAATAGTGCCAACCAATGTCAGGTTCATTACCTGCATACTTATGACTTCGCGATTAGGGAAGAATACGTTTTTCATAGTTTTACGATAGCATATTTTGTCGAGGAAGAACGCTCTGCTGGCCGCCAATCGAGGTGCTAATAATCGAACTGCATGGTTTTAAGCGCACTACGCAACGAAGCCCGTAGCCCACCAGTGAGCCCCGACACCTTGTCCGAACAAAGCGCCTGCGGTGACGAATACGATATGTAGTATTCGCCAAGCTTGAAGATGCCGGTGTTGTCTACAATCCTTTTAGCACCTGTCCTGTCGGAATCGACGGTGGTCATCTCTATTGATCCGAGAATCCCAGAGGCCGCATCGCAGTTTTGGTCGATAGCAGTCAATGCTTTTGTCGAAAACGTAGCCGCCTTGGAGCCATCGCTCAGCGTCTGAGCGCTGTATGTTAAATCATTGATATCGTCGCTCAACGACATTTTAATTCCAAGCTCTTTGATATCGATGTACTGAGCTGTAGCTTGGTCAGTAGCAGCCGTGCCGCTGCTGGCCTGCGCGGTTGATTGCGACTGATTTTTTGTGTTATTCGAACCATACAGTCGCCACCCCACAAAACCCACGACCCCTATAATCGTAATAACAATTGCTATAAAACCCGTCGCCCCAAGCCTGCTATTTTTCTTCATTTTATTTCCCTATCGCCAATTTATTTGCCCTAAACATACTGCAAGTTGCCCAGCGTGTACAGCAAATAATTTTATGCTTGCAGGCCAGGGCAGCCGCTGGTATTGTTCAGCCACACCCGCAGCCAATAGGGGCTGCCGGGCGCGAACATTGAGAAAAGAGAGGCGAAATCAATGCGCAATACTGCGCCTTCGCGCTTCAGGATACTTCTGCTTCTGCTCGCCGTAGTCCTTGGCAGCGTAGGGCTAATACTCGGCCCTAGCACGCCCGCCCACGCAAATGACGGCGGCTACCCAGAGGCCACAAAACCGTGCATCTGGTCGCCCTACAAAATCGATGGAACAGGCTACTGGTGCTCTGGCTATGAATGTGGGCCAAATCCCGACAACGAAAACACGATTTACTCCGGGCGCGGCTACGCCTACCGCAATTGCACGGACTATGTCGCGTGGAAGCTACAGTCTCTGGGAGTCGCCGACTCCTGGACTCGCGGTCTCGGCAACGGAGGTCAGTGGTACGACAAAGCCGTGGATAAAACGGGACTGAATCGCGGAACCACACCAAAAGTAGGCGCTGCAGCCGTCGTACCGAGCAATACCCCTGGGTATGGCGGCTTCGGTCATGTGGCCTACGTCGAGGCCGTCGATAAAGACGTCCGGGGGAGTATCACAAGCATAACCGTTTCGGAGTACAACTACGACCTTGGCGGCCACTTTGGTCGACGGTCAGGAAAGCCGTCGGACATGCATTTCACTGAGTTCGTGTACTTCGGCGACAAGATGAGCGGCACGCAAAGTGGCTCTGACAGCTCAACCTCAACTCCACAAATCTTCCAGGTAAAACGCACAACAGATATATCTGGGGTGCGCCAGGTTTACGCCGCCACCAATACGGCAGTGACGGAAGCTTGGTGGGTCCCGGGCGGCAACGGCGTGCATTTGCATGAGGTCATCAACATCGCCCAGCAAAACATCGTTGGCTTCGACAAGGTGAACTTGCCCGGCGACATACAGGCGGTCTACACGGCCACGAGTAGTGGCGTATGGGAGACATGGTGGAAACCAGATGGATCAAGCCGCAGCGGCCAGATCGTCGGAGGTCTCAGTGGGGTGAAGGGCGTTTACGCCTACAACGCCACAGAGAATGATCAGTTCGTCCACCATCTGTACATTCTGGCGGGCGATGGCCCGTACGAGGCGTGGTGGAAAGACGGCGGCGATGGCGTTCACTTGAGCCGCCTGGCCAACATCAACGGCGGCACGACGTTCACGATGGCGGTCGCCAGCGATGACACTATGCAACTCTACGTTGCAACGCCAACGTGGGTGTATGAAGTCTGGTGGACGCCAGGCAGTAACAACATCCACACCGGCACCATCCTGAACATCTCCCAGGGCGACATCCGCCAGCTGGCCAAGGCCGAAACTCTGGCCGACGGCACACAGCGGCTATACACCACCACGAGCACGACCGTATGGGAGAGCGCGTGGGGTGGCGGTCGCAATGGCATCCAGAACACCGCCAAGGTGGTCAGCCAAACCAACGCTCGTCTGAGTAAGAAGATGATGACGAGTAGCACCGACCAGCTGTACGTGGCCACTGGCGCCAAGGTTCAGGAGTACTGGTGGAACAGCACGGGCTCCGGAGGGGCACACTCGTCGACATCGCGCAGGGCAATATTGCCGCGATAGACAAGGTGAGTGATGGACCAGCCCAGCAGCTATACACTGCAGCTGGCAGCTGGGTGTACGAGACCTGGTGGGGAGAAAATGGCAGTCCAAGCACTCACGCGCTATTCTCCGTCTCTCACTGAAAGGATTTCTCGATAGTTCATCTTTAGCCTGGTCGGGCGCATCACCCCTACATGATGATGACGCCCGACCACGCTAAACATACGCTGCTGCGGCCGCATTATTAAAGGCGGCCCGCACGTACCACTATACTGCACGGTTGACTCGGTGGGGAGCCGACCTATTTGGCATGTTCGGGGATTGGCTTTCTGCCGCGCCATTCGACCAAGAAAAATAACCGAGCTTTGACACTCGGTTATTTTTCTTGGCGGAGAGGGAGGGATTCGAACCCTCGATACGAGTAACCCCGCATACCGGTTTTCGAGACCAGCGCCTTCAACCACTCGAGCCACCTCTCCATCTCAAAACTTGGAATAAAAATTAGGGTGGCGTCCGACGGGGCACCCAAAAAGTTTTTTTCTGGTATTTCCAGAACAAAGCCTTTTTGGGGGCGGATCGGATGACAGGACCCCAGTCCATTGCTATTGTAACAGATCAACCTCAGCAACGCGTAGTACAATAAGTCATATGAATTTACTACGCGCGCTCCTAGCATCACTTATGAGCCTGGTGTGTACATTGGCCGTTAGCGGCTACGTCACACTCCAGACGCTCGAAACGACAGTTCTAGACAAACAACAGGTTAAAACATGGCTGCACGACAGCGATATTTACGAAGGGCTCTTTCCGGCGCTCGTCAATGCCGACCAAACCGTCGAACAGCAAACCCAAAATGCTAGCTCAACGCTTGTTACAAAAGACACTATTCAAACGGCCCTTAACAAAACGTTCGACACCGGATACGTGCAGACACAGACTGAAAAAGTTGTTGATAACACCTATAGCTGGCTGCAGGGTACAAGTGGTTCTATTACTTTTGATATAAACACGACCGAGAAAAAACAGTCATTTATCGACAATCTTGCTGCACTCCTTGAGCCACAGCTCGCCACGCTTCCGCAATGTGCCAGCTATACCGATTTCGATGCCAGCGACCCAACCTGCCTACCGCCAGGAACAACTGCTAAAACTGCGGCACAGGCCTTGGCGACAGACGCCGCCGGTAGCACAACGTTCTTTAGTAAACCAATCACAAACGAAACCGTTGCCGAGGCAAACCAACAAAGCGGCACAAATGCATCGGAATCGCCACTCACAAGCAGCAATACCAGCACAAATACACTGCCACAAACCATTAAAAATATCGAAGCCTGGGGCGCCTGGCTGCCGGCTGTGGCCGTTATAAGCGGCGGGCTGTGCATTGTGCTGTCGCGCAATCGATTTAAAGCGGGCAAACACCTTGCTGGGCGACTCACAGTTGGTCTTGGCATTACGGCTATCCTCGGCCTGGTTATCGCCTACGTTGGCAAAACAGTATCGATTGCGAGCTACGCCACCAATACGTTTGTGACAACTATTGTCGATCCTGTTCTGCATCAGGCACTTCCTGCCATTGGCGTACGGCTGGCGCTCGTTAGTGGGAGCCTGGCAGCGCTTACCTTTATTATTTGGCTGACGCTGCAGATAGTGAAAAAGCGCCGCGAAAAAGCCAAACTACTCGAACCGCCTGCCTCAACACCACCTACTACTACGCCACCAGAAACTCCTGCCGTACCCCCAAATACACCGCCGGCTCAGCCGCCACGCGCTTAATGGGCGTACACCACGGCAAGTGTTGCACTGTCAATCGATAAAAATACGACTACGCCACACAAAAGCAAAACCAATCCGCCAAGCCCAAGGTTAGGGTTGGCGGCCTCGCCATTTATGGGAAACACCGTTAAGCCCCGCACAATCAGCCCCCATATACCAAGAAAAATAGCCTACCAAACGGTAAGCTATTTTTCTTGGTACACCTGACAGGATTCGAACCTATGACCTTTGGCTCCGCAAGCCAACGCTCTATCCAGCTGAGCTACAGGTGCACGTAGCGGCCTATTACAGCCGCTCCTTGAACCAGAAGGTGCATTCTGCAAAATGTAGAAGCAGAACAGAGATAGACTATACCATAACAAGACGGCCGATGGAAGGGCTTTGGCGCAAAAAACTAAAATCGAAGTCGTCTGACGAGCCTATCAACAACGTCCAAACGTATCTCTTCCATCGGTAGTCGGGCGCCTAAAATGTCGACTATTTCTTCGCCATCTTCCTCGGCAAAATAAATACTCACTGCAGGTAAAAATCGCTTTGCCGGAATGAGCATAATCGAATAAAGCGCGCCGTCGTTCATAATGCCAAAGGCACGAAAATCCGAATATTTATATGTAGCTTGGTCTATTT
>Ga0075365_10000099_pt1 | contig 25521 bp, 24 predicted proteins | sample EndMetdeltDD1765_FD_71387 | JGI IMG/M metagenome (GOLD analysis project Ga0075365, IMG submission 71387) | Populus endosphere microbial communities from Tennessee, USA - Endosphere MetaG P. deltoides DD176-5 | ecosystem: Host-associated > Plants > Roots > Endosphere | place: USA: Tennessee... | reverse complement strand
GCCTCTGTCCCATGCAAGGAGCAGATGACACCGGGATCGTCGACCGCCATCGCTGCCTGCGCATAACCGCCGATCGCGCCCTGCAAAAGCAGCATGACGGCGATTACGGCAGCAAGCAGGCCGCCGCTCGTCATGTCCGCGATGATCTGCCGGAAAAAGCGCATGTCCCTCATTCGCGTCCGGTGCGGGAAGTGTCAACGCGACATTCTGGCCGGTCCCGGGAAGACAGCGCGAAACACACAAAAAATCCGCCGGCGAGCTCGACGGCGGATTTCAAGATCGGATAGATCAGGAGATTTACTGGCCGCTGGCGGTTGGGCCGAGCGTGCCCCATTCGCGGATCGCGTCGTTGAACACGCGCTCGCCCTCAGTTCCCTTTTGAAGTGTCAGGAGCGCCCGGCGACCATTACGATACGCGACGGGAATATCCATCCAGCTGCGGGTGCGCAAAAGATCCAGATTGGTCGCGCGTGCATCCGGGAAGTCGTTAAGCGCGATCATGTGGAAATCGTCGGTGATCTTGGCCGGCACGGCGATCAGTGCGGTGCCGCGATCCTGTTCGGTCGATTTCATCGCAATGCGCTGCACGCTATCGATGGCGCCGCCTTCGAAATCCGGCGGAACGGCGAAAACGATCTCGATCAGATGGCTCGCCGGCAGCGAGGGGTCGCTGTTGCGCTTCACCGTCACCAGCGCCGTCAAACCACGGCCCGGAATGGTGATACGACCCTGGATGACCGGTTCCTGTTTGCCATTGGCGGCCTGCTCGCGCTGTAACGACCAGGACACCGAACCGTCGATCGCCGTCGGCGCAGTCTGGCCTATGCGCTCTTCGTAGAGGAACATCTTTTCGCCCGCGACGGCAGGCGTCGTGGCCGGCGTCTGAGACGGTGCGGGCGTATTGGCCGCACCCGGAGCAGGCGCAGCCGGAGCAGGTGTGGTCGGCGCAGGCGTTACCGGGGCCGTGGCGCCCGGTGCCGGCGTAGCAGGCTGAGCCTGAGGCGTTCCGGGCGGAGAATTGAGCTGTGCGACCGACTGGCCTTCCGCGTTCTGCGCCAGATTGCCGGCCGAGCCCGGGCCGCTGTCGGTTTCGCTGCCGTCTGCCATCAGCCGCTGCGTGAACTTGGTGTTCGCGGTCGCGCCGTCTGCCGGGCGTGGCCCGCCGGAGGCAGGTGCAGGCGTGTTGCTCGCCGTATTGTTGCGCGGAGGGGTGGCCGGGTTCGCAGGCGCTGCCGGCGTCGAAGGCGTATTGGCGGCCGGGGCCGGAGTGTTCGGACGCGGATTTGCCGGCGCCGGAGCCTGCTGCGCCGTCTGGCTGCCGCCGGACAGGCTCGATTCGATCAGACCGTCGACCATGTCGTTGAGCGAATCGCGGTTCAGCCAAACGGCATAACCGCCACCGCCAAGCACGGCGAGGCCGACAACCGCCAGGATGATCCCCGCATTATTGCGCTTGCGCACCGGCGTGACCCGGTAGGGTTTGGCCGGTGCATGCATCAGATCGTCGGCATCCGCATCGGTGTGCAATGCGCTGCGCGCACCACCGGCGGCCTGACCATCCTTGTTGAAACCGATCAGCTCCTCGAGGTCACCCCAGGGATTGTCGTCGGCCGGCGCCTTCTTGTCAGGAACGGCAGCGGGCGACGGGATATCATCGGTCTGCTTGCGCTCGGCTGATACCACCGTGTGCTGATCGAGCAGATCCGCAAACGGGTCTGCTGCAACGACCGCAGCGGCAGCAGCAGGGGTCGTTGGCGGGAGATCGGGCAGCTCGGAAACGGCAGGCATACGCACCGCATCGGCGCTGACATGGGTTTCCGTGTCGAAATGCGCATCGATGCCTTCGGCCTTGGCGCCGTGATGGACAGGTTCGACCGGGCCGGCCGGAACCAGTTCCGGCACGTCGTCCCACACGGCTGCAGCATGCGCCTGTTGGGCCGGAGCTACGGCCGGCGTATCCCAGCCCCAATCTTCGACAGGCTTTGCTTCGACCGGTCTGGTCTGGATCGGCCTTGCAGGTGCGTCGTACAGCTGCTCTTCCACCGGCTTGGCGGGTTCGACTGGCTGAGGTGCCCCGCCCGGTGTCGGCAGATCGAACCAGCCGCCCGGCGCTGCTGCAGGCGCAGCCGGTTCAGCGATCTGTTCGCCACGTGTCGGATAGGGGAAATCGTCTTCGACAGGCGCGGGCTGAACGGGCTGCGGCTCGAAAGCGGGAGCCGGCTCGACATGCTGCTGATAATCTTCAGCAGCTTGGAACGTCGTCTCTTCAGGCCGAACCTCCGGCTTTGGCTCGCGATTTTCGGCGGCGGGCTCCGATACCGGCTCTTCCTCCGGCACGTCGTCGCGCCAGTCGCCATATTGCTGCGGCGCGGCTGCAACGTCTTCGGCAACGGGAGCTTCAGGCTCTACCGGTTGCTCGTGAGAAACTACCGGCTCCTCAACGGGAGCCGTGTCATGGGTCTCGGGCGTGTCATGGGTCTCGGGATAGTTTTCGGCAACCGCCTCGGCAGGTTTGGCCGGCTCCTCGTAATCGTCCTCACGAAACACCGGAGCCTGCGGTGCATCGGTCGCAACCGGGGCCGGAACGGATTCGGGCTCGACATGTTCTGGCTGGGCAGCAGGCTGTTCTTCGGCCGCGGCCTCGACGGGCTCCGGCGCGCTCGCCTCGACAGGCTGGGCATCATGCTCTGCTGCCGCAGCAGGTTCGTCTACCGGGGCTTCCGCGACAGGCTGAGCAGCGACTGCATCATTTTCTTCGGCAGGCAATGCTTCCGCATGTTCACCTTCGACGTCCAGAATAGCCTGTTCGAGCTTTTCCATCTGCCGGCGGAGCATGTCTTCCGGCGGGCGCGGCTTCATGTTCTCGAGTTGCCGCTGTACGGCACCGCGAGCCTTGTCATAAACCTTCGCGCGCATCTCCGGCGTGTTGTTAGACAAACCATCGACCGCGCGTCGGATCACCGCAACAAAATCAGCCATCAGCACTTTCTCATGATGGCCGGCTTTTTACGGCCGGCCGGATAGGTAATCAATTGTGAACCTTAATCTTCAAACGGATCGGTCACAAGTATGGTGTCTTCCCGCTCGGGGCTTGTGGAAAGTAGGGCGACAGGCGCGCCAATCAATTCCTCGACCTGGCGAACATATTTGATCGCCTGGGCCGGCAGATCGGCCCATTTGCGGGCGCCGACCGTCGATTCCTTCCAGCCTTCGAGCGTGATGTAGATCGGCTCGATGCGGGCCTGGGCGCTCTGGCTGGCCGGCAGGTAATCGATCTCCTTGCCGTCGAGCTTGTAGCCAATGCAGATTTTCAGCTCATCGAGGCCATCGAGCACGTCGAGTTTGGTGAGCGCGATTCCGGTAATGCCCGAGGTTTTGACCGTCTGGCGCACGAGAACCGAATCGAACCAGCCGCAACGGCGCGGGCGGCCCGTATTGACGCCGACTTCGCGGCCGACGGTGGAAAGGTGCTTGCCGATCTCGTCATGCAGTTCGCACGGGAACGGACCTTCGCCGACGCGGGTCGTGTAGGCCTTGGTGATGCCGAGCACGTAACCGATCGCCGTCGGTCCGAGGCCGGAGCCCGCAGCCGCCTGACCGGCAACCGTGTTGGACGAGGTGACGAAAGGATAGGTGCCGTGGTCATTGTCGAGAAGCGCGCCCTGCGCACCTTCGAACAGGATGCGGGCGCCGGCCTTGCGCTGGTCGTCGAGAATGCGCCAGACCTGATCGACATAGGGGAGGATCTGGTCAGCGACGGAGGTCAGCTCCTCAACCAGCGAATCGACCGAGATTTCCGGCAGTCCGAGGCCGCGGCGCAGCGCATTGTGGTGGGTCAGCAGGCGGTCGACCTTGGCCGGCAGGGTTTCCGGATCGGCCAGATCGATGGCGCGGATCGCGCGGCGGCCAACCTTGTCTTCATAAGCCGGGCCAATGCCGCGGCGGGTGGTGCCGATCTTGGTGCCGCTGTTGGACGCCGCGTCCTCGCGGAAGCCGTCGAGATCGCGGTGCAGGGACAGGATCAACGGCGCATTGTCGGCGATGCGCAGGATTTCCGGCGTGACGGTAACGCCCTGTGCACGCAGCTTTTCCAATTCAGCGACGAAGTGGTGCGGATCGACCACGACGCCGTTGCCGATGACGCTGAGCTTGCCGCGCACCAGGCCGGAGGGCAGAAGTGCAAGCTTGTAGCTGACGCCGTCGATGACAAGCGTATGGCCGGCATTGTGTCCGCCCTGATAGCGCACGATGACATCGGCGCGTTCGGAAAGCCAGTCGACAATCTTGCCCTTGCCTTCGTCACCCCATTGCGAACCAACCACGACTACGTTCGTCATATCCAATCCCTGTTTTACGGGCCTGTATTGTGGGCAAATGCCCCACGCGACCATACGCGCACCGCCCGTATATCGATCTGACATACGGTCGCTACGCTACTCCGATTTCAGCAATGGGGCCTATCACACGCTGAATGCCCTACTGCAAACGGCCGCATCTATAATGCCTTGGGCAAAGGAAAGCGACCTGTTTGTGACTTGGCGGAGCTTTTTACGTGACAAAAGCGTGAGCAGCGGGCTATTTCCGACGCGGTCCGCCCTACCTGCAGCTCATAGCGCCGCCTTATCAGTCGGTGCCGGAGGCCTTCCCTTGCACCAGAAAGCTTATCTTTCCCTCATCATCGCGACTCTGTGCTGGGGTGGCAACGCGGTGGCGGGCAAGCTTGCCGTCGGCCATATCAGCCCGATGATGCTGACCTTCTGGCGCTGGTTCATAGCGGTCGCCATCATCTTCGCAATCTCGCTGCCGCAGATCAGAAAGGACTGGCCGGTCGTTCGCAAGAACCTGCCTATCCTCGTCTTCCTCGGCGTCATGGGCTATGTCGTCTTCAATGCCGCGCTCTATACGGCCGTGAACTATACGACAGCGATCAACGTCACCGTCGAGCAGGTGCTCATTCCGATGCTGATCTTCGTGATGAATTTCGTTCTGTTCAGAATGCAGGTTTCTTGGGCGCAAATCCTTGGCTTCACGCTCACCTTTATCGGCGGTCTGCTTACCGCCGTGCACGGCGATTTCCGGACGCTGATGACGCTCACCGTCAACATCGGCGACGCGATCATGATGATCGCCATTGTCGGTTATGCAATCTACACCGTCGCGCTGCGCTGGCGGCCCGTCATCAACTGGCGCACGATGATGGCGATCCCCGCCCTCGTCGCACTGATTTTCTCCATTCCTCTCGTCATCTGGGAATATTCGACCGGCCGGCTGATCTGGCCGGACCAGACAGGCTGGACGGTGGCTATCTACACCGCCCTCTTCGCCTCGCTGGTGGCGCAGGTCCTTTATATCGTCGGCGTCGAAAAGATCGGCGCCAACCGTGCCGGGCTGTTCATCAACCTCGTGCCGGTCTTCGGTACGCTGCTTTCGGTCGCCATCATCGGCGAGGCACTGCAGCTCTTCCACGTGATTGCCCTGGTCCTGGCGCTGGGCGGCATCGCGATCGCCGAATGGGGCAAGCCGGCAGTCAAATAGAAAACGAAAAAAGCCCGCCTCCATTAACGAAGGCGGGTCAAAGCCTGCCCCGATGGAGGCAGGTCCAGCGCAGGGCAGTCGCGCAGGGATTTAAAGGTCGATAAAGGCAGGCTTGGCCGGTGCCGCGCTCTTCTGAGCCGCGGCCGGAAGACGTTCGGCCGGCATTTCGATAGCGGAGCCGAGGACCACCTCGCCGCGGTCGGTAGCGATGACCAGAACACGCTCGACGACGCCTTCGCCGTTGACCGCATAGGCAACGCGCATCGCCTTATCCGACCAGCCAAGCGAGATCAGCTGATCGCGCTTCAGGTCGGCGCAATCGGTGCAGCCATTGGCCCGGGTCAGGGAGAAACCGCCGGCCATGTTGTCGAGATAACTGTCGAGCTCGGCCATCGTGCCGTTGACATTGGCATTGACGTTCATGAGTTCGCGGCGCTTGGTGAAATCGAGTGTCAGGACGCCTTCATTCGCCGCGTCATGCGGCTTTGCCATCGGGACATCCGACGTGTGAATCTGTGCCGTCATCATCGACGACAGGCCGCGGGCGAAACCGGCAACGCCGGCCGCGTGGGATTCCTTGGCGGAAATCAGGGCAGCCAGGACGACCGCCGAAATGACAAGCTTCTTGATCATGGAACTGCACCCTGCTTCAAAATGGACGACTTTTTCGCCGCCTCGTTTCTTCATGACCCAAACATACGCAGGATGGTTTTCGGCCCGCTTAAGCAGAAAGGTGCAATTTTATTGAAATCGAATTTTTTCCCGGCTTGGCACAGGCCGAAATCAAGGCGCGCGCAAAAAGGCACCGCCCCGGGCGGAAAATGATGCTTTTCGAGACGCGGCCGATCTCCTAACCCTGTGCCGATATGGACAGAGGGGTGCGGAGAGCATGGGCAAGCCGTTTTACTGGAACGAACTCACCACCTACGATTTCGCACATCTTTCGCCTGAAAAGACGATCGCCATCCTGCCGATCGCCTCGACCGAACAGCATGGCCCGCACCTGCCGATCGCAACCGATGTGGCAATCGGCAACGGCATGATCGCCGAACTGAAAGCCCAGCGCCCGGAAGAACTCGACATTCTCGTTCTGCCCACCCAGGAAATCGGCAAGGCGAACGAACATGTTTACGGTCCCGGCACGCTATCCTTCGGCCCGGAGCTGCTCATCCCGATGTGGACCGCGATAGGCGCCAAGGTGGCGGAAGCCGGCGTGCGCAAGCTCGTCTTCGTCAACTCGCATGGCGGCAATGTCGATATCATGAGCATTGTCGGCCGCGAGCTGCGCGTTCGCCACCAGATGGCGGTGATCGGCACGCAATGGGGCCGTTTCGGCAATCCGCCGGGCCTGATCAGCGATCATGAGCAGAAATACGGCATCCATGGTGGCGAAGTCGAAACCTCGCTGATGCTGCATTTTCGGCCCGAACTCGTGCGGATGGATAAGGCGCAGAACTTCGTCTCGGTTGCCGAAACCCGCTCGAAATTCATGCAGCCCGCCCCGCCACATGTTCTCTCCTGGCTTGCGCATGACCTGAACCCGAATGGCGTCGTCGGCGATGCCTCGAAGGGGACGGCGGAAAAGGGCGCAGCCATCTGCCGCCATCAGGTCGCGGGCTTCATCGAGATGCTGCGCGAATTCGAAACTTTTGCGCTTTCGGAACTCTACTCCCGCTGAATATCGCGCGGCTGCGGCGGCACATGCCCCTTGGCCTGCAGTTCCGCGACCATAGCACCAAGCTCCGACAGCAGGAATTCGAGAAACAGGCTGGTCGCCGTATCGAGCGCGGTGCGCGACCGGGCAAACAGCTTCATCGGCTGATGACGGGCATGCGAATTGGCAAGCGGCCGGAACACCAACTCCCCGCGCCGGCATTCCGGCAAAACATCGAGCGGATTAAGCAGCGTCAGCCCGATGCCGGACTTCACGAGCTTTTTCAGCATGTCCGAAGCATTGCTTTCCACCACAGGCTCGACCGGCACCGACAGCGGTGAGAAGGCGAGATCGATGATATTGCGCAGACTGGTGCCGGGCTGCGCCAGCACCAGCGGCTCCTGCGCCACCTCGACCAGATCGACCGGCCCCTCTTCCTTCGCCAGCCGATGCCCCGGCGGCAGTACCGCGCCAATGGGGATGTCGAAGTTGGCGAGTGTCCGGATGCCGGGCGTCGCAGCGATATTGAAGCCGATGCCGAGATCCACCTCGCCGGCCAGTACCGGCTGCAGCGTGTTGGACGGCCCATCATTCCGCAGATGTACCCGCACCCGCGGATGCTGCCTGACGAAATTGGCGATGACCTCCGGCAGCGGCCCTGAGGCCAGCCCGACCGTCGCGACCAGCGATACCTTGCCCGCCTGCGGCATCTTCAGTCCGCGAATGCGCGCCTCCGTGCGCTCATAGGCCTTCAGCACCTCACGGATATGCTCGATGCAGAGCTCGCCCGCTGCCGTGAGCTTCAATCCACGCGGCATGCGCTCGAAGATCGGCGCACCCAGCTCCTCTTCCAGAGCCAGGATCTGCCGGTTGATCGCCGAGGAGGCGACGTTCAGCCGCGCTGCCGCCTTGCGGATCGAACCGCAACGGGCGATCTCGTCGATATACTGAAGTTTTCGCGAGTGCAGCATTTTGAGCAGAACCTCGTTGCATATTTTTTGATCATGCCGCACAATTTGGCAGATCAAAATTGAAGCGATGCCATAAAGGCATCAATGCGCACGAAATTTGATGCTTTTCAAAGAGCAACGCAACCGTACAAATGCAAGAAAACAAGGGCTCTCACGATGCCGCACGGTTTAACAGGGGAACAGCTCACCATGCCCAATACATTGACAATGAAGGGTTTTCTGGCCGCGCTCGGTCTGGGTGCCGCAGCGTTTACCGCTCAGCCTGCGGCCGCGCTGGATGAAGTCTCCTACGGCACCAACTGGCTTGCCCAGGCCGAGCATGGCGGCTTCTATCAGGCTGTCGCCGACGGCACCTATGAGAAGCATGGCCTGAAGGTGAAGATCGTCCAGGGCGGTCCGAACGCGGCCAACCGCGCATTGCTGATTGCCGGCAAGGTCGATTTCTACATGGGCGGCCCGCTAGGCGATATGGATGCCGTCAAGCAGGGCATTCCGATGGTCAGCGTCGCTTCGATCTTCCAGAAGGACCCGCAGGTGCTGATGGCCCATCCGGATGTCGGCATCGACAAGTTCGAAGACCTCGCCAAGGCCGGCTCGATCTTCATGGGCAAGGACGGCTACGTTACCTATTTCGAGTGGATGAAGAAGAACTTCAAAGGCTTCAGCGACGCGCAGTTCAAGCCCTACACGTTCAACCCGGCTCCCTTCATCGCCGACAAAAAATCCGCCCAGCAGGGTTATCTGACCTCGGAGCCCTACGAGATCGAGAAACAGGCCGGCTGGAAGCCGAAGGTCTTCCTGATCGCCGATGCCGGCTACGGCCCCTATTCAACGATGATTACCACCACGCAGCCAATGATCGATAAGAAACCCGACGTCGTGCAGCGCTTCGTCGATGCCTCGATCGAGGGCTGGTATAGCTATCTCTATGGCGACAACAAAGCCGCCAACGACCTGATCAAGAAGGACAATCCGGAAATGACGGATGGCCAGATCGCCTATTCCATCGCCAAGATGAAGGAATATGGCATCGTGGTTTCCGGCGATGCCGAAACCAAGGGCATCGGCTGCATGACCGACGAGCGCTACAAGAAGTTCTTCGATAGCATGGTCGCAATCAACGTCGAGCCAGCCGATCTGGATTACAAGAAGGCTTATTCCACCAAGTTCGTCTGCAAGGGCGTCGGAATGGCGCTGAAGAAGTAGAGCTATCCTTGCCCCTCACCCTAACCCTCTCCCCGCATGCGGGGAGAGGGGACTTGCCTCAAGCACCGCCAAAGGCGGAAGTACCCGGTGCGCATATCCCTTCTCCCCGCGAGCGGGGAGAAGGTGGCGGCAGCCGGATGAGGGGCAGCTCTTCTCATGTTCGCAAGGCCCGAAATGACCACATCTCAAGCCCCGCTGATGCCAGCACCCGGAGATGCCCGCAAACGCCCGCTGGTCGTGATGCGCAGCGTCTCCAAGATGTTTTCGAGCGGCACGCTCGCGCTCTCAGGCATGTCGCTCACCGTCGAGGGTGGCGAATTCGTCAGCCTGCTCGGCCCCTCCGGCTGCGGCAAGTCGACGGCGCTTCGCATCATCGCCGGCCTTGGCGATGTCTCTACCGGCTCCATCGACTGGCCAAGCTCCCGCATCAATTCCAAGGGCCTGCCGGAAGGCGATATTTCCTTCGTCTTCCAGGAGCCAACGCTGATGCCGTGGCAAACGGTGTTCGGCAATGTCTACTTGCCATTGAAACTGCGCGGCGTCTCTAAAGCCGCCGCCCGCGACGAGATCATGAAAACGCTGGCGACCGTCGGCCTCCAGGATTTCGCCGAAGCCTATCCGCGCGAACTTTCCGGCGGCATGAAGATGCGCGTCTCGATCGCCCGCGCGCTCGTTACCAAGCCGAAGCTTCTCCTGATGGACGAGCCCTTCGCGGCGCTCGACGAAATTACCCGCCAGAAGCTGAATGACGACGTGCTGCGGCTCTGGCGCGAGACCGGCATCACGGTGATCTTCGTTACCCACTCCGTCTTCGAATCCGCCTATCTTTCCAACCGCATCGTGGTGATGAAGGCGCGGCCCGGCCGGGTGCATGCGGATTTCCCGCTCGTCACCAGCATGAGCCGCGACGCCCATTACCGCACCTCGGAAGACTATCGGCAGGCCTGCGAAAAAGTCTCCAACATGCTGCTCGAGGCGATCGGCGGGGAGGAACATTGATGAGCGAAGCACAGCCCCTCGCCCCGCCAAAACCCGGCTTTTTCGGCCGCAATCGCGAAACGATCCTGCGGACGATCATCCCCATCTGCGTCGTCGTCGCGCTGATCCTGCTCTGGCAGCTGATCATCACCGCCAACGGCATCCCGCAATATATCCTGCCCGGCCCACTCGCCGTTGCCACTTCGCTCTACAACGACTGGGGCACGCTCTGGCCGGCGCTCTGGGTCACGACGCAGATCACCATGCAGGCGCTAACGCTGGCGCTGATCGGCGGCGTCGGCATCGCCATCTTCCTCGTCCAGTCGAAATGGATCGAGACGGCCTTCTACCCGATCACCGTCATCCTGCAGGTCACCCCGATCGTGGCGATCGCGCCGCTGATCCTGATCTACGCGCCGACCACCCAGGTCGCGCTGCTGATCTGCGCCTTCCTCGTCGCCTTCTTCCCGATCCTGTCCAACATGGTGCAGGGCTTGAAGAGCGTTGACCACAACCTGCTCAACCTCTTCGATCTCTACGGCGCCTCTCGCTGGCAAACGCTGCTTTACCTGAAGCTCCCCTCCTCGCTCCCCTATTTCATGACGGGCCTCAGGATCGGCGGCGGCCTTGCGCTGATCGCTGCCGTCGTGGCCGAGTTTGCGGCAGGCTCAGCGGGTGCCGGCTCCGGCCTCGCCTTCCGCCTGCTGGAATCGCAATACCGTCTCAATATTCCAAGGCTTTTTGCCGCCCTGGTCTTGCTCTCGCTGCTCGGCGTGGTGATCTTCGCCATCACGTCCTTCATTTCCTGGCTTAGCCTGCACCGCTGGCATGAAAGCAGCCTGAAGAGAGAAAACTGATGACAGCCTTCATGACGTTGCCCGATGCCCCGCGGTTCGCACTGACCGATGCAACGCTGCCCGCGGTTCTGGTCAAAGGCTTTGCCGCCCGCGACCGCGAAGGCCTGATCTACGCGGATATCATTATCGCCGATGGCAAGATCGAAAAGATTCTGCCCGCCGGCACTGCCCCCGCCGATCTGCCGAAAGCCGATATGCTGGGCGGCATGGTCTGGCCGTGCTTCACCGATATGCACACCCATCTCGACAAGGGCCACATCTGGGACCGCCGCAGCAACCCCGACGGCTCCTTTATCGGCGCACTGAACAATGTCCGCACCGATCGCGAAAAGAACTGGTCGGCTGATGACGTGCGCGCCCGCATGGAATTCTCGCTGAAGACTGCCTATGCGCACGGCACCAAGCTGATCCGCACCCATCTCGACAGCCTGCCCCCGCAACCGCGCATCTCCTTCCCCGTCTTCTCGGACATGCGCGCCGAATGGAAAGGCCGCATCGAACTGCAGGCTGTTGCGCTGTTCCCGGTGGACAATATCTGGGACGAAGCCTTCTTCACCGATCTCGTCTCGGTCGTCGCCAAACATGGCGGCCTGCTGGGCGGCGTGCCGCAAATGTGGCCGGACCTCGACGCCCGCCTCGACCTGCTGATGCGCACCGCCGCAGACAATGGCCTCGATATCGACCTGCATGTCGACGAAACCGAAGACAAGCAGGTTCTTGCACTCGAAAAGGTCGCCGAAGCGAAAATCCGTAACCGTTTCGAAGGCGCGGTCACCGTCGGCCATTGCTGCTCGCTGGCGCGGCAGGACGATGAGGTGGCCAAGCGCGTCGTCGACAAGGCCGCAGAAGCCGGACTCTCTGTCGTGTCGCTCCCCATGTGCAACATGTACCTGCAAGACCGCCATGCTGGCCGCACGCCCCGCTGGCGCGGCGTCACCCTTTTCCATGAACTGACCGCCGCCGGCGTCAAGACAGCCGTCTCCTCCGACAACACTCGCGATCCGTTCTACGCCTATGGCGACATGGACCCGGTCGAAGTGTTCCGCGAGGCGGTGCGCATCCTGCATCTCGACCACCCGCTCGACACATCAGCCCGCGTCGTCACCTCGACGCCGGCGGAAATCCTCGGCCGCCCGGATATAGGCATCATCGCCGAAGGTGCGCCGGCTGATCTCGTGCTCTTCAGCGCCCGCCGCTGGAGCGAATTCCTTTCCCGTCCGCAGGCCGACCGCATCGTGATGCGGAATGGCAAGGGCATCGACCGTCGCCTGCCGGATTACCGTGACCTGGACCCCATTTTGGATAAGTGACCATGCGCCCGAAAAGTGGAAGCCGGTTTTCGGCCAAGCGCGTGGTCCAAAAGGAAAAATAACATGCCGGATTACGCCAAGATCAAACAGGAACTCGCAGGCATCGCGATCGAGGACAACCCTGCCCTCGTCCGCCAGAAGAGCCGCGATTTCTATTGGTACTCCCCCCTCCTCAAGAAAGAACTCGACGGCGTCACTGCCGATATCGTCGTCTCGCCGAAGACCGAGGAAGAAGTCATTCAGGTCCTGAAGGTCGCCTTCGCGCATGGCGTGCCCGTCACCCCGCGCGGTGCCGGCACCGGCAATTACGGTCAGGCCATGCCGCTCTCCGGCGGCATCGTGCTGAACCTCATCAACATGAACAAGGTCAAGGAAATCCATCCGGGCCGCGTCATCGCCGAACCGGGCATCGTGATTGCCGAGCTTGACCGCCAGACCAAGGCCCATTCCGGCCAGGAACTGCGCTTCCACCCTTCCACGGCCCAGACGGCGACGATCGGCGGCTTCATTGCCGGCGGCTCCGGCGGCGTCGGCTCGATCCATTGGGGCGGGTTGCGCGATCTCGGCAATATCCTGCGCCTGCGCGTCGTCACCATGGAAGCAGAGCCGCGCGTGCTCGATCTCACCGCCTGGGACCTGCAGAAGGTGACCCATGCCTACGGTACCAACGGCATCATCGTCGAAGTCGAGATGCCGCTCGCGCCGGCCTATGACTGGGTGGACGTGCTGGTCGGTTACGATGATTTCATGGATGCGGTCCGCTTCGGTGACGCGATCGGCCACAAGAACGGCATCCTAGTCAAGGAAATCGCCACGATCGCCGCCCCGATCCCCTACGACTATTTCCCGCGCCACAAACCCTTCATCCGGCATCGCGGCCAGTCGATCTGCGTGCTGATGGTCGCGCCGCATTCCATGGATGCCTTCACCGCCTTTACCGAACGTCAGAAGGGCGAAATCCTGTTCCGCTCGGACAAGGTGGAGAGCATGAAGGGCATCCCGCATGCCTATGAACTCGCCTGGAACCATACGACGCTGCGCGCCCTGAAGGTCGATCCGGGTTTCACCTATCTGCAGGTCCAGTATCCGGGACCTGACCATGTCGCCAAGGTGCAGAAGATGACGGAAATCTTCGGCGACGAAGTGCCGGGCCATCTCGAATTCATCAAGTTCGACGGCCGCATCCAATGCTCCGGGCTTCCGTTGGTTCGTTACACGACCAAGGAACGGCTGGAGGAGATCATGCAGATCCACCGCGACCATGGCTGCCCCATCTTCAACCCGCACCGCTACACGCTGGAAGAAGGCGGCATGAAGCAGACGGACGTCGTACAGCTCGCCTTCAAGAAGGAGACCGACCCGAAAGGCCTGCTCAATCCCGGCAAGATGATCGCCTGGGACAATCCGGACTTCGATTTCTCCGCCGGCAAGAATTACCTTTTCCCCGGCCTTGCGGTGGCGGACGGCTGATGCGGGTCCTGCTCATCCACTCCCACCCGGTCGAGGAAAGTTTTGGCAATGCCCTTTACCGGCAGGCTCGCGAAAGCCTGCAAAAGGCCGGGCACGAGGTGGATGACTGCAATCTTTATGCCGAAAATTTCGACCCGGTCATGTCCCGCCATGACCGGATGATCTACCACACCTACCCGGACAATCTGGGGCTGGTGAAACCCTATGTCGACCGCCTGCAGAAGGCGGAAGGTCTCGTGATAGTCACCCCAGTCTGGAATTTCGGTTGGCCCGCCATGCTGAAAGGCTATTTCGACCGAGTCTGGCTCCCCGGCATCACCTTCGAACTGAAGGACGGCATGCTGACACGCAAGCTCCACATCGAAAAGGTCGCGGTCATCACCACCTACGGCGCCACCCGCTGGCGCGCCTTCCTCGCCGGCGACCCGCCGCGCAAGCTGGCAAAACGGGTATTGCGGGTGCAAACGAACCCGGCGCGGGCGGTGACCTATCTGGCGCATTACGACATGAACAATTGCACGCCTGAAACGCGGGCTGCGTTTCTGGGCAAGGTGAAGCGGGAGATGGAACGTTTTTAGCGGTTGCCGCCTCGCTAAATTTGCCACCAGCGAAGACCTCTTGATATAAATTCGCAATCAGCTATCTTTTGGCAATGAAGAAGATAGCTTACAGCAAATCGTCGCTCAAAGTTTTGCGCAGGCTGCCTTCTAATGAAGCAAAGCGGATCACGTCAAAAATCGAACAATATGCCAGCGATCCGAAATCGCTCGCAAATAACGTCAAAGCCCTCGTCGGGTCGCCTTACATACGCCTTCGGATAGGCGATTGGCGGGCCATCATGGACGATCAAGGCAACGTTATAGACGTGATCAAGATCGGCCCTCGCGGTAGCATCTATGAATAGGAAAGCGGCCATGCAGACCATCACTACACCGAATGGAGAAACGCTCGTCGTCATTCCTCTGGCTGAATACGAAGATCTCTTGGACAAAGCCGACGTCGTCGCCGCCGATAAGGTGAAGGCAGACATTGCCGCCGGGCGAGACGAACTCGTCCCCTCCGAAATCGTCAGTCGACTGATCGCCGGTGAAAACCCCATCAAGGTCTGGCGCTCTCATCGCGGCATGACAGCGCGCGATCTTGCCGCCCAAGCTGATCTTAGTGCGCCCTATCTGTCCGAGATAGAAAGCGGCAAGAAGGAAGGCAGCCTTTCAGCCATGAAACGCATTGCTGAAGCTCTTGGGTTGGATCTGGATGACCTCGCATAGCCAGCCCTCGCAAACCCGTTAAACTTTTCCTTAAATTTTACCTGTCATTAATCTCTCGGAACACAGAGAGATAGTGCGATGCGTATTGCGTTTTTCATCGCCCTCATGGCCATAACCTTGTCCGCTTGTGCCTCTGCGCCGAGCCGGATCAACAATGCCTGCGCGATCTTTGAGCAGCGGGATGGCCTTTTCAACAACTGGTCGCGGCAGGCCAAGCGTGTCGAGCGCGAATTTGGCGTGCCGGTGCCGATCCTGATGGCGACGATCTACGTCGAGTCCGGTTTCCAGCCCTATGCCAAGCCGCAGCGGAAATACATTCTCGGCTTCATTCCCTGGGGACGCATTTCATCGGCCTATGGTTATGCACAGGCGCTGGACGGCACATGGGCCACCTACAAGGCCGATACCGGCCATTGGAGCGCCAGCCGCAGCGATTTCGGCGACGCAATCCATTTCGTCGGCTGGTATCATCATCGCAGCAGCCAGAAGAACGGCATTCCGCTGACCGACGGATATAACCTCTACCTCGCCTATTATGCCGGCCATGCAGGTTACGAACGCGGACAGTTCACCAGCGGCATTCGCGGCGCCGCCCAGAAATCAGCCAACATGGCACGACAATATGAACAGCAACTCAGAGGCTGCGGTTACTAATATATAGCGGCACAGTTGTGCCAGCACCCACTCAACGCGTTGGCAGCAAGCTCAACCGCTCGACAGGTCAAGACTAACGGCTGACGACGATCCGTGTGTTCGACAGGCCGTACTGGCTGGCGAGCGAGAAAAAGGTCGCGGCGTTTTGCGGATGCAGGCGAATGCAACCATGCGAAGCCGGACGGCCGAGACGTTTGGTCTCGAAGGTCGCATGCACAGCGTAACCGCCATTGTAGAAAACCGCGAACGGCATCGGTGCATCGTCATACTTGCGCGAACGATGATCGCGCGACAGCCACTTGGCGCTCCAGACGCCGACCGGTGTCGAATAACCCGGCCGCGCGGTCGAGACCTTCCATTCGTGCGTGACGATGCCATCCTGGCTGACCGTCATCGTCTGCGTGTCCAGACTGACGCTGGCGACGAGACTTGCGGAAAACGCCGAAGGCGCGAGAAACTGCGCGCAGACAAGCGCTGCGGCTGCACCTAAGAACTTGCGCATTGAAACCCCCACTCTTTGCCCCTGCAACAAGCTGATACCCCTCTCAGCTCAACGAATACTTAAGGGCAAGTGCCGATTTCTGGCAAATCACAAGTATGGAACCTTTAAAGCCAGTAAAAACGATCGCGTGATCAATAAAAGATGAATCTCGCTCACAATCATTGAAATGCGGCTGATAATCATAGCGTCAATTGCTACGGCCCGAACTAAAATACTTTCGCCGCCGTAACCTCCACCTCGACGAGGAATTCCGCCCGAGTGAAACCACCGACCACGATCAGCGTCGAGACAGGTTTCGGATCGAGCGTATAACGATCGCGCACCGCCATATAGGCGGGGAAATCTTCACGCGTCGTGACGAAACCGGCAATGCGGATGACGTCCGCATAGGTCATGCCCGCCTCTTCAAGTATCGCACCGATCGCCTGGAAGCAGAGTTCGGCCTGGGCCGCGACACCAGACGGGATCTTGTCCTCGGTCGAAATGCCGAGCTGGCCTGAGGTCACCAGCAGGCTGGCGCCGGGCGGCACCAGCAGGCCGTGATTGTAACCGCCGAACGGCTTGCGTACGGACGGCGGGTTGAAGGTCTTTTTCATGTCAGGCGCCATGACCGACGATGCCCTTGATTTCGAGGAAGTCGTGAATGCCCCAATCGGCATATTCGCGCCCATTGCCGGACTGCTTGTAGCCGCCGAATGGCGCAAACAGATCCCAATCCGGCCCGTTGATATAGACCGAGCCGGCACGCAGGCGTGCCGCGACCTTGCGGGCATGGCCAAGCTCACCCTGGATATAGGCCGCCAACCCATAGGGCGTGTCGTTGGCGATCTCGATCGCCTGCTCCTCGCTCTCGTAGGGCAGGATAGACAGCACCGGCCCGAAGATTTCCTCCCGTGCGATGGTCATGTCATTGGTGACGTTACCGAACACGGTGGGGCGAATATAGTAGCCGCGATTGAGGTTTTCCGGCCGGCCCGGGCCGCCGGTGACGAGCGTCGCACCTTCGGCAATGCCGGCCTCGATCAGCCGCTGAATCTTGTCGAACTGGATCTGACTGACCACGGGGCCGAGATCGGTGCCTTCCGTGCGCGGATCGCCGGTTGTTAGCTTCTCGGCCGCAGCCTTGGCAATGCCGAGCGCCTCGTCGTGACGGGCAGCCGGCACCAGCATGCGGGTCGGCGCGTCGCAGGATTGGCCGGAATTGCCGAAGCAGGTCGTCACGCCGTCCGTCACTGCCTTTTCGAAATCCGCATCCGGCAGGATGATGTTCGGCGACTTGCCGCCAAGCTCCTGTGCCACGCGCTTCACGGTATCGGCAGCGGTCTTCGCGACGATGATGCCGGCCCGCGTCGAGCCGGTAAAGGACACCATATCGACATCCGGATGACCGGCCATCACCTGACCCACATCCGGGCCGGTGCCGTTGACGAGATTGAAGACACCCTTCGGCGTACCGGCGGCCTCCATCACCTCTGCAAAAATGATGCCGGAAATCGGGGCGATTTCGGAAGGCTTCAGCACCATGGTGCAGCCGGCGGCGATCGCCGGACCGACCTTGCAGGTGATCTGGTTGAGCGGCCAGTTCCACGGCGTGATCAGCGCGCAGACGCCGATCGGTTCCTTGACGACCAGCGTGCTGCCGCGCTGCTCGGTGAATACGTAATTTTCGAAAGCCTCGATCGTTGCCTTCAGGTGGCCGTGACCGGCAGCCGCCTGCGCATCGCGGGCGAAGGTGAGCGGTGCGCCCATCTCCTGCGACACCGCCTTGGCGATATCCTCGTAGCGGTTTTCGTATTCGGCAAGGATGCGCTTAAGGAGAGCTAGGCGCTCGGCATGCGACCATTGGGAAAACGCCGGGAACGCGGCTTTCGCAGAGGCGACGGCCTTGTCCACATCCGCCTTCGAACCCAGCGCGATCTGCGTATAGGCCTCTTCGGTCGACGGATCGATCACGTCGAGTGCGACGGGAATCACGGGTTCCACCCAAGCCCCGTCGATGAAGAATTTCAGATGGTTGCTCATGGTAGACCTCCCGGAATGCGACGCGGAATTGGTGAGGCACTATCGGCGATCACAATTTCCGCGGCAAGCCCGGAAGGATAAAAGTGAGCATGCATTTGCCCCTCATCCGCCTGCCGGCACCTTCTCCCCGTTTTGACGGGGAAAAGGAATATGCCGCACCGTCTCCGAAACCCATAAGCGTTGCTTAGGGCGCGTCCCCTCTCCCCGTCAAACGGGGAGAGGGTTAGGGTGAGGGGCAAACCTATACTGTGATGTGTCAGCGACAGGCGCTATTCCATCGCCGTACTATGATCCACCACCGGCGGCTTTGCTGGCTTCCGCAGCACCAGGATCAACGGCATCACCACGACCGACATGATCATCAGCAGTTTGAAATCGTCCATGTAAGCGATGATCGTCGATTGCAGCGTGATGAGATTGTCGAGCGATGCGGCACCCACTGCTGTCGTCGGGTCGAGGCCGGCTGCCGCCTTGGTATGCAGCATCGGATTGAACGGCGTGATGTAGCTCGCCATGTCCGCATGGTTTCGCTGCACGTTCTCCACAAGCAGCGCCGAGACCACCGCAATGCCGACACTGGAGCCGATATTGCGCGACAGGTTGTAGAGGCCGGTACCATCGCCGCGCATATGAGCGGGCAGCGTCGCAAATGCGATCGTCGTCAGCGGCACGAACAGGAAGCCGAGACCTGCGCCTTGTATGAAGCCAACATAAATGATCGTCCATTGTGAGACGTCCGGCGTCCAGCCCATCATATCGTACATCGCCCAGGCAGTGATCGAAAAGCCGAGGAACAGCAGGATGCGCGTATCTACCTTGCCGACCAGCCGGCCGACCAGGAACATGCAAGCCATGGTACCGAGCCCGCGCGGCCCCATAACGATGCCGGCGGTGATGACCGGATAACCCATCAGAGACTGCAGATAGGGTGTCATCAGCGCCAGCGAGGCGAGATAGGTGACGCCGATCACGAAGATGAACAGCATGCTGACGGCAAAGTTCTGGTCGAGGAAAAGCCGGGGATTGATGAACGACTTTTCGGTTGTGAACGTATGAACGAGCAGGAGATAGAAGGCGGCCGCGCAGACCATAGCTTCAACGACAATCTCGCTTGAAGAGAACCAGTCGAGCTGCTGGCCGCGATCGAGGAAAAGCTGCAGCGAGGCGATGGCGAGCGACAACATGCCGAAACCGAACCAGTCGAGTTTGGCTTTGGCATCGATCTTTGTCTCGGTGACGAACATGCTGATGCCGAAAAAGGCCAGCGCACCGATCGGCACGTTGATGTAGAAGACCCAGCGCCAGCTGATATTGTCGGTGAGCCAGCCGCCGATCACCGGCCCGAGCACCGGACCGACCATGACGGAAACGCCGAACAGCGCCATCGCCGAACCGCGTTCCTCGACCGAATAGATATCGAGCATGATGCCCTGGGACAGCGGCACGAGCGCCGCGCCGAACAGGCCCTGCATCAGCCGGAAGCCGACGATCTGCGGCAGCGATTGGGCAAGCCCGCATAGGATGGAAGCGGCGACGAAACCGGTGATCGCCCCGAGCAAAACCCGCTTGCGGCCGAACTTGGCGGCAAGGAAGCCGGACGGCGGCGTCATGATCGCTGCGGCAACGATATAAGAAGTGAGCACCCAGTTGATCTGGTCGGCGGAAGCCGCCACGCTGCCTTGAATATAAGGCAGCGCCACGTTGGCGATGGTCGTGTCGAGCGCCTGCATGATAACGGCGAGAATGACGCAGGCCGTTATAGCGCCGCGATTGGCCACCACGGCGGATGCCGCTGGTGAAGCCGTGTTACTCATGTGCGTAGGCCTTCGACATATCCACCAGCTTCTGAGCAAATTCCGGCAGACCGCGCTTATGGCCGGTGTCGATATCGACAACCGTGCTCATGCCGGCTCTTAGCGGTGGCTTGCCTTCGGCGCTTGCCGGATCGATCGTCACCCGCATCGGAATGCGCTGCACGACCTTAACCCAGTTGCCGGACGTGTTCTGGGCCGGAAGCAACGCGAAGCTCGCGCCCGAAGCCGGGCTGACGCTCGCGACCAGCCCCTTCCATTCGACGCCCGGATAGGTATCGACGGTGATCGTCACCGGCTGGCCGGGCTTCACATAGGTGAGCTCGGTTTCCTTCGGATTGGCGTTGATCCACATGTTCTTCGTGGAAACCAGCGAAAAGCCCTGCTGCGCGGCATCCAGATAGCTGCCAATCTGCAGCGCGCTGACATTGGTGACGATGCCGTCGAACGGTGCTTTGACGACCGTGTCGTCCAGCTGCCGTTGCGCATCGTCGACCGCCGACTGGGCTTGCAGATAGATCGGGTTCTGCTCGATCGGCTGGTCGGCATTGCCGCCGAGCTGCGCGAGCGTCGACTGGGCCTGCGCGTTGGCAACATCTACCTTCTGCTTGGCCGCATCGAGATTGTGCTTGGCGTCGTCATAGGCGCCCTGCGTCGCCGCAGCACCTGAGATCAGCCGCTGCTGGCGTTCCAAGACGGTCTGGTAATAGGGAATATCGGCCTGCGCCTGGGCGATCTGCGCCAGCGATTCCTTGTAGGAGGCCTGCAGATTCAGAAGCTGGTTGCGGGCTGCACCGAGCTTCGCTTGCGCGCCCGCAAGCGCGATCCTGAAACTGTCCGGCTTCAGGGTGAAGAGGGTCTGGCCCTGCTTCACCTCTTCGTTCTCATGCACGTTGACCGATGCGACGGTGCCGGCGACATCCGTCGAGACGCCGACGATATCGGCCTGCAGATAGGCATTGTCTGTGGACATGATCTGCCCACCCTCGACGTAATAATAGCCGCCGACCACGAGCGCGACCGGCAGAAGCGCGAAGAGCAGCGGGCGCTTGAGGCTGCGGCGCTTCTTCGGCTTGGGCATTTCCGGCAGCGGCTGGCTGGCGGTTTCAAGGACGGTGACATTGCTGGTTTCGGAACCAGCTTCGGACGAACGTGCGGAATTGTCGGTCATGGGAGAACGTCTTCAAGCTTTGTCGGCCGGCGCGCGGCAGGCCGTAACGAGGTTGGATTTCATCTGTTCTAGAATTTCGTAAAGTCGGGCACGGTCGGCGTCCGAGATGCCCTGCAGAGCGTCCTGGCGGGTCGCCTCGCCGAGCGCGCGGCCGTCGTCGAGCAAAGCGCGCGAACTTTCGGTCGTATAAAGCAGCGCGATCCGCCGATCGGTTTCATGCGGACGACGCTCGATCAGGCCGCGTTCGGCGAGATTATCGAGCACTCGCATCAGCGAGATCGGCGAAATCTCAAGCAATTCCGCCAGCGCCTTCTGATGGATGCCCTCGCAACGGGCGAGATAGGCGATCGTCTGCCATTGTGCCCTTGTCAGGCCGACATCCTTCGCCCGTTGCTCGAAGCGCTTGCGAAACAGGCGCGCAACGTCATTCAGGAGAAAGCCGAGAGTCGGGGCGTTGTTGGGCATGGCGGAAAACTAGCTTGCTGATGATAAGCATGTATATATTCTTCGAGCCATTAACAATCGGTGCAGCTGCGACAACCTGTCACCGGCGCCTTCACACTTTCGTGCAACGCGGGAATCCGTTATTCTTCAGATGCTTTCCGAAAAGTTGCGACTGGGCTTTGAGCCAGAGTAAAACTCCTTACTCCGAAGAAGCAGTTTGGCGAGCGGCGACAGGATTTAGGAATTTCCTAACCCTCCCAGGCAGGACAATCGAAACGAAGCTTGGAAAAGCGTTTCGAAATTGCAGTTTATGCTTATATACCAAGAATTTATCGAGAATTAAGCTCTCTGTGTCAGTAGAGAATGCAAGGCGGCAGGCAACATCCCGCAGCGCTCGCAGTCATGTGCGGGCCAACGTTCACGAAAGGCAGAATGTTCGATGCGACGCAGTTTCCTGAATTATGCCCGCGCCGGCGCTCTTGCCGGTCTGCTGGCAATGTCCGCTCCCGCCGCCCACGCCGATACGCTTCAGCAGGACCTGAAGGATCTTTCCGAAAAACAGATCGAAGACAGCGTCGAATTCGCCTTCGGCAATGCGCTGTTCTTCATGTTCCACGAGGCCGGCCACCTGCTGGTCTCGGAATTCAGCCTGCCGGTTCTCGGCCGTGAAGAGGATGCGGTGGATACGCTTTCCACCCTGCTGCTTCTCGAAGCCGACGATGACGTGTTCGACACTGCCCTGATCGATTCCGTCGATGGCTGGACCTTTTCCGCCGACGCCAGCGAAGCGGCCGAAGAGGAACAGGCGCTGTGGGACGCCCATGGGCTCGACCGCCAGCGCGCTTTCAACATGGTCTGCCTGATGGTCGGCAAGGACCCGAAAAAATTCAAGCAATCCGCCGACGATGTCGAGATGCCGCAAAACCGCCGCCAGGAATGCGCCGGCGAATTCCAGAAAGCGCATGACAGCTGGTTCGGCGTGTTGAAGCCGCATCTGCGCACCGGTGACAAGAAGAGCAAGTTCACGATCACCTACAAGCCCGCCAAGACCAAGGATCTCAAGGACTATGTAGACCTTGTCAAGGAAGCGAAGGTGCTCGATCTTCTTAGCGAGCTGCTTTCCAGCCTCTACGTGCTGAAGGACGGCATCAAGCTGACGGCCGCCGAATGTGGCGAACCGAACGCCTATTGGTCAGCCGACGAAAGAGAAGTCACCTATTGCTACGAGCTGATGCAATATCACACGCAGGCCGTTGCCAAATATTTCCGCGAAGAGGAAAGCGGCGACAGCAGCGAAAGCGCCAGCAATGATAATGACGAAGAAGAGAGCAGCACCAAGCCGACAATCTCGAAAAATGTCATTGGCACGGCAACGCCGCGCAAATAAATCCACCGCCGCATGGCAGACGAAAACACCCGGCTTGGGTCAAGCCGGGTGTTTTTGGTTTCAGGCGCCATAGGGTCGGAAAAACGTCTTGGCCGCTTCGATCTCGTTCGGCCGGATTTCATGACCGCCCGAATGCCATTCCAGCGTCACCGCATCGCCCTGCCGCTTGAAATAATCGGCAAGCTCGGTCGTTAGCGGCACCGGCGAGATCGGATCATGCTGGCCGGCGGTGATCAGCACATGTGCCTTTTCCCCGTTCTTCCGGTCAGCCGGCTGGAACGGGATCAGCGGATGCATCAGCACGCCTGCCTCGAACAGGCCCGGCTTCTCGATCATGATATTGGCGAGAATGTTCGCGCCATTCGAGAAACCGAGGCCGAGAACGGTCGAGGACTCGTAACGTTCGCGATTGGCGGCCACGAATTCGCCCATCCGCTCGGTCGCCCGGGCAAGATCGTCGCAATCGTAAACGCCTTCCGCCTTGCGCCGGAAGAAGCGGGCCGCACCGTGTTCTGAAACATCGCCGCGCGGCGAGATTATCGTGGCACCCGGCAGAAGTCGGGAGCCGAAATCGAAGAACTGGTTCTCGTCGCCGCCGGTGCCGTGAAAGACGAACAGGATCGGTGCACCCGGCGCACCAGGCCGCGCCCGGTGCACATAGCTGTCGTAACTCATATCTGTTCTCCTAATACCGATGCCTTAAGCGATCGGCTCGAGATGCTTTTCAAGCTCGCTTCTCAGGTGCTCGTGCTGCGAGGGCAGCTTCAGGGCTTCGCCGAGATGGGCGGTATCCTCGTCGCGGTCGAAGCCAGGCTCGTTGGTGGCGATTTCAAACAGCACGCCGCCCGGCGTGCGGAAATAGATCGCCCAGAAGTAATCGCGGTCGATGACCGGGGTGACCTGATAGCCGGTATCCATCAGCGCCTTCCGGACTTCGAGCTGCTTTTCGCGGTTCTCGACCGCAAAGGCGATGTGATGGACGGAGCCGGCACCAAGCCGCGCACCGCTGATATTCGGCATGGTCTCAACGTCGATAAAGTCTGCACCATTGCCGCCAGGCATGCCGAAGCGGGTGACGCCATCCCTGGCATCGACCTGTTCGTAACCCATGAACTTCAACAGTTCGCTGGTGGCGCCATCATCGCGAAGACGGAAAGAAGCGGAGTGGAAACCACGGATCGCTTCGCTTTCGCCGACACCATTGCCGGTCCAAGGGGCACGCTTGTCGTCCTTCATTTCGACGAGGGCAAAACCATCGCCATCCGGACCTGCGAACTGCAGACGGTTTTCACCGAAGGCGCTATCGGCTTTCAGGCCATCGACGCCGGCCTTGGTCAGGCGATCGGTCCAGTAACCGAGCGTGCCTTCCGGAACGGAGAAGAGCGTCGTGCCGACTTCGCCGGTGCCGGGACGGCCGCGAGCGATATGCGGGAACGGGAAGTAAGTCATTACCGAGCCGGGCGTGCCGAGCTCATCGCCGTAATACAGATGGTAGACATCCGGAGCGTCGAAGTTGACGGTCTTCTTGACCCGGCGCAGGCCGAGCGTATCCGTGAAGAACTTGTTGTTGGTGCCGGCATTGCCAGCCATCGAAGTGACGTGATGGAGGCCTTTGATCTGGTCGAGCATTTTAAACTCCTTTTCAAGAGCCGCACCGGCGGCCCGTTGTTCTGGAGTGATATTTGGTCGATCAGGGTCGAATTGGATAGACGATCACATCCGAACGCATTGTTCGCTTTTCATTGACGAACAATGACCTATCGTTCACCGATCAAACACGATCCGGAAGTTTCCAATCGACCGGATCCTTGCCGATCGACTGCAGGTATTCGTTGGCCTTAGAGAACGGCCGCGACCCCAGGAAGCCGTTATGGGCAGACAGTGGCGATGGATGCGCCGACTTGATCACCAGATGCCGTTCCGTATCCACGAAGGCCGCCTTCTTCTGGGCGTAGGAGCCCCAGAGAATAAATACGACCCCGTCGCATTCGTCGTTGACGGTACGGATCACCGCATCGGTAAAGCGCTCCCAGCCCTTGCCCTGATGCGCGGCAGCCTTGCCTTCCTCGACGGTCAGCACGCTGTTCAGAAGCAGCACGCCCTGCTCCGCCCAATGCTCGAGGAACCCGTGATTGGCAGGCGGAATGCCGAGATCGCTCTGCATTTCCTTGTAGATGTTGACGAGCGACGGCGGGATGCGCACGCCGGGCTTTACCGAAAAGCACAGCCCATGCGCCTGGCCCTGACCGTGATACGGATCCTGGCCGAGGATCACCACCTT
>Ga0075365_10000098_pt1 | contig 25561 bp, 31 predicted proteins | sample EndMetdeltDD1765_FD_71387 | JGI IMG/M metagenome (GOLD analysis project Ga0075365, IMG submission 71387) | Populus endosphere microbial communities from Tennessee, USA - Endosphere MetaG P. deltoides DD176-5 | ecosystem: Host-associated > Plants > Roots > Endosphere | place: USA: Tennessee... | reverse complement strand
GATCAGGTCAGCGTAGTCATCCTCATCGGTGATGGGCAGAGTTGTGCCGTCCTCGAAGGTCGCATATCCGTAGCCGCCACAGCCGAGAATCCACTCCGCCATGAAGGTCAAGTCCCGCGAGGGGATATCGGCCTTGGCGAGGTGGTCAGCCGCGGTGAAACGCCGGATGGCGACCATGTAGATGGTCTGGACGGTCGTGACGGACGGCATGAACGGCATGCTGACGTCGAGGAACTCGGGCTTGTCCTGCAGGCGGTAGCCGTTGAAGGCGTCCTCCAGGATCTCCGGGTAACGCAGGAGCGCCTGCTTGAAGCCGATGTCGGCCGCGAGCGTGTCGCAGAACTGCGTGACCTGTGCCTCTTCGTCCGGGACGGCGTCGATGTCGTCGAACCCGAGTAGAACAGCCAGCATCCCCGAGAGGGTGCCAAAGTCACTGCGAGACAGCTTGATGCTGCCCTGCATGCTTCCGAATCTGCCCTTGCCGTTGAGCGACAGGAGGAGTCGGGCCACGGCGCTCAGCTCGTCTTGAGAGATGTCGTCGATGGTGCACACCTCCTCGTTGTTCGGGTCAACCTTGGGTGCAGGTGCAACCACGGTCGGGCGCCGAAGCATCCGATAGGTATGAATGCTTGCCAGGATCAGCACAAGTGCGATCGCGACCAGCAGACTGATCTTGGGAATGTCCATAGTTGCGACGCCTCCGCTTCTACTTGACCTCGTTGGTCTCGGCCGGCTGGGATGGTGCGTGGAGCTCCTCCAGGGCCTCGATCAACTCGATCTGCGGAAGGTACGGGACGAGTGCCTCGTACTCGACGGTCATCTCACAGACCCCCCAGAACGTCGATTGCGCGTCGCGCAGGAGGGCGCAGTGCGCGGTGAGCAGCTCCAGGAGGCTCTTCTCGCGGAAGATCTGCAGCAGGTTCAGGACCAGCTTCTCGGGCTTGGCCGCGTAGCTGTCGACGTCGATGATGCAGTCCAGGCCGCGAATGAAGTCAGCGTAGTCGTCACTCTTGACGATCTCGCTGATCTCATCGAACTTCCCGTGCAGACCCAACAGGCCGAAGCCGTCGAGAGCGAGCAGGAAGTTGACGGCCAGCACCAGCTGGGACGCCTGAACACCCGCGGCCACCTCATCGGCAGTGTCGCGCGAAGCGGCAGCCACCAGCAGGTAGTCGAAAACCCAGGGGTTGGGCTCGAACAGGCAGAACTTGCCGCGAGTGTCGTTGTCCAGGTACTCGTCGTAGTCGAGGTACAGTCCACGGATCGGAGCGGCGTACTTCAGGAGGAACTCCTCGAACTGCTTGTTGTACTTGAGCCACTCACAGAAACCGTTGACCGAGTCCTCGTCCGCCGGAACCTTGGCCATGGAGCCGTGGTTCAGCAGGTGTGCGAAGTCGGTCGAGAAGCAGGCGAATGCCCGGTCGGTGACGCCGTAGGCCGTCGAGACGTAGGTGAACTTGACGTCGCCCTTGCCGTAGTTGGCCAGGAGGAAGCGAGCCAGCTGGGCCATCTCCTCCGTTGTGAGGGCCGAGATGGGTTCACGCCGGCAGCGGTCTTCGGGCTTGAGCATGGCAGCAGCCAGGCGTTCACGTTCGCGCAAGGCGAGACTCGTGGCAGCGTTGGCGGCCGGGACACGGTTTGTCCAAGCGACAGGCGGGTGGACGGTTGTGGCGGCCGGCTGCTGCGTACGAGCGATGGCCTTGCGGGGGGTGTGAACGCGGGGGTTGCGGTACTGGCGCAGCCAGACGGCGATGCCAACGACAACCGCTACCAGACCTACGACGAGTGCTGCGAGAGCGACTCGCTGGTCATGGCCCCAGGCCAATGCGATCAACATGAGGGTACTGCCCTTCTGTCATCTTTGAGGATCCTCATAGAGAGAATTGTGTGTGTTTCACACAGATGACGCCGAAGGCCAAACGGCATTTGAACTTGGGCGTCATCTGTGGAATCTGTCTGTTTGTCAATGTGCTTTGGAGGCGATTAACAATCTCTCAACAAAACTAACTAATTATACAATATTTATCTTGAAAATACAATGTATTCAACCATTACCCCGATGTACTAGCTTTTTACCAAAAAATATGTTATAATATTAGGCGATACTCTTCGGAGCTCGTGCAGACACGCCGTGTGTTCTGCTTACCAGACAGAAGTGGGAGAACCACCATGATGCTCGCCAGCCGTACCGTTGCAGTGCTCATCGCCACCAAGACCAATGGTCTCGGGCGTGACAGCCTCGAACTGTTCATCGGTGACACTGCGTCCAAGCTCCAGCTGCCGGCCAACCCCGCGCCAGTGCTCGACCGTGCCAGTCTGCTGACCGCCGTGTACGCCTACACCGTCATCAGTCAGCCCGACGGCGACCTCACCGTCCGCGTCAGCGACCCGTCCCGACACATCGTGCACTTCACCGCCACCGGCACGTGCATCGAAATCCTGCAAGCGAACCTCGCTGAACAGGACCAGTACGCCGTGACTGACGTCAACAAGAAGCTCCAAGAGGCGTACTTCGAAGCCAACCGCGAAGAGTTCGAGAACGAACTCATCAGCGGCGACACGTCCGGCGCGACCGCACAGGTCAGCTTCTTCCTCCACGAGGACGACATCCTGGGCATGTCGAGCACGATCTTCGCACTGGGCAACCTGATCGCTTCCGCGGCCGACCAGCCGAACTACAACCCGACGACGGCCTGGCAGCCCCTGCGTGAGCACATCGGTCACTTCGCGTGACAACTGGGGTCGGCTGAGTGGGCGGCGGGAACAGGCAACAGCCTGAGTGGACCGTTCGAACATCGAACACCACACCCGCCGCCACTCCGTCTCCCCCCACTTCTGTCCCCAACCAAAGTTCTTAACTATGCTTAAGACTTTTGGCTGAGTAAGACGATTCGGGTCCCATTATCATCTCAAGATCTAAAAAGAGCCATCCGAAGATAGCTCTTTTTAGATGGTGGGCGAGGAGGGACTCGAACCCTCAAGACCGTAAGGCCAGCGGATTTTAAGTCCACCGCGTATACCAATTCCGCCACTCGCCCGCGATTACCAGGGTATTGTATCAAAACTCCCCTGGTAAAAGCCAGTTATTTCTAGTGATCTGGCCACGCGCTAAAGGTAATAGGCGTATGCGTATCAAGATTCTGGTCGGCAATAGCATCAGGGAAACTGTACTCAATAGTACGATGGCTCCAGCTGGTTGTTAGTTGTGGCTGCCCGGTACTGCCCAAGACCGGCGTGGAATCCATGCGAGCGTAGGCCGGGAGTAACGTTGCAGGATCGATGTAATACTGAACGTGTGCACCCTCACCACCGGCACCAAAGAACGTGTACGGATGCTTAGCAGCGTCAAGACCCGTCGACTGGAAGGCGTTCATAAAGTTCTGCATGCCCTGATACAGACTTCCCTGCTTTTGTGGCACAACGTTAAAGTCAACTTTTATGTACTGTTTATCCTTATTTGTGGTGAGCGCTACGCTATTAACGGTAATAACGCCTGATTTCTGCAATTTGGTTAGAAACGTATCGGCTTGCTTGTCGGTAAGGCCGCCTGCGTTCATGCCATCGTTAAGGTGCATTGTGACTGTATTTAGCTTACAGTCGGTGCTGTCGCTGGCTGGCTGCCACGATGGGCTTGTCGTCAGCTTGCTGTCATTATAGTTATACTGATCCGCACCGATACAGCGAACCTGGTACACACCAAGGTTGCTATAGGCATTTTCGTTGTAGCTGTACTTCTTATCCTGGTAATTAATAGCCGTGTCGAACAGCGAATATTGGTCGCCACGCTGATCGGCCTGCTGTGCGGTGTAGTAGACACCCCATTTGGTTTGCACGATCTGCTTGAGTGCAGCCTGCTTCATTACAGTCAACAGCGTCTTTTCTTTATCAAGACTGGCAACAGTCGCATCGGTCAGCGGATTTTTGGCAGCTGCCTGAAGCTCACTGAGGTTGTAGCTAATTTTTTGTTGTTGAGCAATCTTTTGCTGGTTTGAGTCATGGTTTAGCTTGAGGCCCAGGTATGCGCCAATGCCAAGTGCTGGCAAAATCACCAAAGCGGCAACAATAATCCAGAAAATCTTACGCTGTTTTTTATCGGCAGACGTCAAAGACGAAGGTGCTACTGCAGGCAGCTCTGCCATTTGTCCACCAAATTGCTGCGTTGGACCAAGCGGTTGTGTGCCATGAGGAGCCTGTGGATTTCCCCATTGTGGCGCGGGGACTGGTGCTTGCACCTCTGGATTAGCAGAAACGTGAGGCTGGAAAAAACGCTCCGGAGAGGGCTGGTGTGGTGCGCGCGCAACCTCTGGCAGATCAAGGTCGGCATCGCCAGTACCAAAGGCGTGCGGAATCTCGGGCATGGTCGGAATTACTGGCGCAGCAGGTTTTTCAGGCTCAGGCATTGCATCGGCAGCCGGGCGCATAATGGGCCGGTGCTGTTGCTCCGTTGGATGGTGTGGTGCGTCGTGGTTACGCTGCCATACAAATTCGCCCTCATCGTGCGGAGGAGTTGGTGCTTCAGGTACTGGTGCTGGCGCAGCAGGTTTTTCCGCCGGTGTTTCTGTTGGTTCCGTCGGCGTATTATTTGATTGCTGTGGCTGGTACGGTTTTGGCGTCCAGGGTTGATCATTTGGATTCATTGCATGGGTACTCGACTATTTACAATCAATTATAACAAAAATAGCCCACCTTCCGATGAACTATTTTGGAGGCACCGACCGGACTCGAACCGGTGTACAAGGTTTTGCAGACCTCTGCGTAACCACTCCGCCACGGCGCCACAGGGATACGATTTGGCTATTGTAACAGTTTTTTAGTGTTATGAACAGATGAAGTCTACCATTTATCGGTATGCTCAAAATCGCGACTTGGATCGTCCGGGTTTATAGCAACGTGCGGCATACGATAAGGGGCAAGGTCCATAGCTTCGTACTCTTCTGCCTCTTGCGACACAATAATTGGGGTCATGAGCGTTGACCCTTTTACCCACACGCCAGAAAAAGCTGGGTCTGAATGCTTTTTATCTTTTGATTGCGATGCTGTTACTGCCATATCGTTTGTGTTTACTGATTTTAGTATATCAGCAAGTCAGGCGGTCAGGCGAGTTAAATCTCGCAAAGCCTAGTAGCCCCCATACAGATCAGCATTTCCGAAATAGGTAAAGGTTTGCGAGCAGAAATATCGCATTGTGCTTTGCTCGTAGGGGTTCGGAAATTCGATCTGACAGTGCACGCCATTACCGTCTTTGACATAGACCGCGCCATACATAGTGCCGTCTTGGACATACCACAATCCGGGATTAAGCTCGGAATACCAAGGTTTCCACCCCTGTTGCTTTAGCTCATTCTCTACCTTCGGAGCCTGTTCCATGTATCGCTCTAGGGCACCCTGCCCCATATGGACTGGTTTTGATGCGTCAGCATGGCAGGAAATGGTCGTCGAGAAAATCTTTGCCTGACCGAGGTTGCAGGTAGGTGTTTGGAGCTCACCAAAGTAAAGCCCCAAGGTCTCAAATGGCTTATGCAACTGGTCATACCTACCCCGGTGAGCCTCGGTCAGATTACTCAGTCGATAGCGTTCTACCGCACGGGGCATAAGTTTTTCGCGAATGAGACCACGACATACATAACCTGCTCCCGCTACGATAAGTAGCACGAGCAACAGGTAGAGGTATGTTTTAACGTGTTTCATTTTGCTTTGTCGGTGTTAGGACTGGATCTGTATTGTCAGTATAGCAGAGCAATCAGATCTAGCGATATTCGGGATTCTGGTCTTTAGCGTTTGTAACATGCTCCCAGTCTTTCGTGGTATTGCCCACTGCTGGTATCCCGTCGTTATCCTTGAGCATACGGGCCATGTGCATAAGATTCCAGGCCATGAATGTTGCATTGCGGTTCGTAAAGTCGTTGTCGTAACCAACGGGCGTTTTTGAACCTTCAACAACGTCCCCGTAACTTGGGCCAGGGCCCGCCTCGCCAATCCAACCACAGTCTGCCTGAGGTGGGATAACATAACCGATGTGCTGCAACGCGTACAGGATATCCCGAGCACAATGCTTGATTCCATCTTCATTGCCCGTTACAACGCAGCCACCAGTTTTGCCGTAATACAGGTATTGATCTTTCGTGTTTCGGTCGCCGCTATAGGCGTACATACGTTCAATCACTAACGTTGCAACACTCGACTTTTCGCCGAGCCAGATTGGCGTACCAATCACCAGGATATCAGCCTGCATGATCTTTTTTTGAATCTCAGGCCACTCATCCTTCTGACCTTCTTCGGCACCGTCCTTAATCATGCCAAAGGCAATCTGGTGATCGAGCGCGTAGATATGCTCAACAGAGACGCCTTCATGCTCCATGACACCGGCAGCCCGATTCATGAGGCGTTGCGTATGCGAGCCAGTCTTGTCTTTCTTGATTGAACAGTTGATAAATAGTGCCGTAAGATCGTCAAAATTCTGCTTCATAACCGTACCCTCCACAACCCATTACATTACTACTAGTGTAGTGCACAAATGGAGCTACGTCGAAATTTCGAGGGCCATTACACCTGGGACAGTCCGTGCAAAGCCCAATCGGCGATAATACTCAGAGCTATTGTGTGAAGGAACAACCTGTATATATTCATCACCCCATTCACGGCTCACCCTGGTAAGGTGCTCAATGAGTGATCGTGCATAGCCATGGCCACGCTCTTCAGGAGCAGTAGCCAGTAAACTAAGGTACGTAAACGTTCTTCCATCTTGGTGAGCACGATGACCGAGCGTAAAAGTACAGACTGAGAGAGGAGTCTCATCACGCGTTATGGCCATGACCTCTCGTCCAGATACTACTTCGAGTTCGTCTTCCATTGACGGCAATTTTCCACCAAGTACTTCCTGCACCAAAAGCTCTGCTGCCTTTTGCAGCAATAACGTATCGTCTGCAATGACCTGCAGACACATCTCTGGTGTCTTCATGACTATGTTCTAAACTAAATAATTCTTTTAGTCAAATATTCCGACAGCCAACTGAATCCACACCACGCTCAGAAGCCCCAGTAAAACGACTCCTGTTAAAATACGCTGCTTGCGAGTTTGTGCTTTACTGGCAAGCAGTTCGTACAAAAGACCTGTGCCAAATACCAGCGTGCCGGCAACCACAAAATCAGCTGCACTCCAGGTTACATCGTTGCTCAGCTGCATCGCCACGAGCGGCACCAGTAGAATACCAAGCGTTCCAATTGCCACACGCAGGATGTTCTTGTAAGGAATAGCCACTTTCATGTCTTCAGTATAGCAAAACAGGCAATCCTGAAAGGAAATTACTCTGACCAAACTGCCAGTTCGTTGCCATTTGGCTCGGTAAAATGGAACCGCCTGCCACCCGGAAAAGAATAGGTGTCAACAATGATTTTGCCACCATTCTGTACGACCAACTCTTTTGTCTTTTCCAGGTCAGAAGAGTAAATAACCGTCAGCGGCATCGAACTGCCACCGTCGGCATTAACGCCGCTATTCGCACCGCTATCTGAGGTGTCACTGTAATCCTGCCCCCAATCGGTATACTTCCATGCAAATACGTTTGTGAAGAATTCCTTGGTCTGCTTAAGCTGCTCCGCAGACTGTACCGGGAATTCAATAAGGTCGATTTGATTATGTGTAGCCATATACCCCACTATACCAAATCTGTGATCAGGGTATACAGCTCTTCAAATCCGTCAACAAAATAATCGGGCCTTGACTGCTCCAGGGTTTGCTTCTCTCCAAAACCATGTGCTATTGCAATCGAGGCTTTCAGCCCGGCATTGCGCCCAGCTTCAATATCCGCAGGTAAATCGCCGACAATAATCGCTTGCTCCGGGGCGATTGCAAGTACTTGGAGTGCAAAATTAACTGGCTCGGGGTTCGGTTTATGCGCCTTCGTTGTGTTGCCGCCAACAATAACATCGAAAAAAGCAGCCAAGCCATGTGCCACGATGAATTCTTCGGCTGCTCGCGCCGAACTGACAACACCTAGTTTATAACCATCTGCATGCAGCTGACGCAAGACTTTTTTGGCATCGGCATACGGCACAATTTTACGCTGCTCGGTCTTGTAGATATCGCGAAAGTACTGCAACATTTCCTGGTCGTGACCTTTTGGCGACAGGTGGCCAAACAGATGTGCCGATCCCGCGTACACTTCAGCCACGATAGACGCCTTTGAGGGCGCCGCAAATCCAAAATGGCTAAAGGTCTTCTCTACACAGTCAAACACAACATCACGCGAGTCGTGAATTGTTCCGTCAAGGTCAAACAGGATTGCTTTTATCATCAGTAGTGGGTCCGTTATGTCTACAAATACTTGCTTGTATAGTTTATGTTTTGTAACACTTCACAGATCGTACCATGGATCTTTCCGTTCGATACCACGGCGCCCCGTATATTAGTGTCATAGCGTTGTGGGTTGCCAAAAAGGTCAGTCACCATACCACCGGCTTCTGGAACAATTACAGCAAGCGCAGCAATATCCTCTGGCTTTCCCTGACCAAAGATCATGGCCTCATAGGCACCCTTAGCTACAAAGCAGCCCATTATCACTGCAGAGCATTGCGTCGTGACCTTCGCGCCCGCCTCATTAAACAGGTCTTTGGGGCTATCAAAGGCGATTCCATCTTCGTCGCTGAGCCATAGCTCATCGTCAATATACGCATCGGCAAGATCAGTTTTGTTAGAAACGCTTAGCTTCTCACCATTCAGATAGGCACCATGTCCCTTCACCGCCTCAAACAGACGATCCTGGAAGGGATCATATACTACCCCAACGACACTCTGACCATGTTGGTCCACGAGTGCGAGTGAGAACGTAGAAATGGGTATCGCCTTGGAGAATGGCATCGTGCCATCAACCGGATCGCACACCCACGTATAGGGTGCCCCGGCAATAATTGAGCTCTCTTCTTCACCCCAGATGCTATATCCAGGTGTTGCCTGCGTAAGTACCGTAATTACCCGGCTATTAATCTCCGTGTCAGCCTTCGTGACAATCGTTCGGTCTGTCTTGATCGTAGGATCGGCAGCCGCGCTATTAAAATATGTCAGCATGATGACGCCTGCCTCTTTGGCAAGCTGCTTTGCAACCGCTAATTCTTTTTGGTAGTCGTTCATAGCATTGCCTGAAGGATCGCACTATTTGCATCTTGATTGTTCATGTTTTCTAGTATAGCAAAGATAGCGACGGCCTCGCATCAGACATCTCGAGTTATCTCGGAGATACTACGATCTAATTCGAATTTTCAGCCGCAAATTAGCCAGATACATATCTGCGTCAAGCTTCGGGTGCATATTAAGATAGCGCATGTGCTTTTCTACAAAGGTAAGACTTCCGTCGGGGTACGTAGCGCTGATGGCGGTGTACGTAGACTTGGTATTATACGAGTTATCCTGCACCATTAACTGGAGCGCTTCCCTGATCTCCTGTTCCTCTTCTGCACCGTGAGCATATACTCTTTTCTTTAGTGGCATATTAGGCCTTTACTTTTGGCTGCTTCGACTTTTTAACTTCTTTACGGCCTTTATCTTTGGACATAGCGCTCTTTCGTTAAGGTTACTGTAGACCAACAACAATCTTTGGGTCTGCTCCTTACGAGTCATTTAGTGTTGGAGTGGGCTGTTTACTCTAAGTATAGGCTGGTTCTTGACGATTACCTAATCTCATATTATGACATACGAGCTAGGCCTGGGTAGTACCTGACGCTCTACTTGCTGGCCTCTACCATTGCCTCGAAACCGCCATATGCCATGCGCTGCATATCAAACGGCATTACAAAGTCGCTGTGCTCTTTGTAGCTTTCGCTCATTTCTTCCATGACCTTCTTGTTCACCTCATCACGGTGTTCTTTGGATTCAAATACGATAAACGAAAACCAAACGTTCTCGTCACCCATTGCACCAGCCATTTCAGAGAAAGAACGTGATTTTTGATCACCCATTTCCTGCTGCGTAAGATCATCGCCCCGGCATTCAAAATACTGGAGCGCACCATGCCTCATCCATGAATCGCGACCTTCTTCTGCCATTTTTTGGTAATCCAGCTCTTTGCCTTTTGGAACCACAAGTACGAACCCGTCAACATATTTACCCATAGCGATTTCCCTCACTTTTATTACGTTACTACTTCTGATTTTACCACTAACGAAATAGCCACCCTTTGCAGCCACATTCCTACGCTCCCCAATAGTCCTCAGCTAGGCTAAAAGCGCGCCCCCATCAACCACCACTTGCGATCCTGTCATATAACTAGAGAGTTCACTGGCCAGAAATAATGCGACTTTTCCAATTTCATCAGGCTCGCCCATGCGGTGCATGGGGATTTTAGAAAGAAATGCATCTACATCTACGCCTTGCCTATCACTCGCTGTTTTTTGCATTGCAGCCGCTCCTGGCGTGACAATTCCCCCTGGAGCAATAGCGTTCACCCAAATCTTATGCTCAGCTAGTTCAAGCGCCGCATTCTTGGTAAAGCCCCACATGCCATGCTTCGAGGCATCATAATGAGAAAGGCCCACCATCGAAGGATGCAGCGCATCGATTGAAGTAATATTAATAATTTTGCCGCCCTTGCCCTGTAGGATCATTTGCTCGCTTGCATATTTAGTGCACAAGAACACACCTTGCAAATTAATAGCTAAGACTTTTTGGAAATCCTCGATAGTCATATCGTGTATGGTTTTTGCCGGAAAAATACCAGCATTGTTTACAAGAATATCCACACTGCCGAACCCGTCTGCTGTAGCACTCATAAGATCTTGGACATCTGAAGTTTGCGATACATCAACATGGATCGCCAGTGCCGAACCAGCGCGCTTTCTAGTCAGTTCAGATGCTACTGTCTGCGCAGCTGCATCATCAGTATCGGCCACCACTACATTTGCACCAGCCTCATGAATGCGGCGTATTATACCCAGACCTATACCTTTTGCACCCCCTGTCACAATCGCAGTCTTACCCGTTAGATTTATAACTTCCATAATAGGTGTTGTGATTTTTTCCATACTTGCATTGTACACTCTTGCGTCGATCATAGATGTGACCTTAATCAATTGTCTATTGGATACAGGGTAGCTATAGTTAACGTATAATGACCGACGTTCCTCTGACCGTAAAAAAATTCTTCGAGACCTATCCGAAGCGTCGGTTTAGCAAGGGTGAGGTGCTCATCCATGCGCCAGAAAACCCAAAAAATATATTCTATATTATCGAGGGACGTGTCAGTCAGTATGACATCACCACAACAGGGAATGAGATGGTCGTCAACACCTTTAAACCTGGTGCCTTCTTTCCTATGTCACTAGCTATCAATGATCCGCCGAATCATTATTTCTTTGAAGCATCCACACCGCTTGTTGCTAACGTCGCTCCGGCGGCAGACGCCGTTCAGTTCTTAAAAGAAAACCCTGATGTGCTTTTTGATCTTTTGGCACGGGTATATCGCGGCACCGACGTCGTTCTTCGCCGGATGGCACATTTGATGGGTGGAAATGCTAAAAACCGCCTATTATTTGAACTGCTAAATGCTTCCTATCGCTTCGGTGAACAGCAGACAGACGGCACACTACGCATTACGCTCAAAGAAAGTGACCTTGCCAAGCATTCCGGCCTTGCTCGTGAAACTGTCAATCGCGTCATAAAAGACCTTAAGACAGATGGGCTAATAATAGTCAATAAAGAGGGTATTTTCCTGACAGATGCAAGTGCTCTCGAGAAAATACTTGGCAGCGAAGTCTAATTACTAAAATGCTGGAGCATTGCAAAGCCCAACGCAACAGCCACGAGACACCACACAAATATATCAGCTCCCGACGTAAACATACGCGTCAACGAGCTCCTTCCCCGTTCGCCAATTGGCAAATCAGCAACGTTTAGACGCAGCCATCCCCAGTTAACCAGCAGTAGGCCGGCAAAACAAAAGATACAAAGTATGCAGAGTGCGTTAATTACATATATACTCTGCGTCAAAAACCAAACCGCAAACCCCAGAGTAAACAAGGAAAGAGCTTGCGCGCTCAAGCGGATTCCACGGCCAATATGGCCGTCAGTAACGCCAACTAAGGCAATAGTAGTAAAAATAGTGAACAGAATCATACACATCAGTGAATTAGGAAAACCAAAAACCGAGCTCTGCCAAGCATTTAAGACGTTCGTACAGCTAAAGACACTATTCAGGTTACATACAAGATCTGCGTTCTTATTGCCAAGTATTACCAGCTTTTCTGTGGTTTGTAAAAAAGCAGCGATAATGCCGATAGCACCGCCCGCCGCCATAATGCTGTAAGTGATACGGAGTTGTTTCATGACTGTAACTATACGAAATTGCCCTTGCGTTAGCTGTGAGCGGCGTCACACCGAGTGACCTAGACGGAATCGGAATTAAAAAAGCTGTCACTATTCAGATGATGCCAGACGTCAGAAGCCATCTAGCTCAGACCAAGAAAAAAGCCCCAGTTTCCTGGGACTCTTTTCTTGGTGCGCCCGAATAGACTTTATTCCAATCCTAATTTTCTGATGCTAAAATATCTGCCTTCTTGATCTCTTTGCGGAGCCACATTCTATCCGCGGCTGCTATGTCGCCATCAAACTGTACACCAAGAAGATCTGTAAGCCATGTTTGTACAGCAGGTTCATCAGTCACAAAATAACTTCGGCCATCTTTTATGCTGATGACGTTCATAAACCAAAAAGGCTGATCGGCTTGGAGCGTTTTCTTGAATGTATCAAAGGAGCGCGTAGCTAATTCCTGTCCATCCCAAATAGCCAACTGACCCACTTCGATAGCATTCGTAAATGTCTTGAAGCTATCCATCGTTTTAGTATCGTCTTTTACTGCCTGTGGTAAATCAGCAACAATTCCCGCCTGACACGCACTAAAATATTGTGCCGGCCAGCCTTGAGGTAGGTTTGCAATTTTGCTAAGTTCGGCATATGCGTGATGGTCACGGTCGGTAGTAATCTTAGCGCCAAAGTTTAAGGTGTTGTCAAGAATTCCACACATCAAAAGCCGAGCGCTTGTTTCGCTTATTTGACTTACTAATTCTGCTCGTTCCCACTTCTCAAAAATTTGCGTGCATGCCGCACCAACGTGCTCAATAATCGCACCAGTACCGATACGATCCTTCCAATATTCTTCCAGGCCCGGGTGATGGTCGATCACTTCTTCAATACGCGCCTGGTCCACAAAATGTTCAAAATACTCAGGCTCCGATACATCAATAAGGATAAACCTATCACTGTCCGACGGCGTGTACTTTGTGACGATATTAGTCGGCCAATCACGCACTATTGCTGGAATACTCTGGTTAGGAACTGCCTCAATGACAGCTTTTGCAGTGTGACCTTGCTTTTGTAAAAGTTCTGCGTATGCAACACATCCAGCATACGCATCAATATCAGCGTATCGTGCACCCGCGGTTACGATTTTCATACTTCTTTTCTCCTCAAAATAATATAGAGCCAGCTTGCATTTTTGAGACTTGTCTCCGCAGTATCCATAGCGAGCCATTCGAAGCCAGATTTTTCGGTTAAGTCTCTCAACTCATTCGGTTGCCAGTAATAAAAGTATCGCGGCGCGTCTAGCTTTTCGGCAGTCCATTTTTCGCCCTCGCCCATTTTTACTGAAAATGCAAAGACACCGTGTGGATTAAGCGCATCACGTATTTTCGTAAACACTTGCTTAGTCTGCGCTGGGGTAAAGTGCACAAGTACGCCATTTGCAAACACCATATCATACTGCCGCTCGATTGGATCAGTAAGAATGTTAAGCTGTCGTGCAGCTAAACCACTTTGGGTCATGATGTCTACAAATTCAGGAACCGCTTCTGTGCACTCTAAGTCATATCCTTTATTGGCAATGTATCCGGCATTACGGCCCGCCCCACTACCAATTTCTAGGATACTGCCGCCCTGCGGAACGAGCTCCAGCGCCTGATCTATCCATGGATATTCAGCATCATTGATTTTCTCTGGTGTGCTGTCGATATATTTCTGGAGTTTGTCGCTATAGGTTTCGAGCGTTATACGATTTGCATCTTGGGAATTCATGTTATCTAGTATATCAAAAAGATTGGAATAAGCGTCCCGTTAGGTGGTAGTCGTGGGACTCTAACCCTTTTACAGGGTGAAATCTGCATGAGTTTTGCAGAAAAGAAAAACAGCGGACCGAGCGGACCGCTGTTTACAGATGTAGTTTCAGTATTGGTGCGCCTGATGCGACTTTATTCCAACCCTTTTAGCTCATAGTTGTGGACAGCCTCTTTAAGCTTTGCAATGTATGTATTCGTAGAGGGGTCACCTTCAACCGGAGCCCATGGCGCAAATTCTTTATCGTTTGGGTCGTATTTGTGCGGCCACAGCGCCATTTCCATAAATGCCCATTTTTCTGAGGTAAAAATAACTGCGTGCCATGTCATGGGCACAACCTCTACATAAGAGCACTTGCTTAAGTCATAGGCATTTTTAATAGTACCGTCGTCATTAAATTCAATAACCGTCAATTCGCCCATAACATACGTAAATATTTCAAACTTAGTTGTGTGACGATGCGGCGCGGCGTATGAGCCTTTGATACCGGCAATGAGCATGCGATTGAACGCCTCATCGTCTTCATGAAAAACATGAAAAGCCCGCAGTCGTTCACTCTCTTGAGCTTCTGATAGTAAGGTCTCGATCATCTTTGGATTCACATTTCGCATTGCAGCTCCTTGCCTTAGAAATTAAGTGTACTGAGTTTTTGGTCTACATGTAAAGCACTGTATCATAGAAGTATGCAAGCTGCGGAAACACATAAAGTAGCCGTTATAACTGGCTCAACATCTGGCATTGGAGAAGCGACGGCTAAGCTTTTTGGGAACAAAGGCTATCATGTTGTCGTAACGGGAAGAAATATTGAACGGGGCGAACAAGTTAAGCAGCATATCAACGATAATGGTGGAAATGCTGACTTTTTTCAAGCCGATCTTACACAACAAGAACGAGCCGAGGAGCTCGCGGCGTTCGCGGCGACTTTAGGTGAGTTAGCTGTTCTGGTTAACTGTGCGGGCGGTAATAAACGCGACATGTCACTCGATGATCATTTCAATATAAATTATAAAGCGACTCGCTTCGTAACATTAGCTGCTCTTACATATATGAAAGCCGGCAGTTCTACTGTGAACGTTACATCCATTTGTTCTGAATCAAAACAAGCGCACGAAGGCGGCCCCTACTCGGACTCAAAAGCTGCTATCACAAGTTTTACGCATGGCATTACAAAAGAGTTAGCACTGAAGGGTATACGAATTAATATTGTAGCGCCTGGCCTCACCGATACACCTGATACTGCCAATATACTTCCAGCCGAGCGGCAAGAACTTATTGACAAGATGCCTCTCACAAATGATTTCCTACGTCCAGAGCAAATAGCGCAAGTTATTTATGACGTCAGTAGCTGGGAACAAGTAACCGGCGCAACTATTGTGGTCGATGGGGGTATGACCGCCGTTAACGGCTAGCCTAGCGGATTGCGTAAGCAGTGCGCTCAAAAGCAGCAAGCGCACGAAGCACGTTTGCCTGCGTCCACAACAGTGGCGTGTGGTCGTTTGGCACCAGTTCAAATGTAGTAGGTTCCGTGGGTTTGAACTCGTGATAGCGCGCTTCGGGCCACTGGTATTTATATGTGCCATCTTTTAGCTGCATGGGAACAAGCTGAGCTAAACTGCGATCGAAGTGCTCAAACTGAGCGTCGCGATCTTCGCGGTCACCATGCTTCATGTACCGGCGACCATGGTACGCCGACAGAATTGGGTCAAATAACGTCCACTGCGCTTCAGTACCCGAATACGCGACGCCCGCTGCCGTAAGGTTGCGCAGCTCAAGCCGACCTTCAGCCGATCGCGTTCGCTCAGTTGGATTCAAAATTTCCTTAAAACCAGGGCCCCAATAGGTATCGCCGTCGGGCGTATATCGTGCAAAACCACGTTCGCGCATCAGGTTTCGCTTTATACCAGCCACTACTTCTGCTGCTGAGTCTTCATCCAGAATATCGAATGGCTCCGCTAAAAATAAAAGCGCGGCGTCGTGTTCGCGTCTCTTGGGATTGAAAGCCTGAAAGAATTTGACTACCTCTGGATGTGGTTGCACATGGCCAGGCCACAGCACTGCTGATTGCTTTTCAGGCTGCGGAACTGTACCATCTGCTGCCAGCTCTGTTACGCCAGCTTGCATAATTCGAGTATACGCATACGTACCATTTTCGATAAGTTCCTGCATATCAACGCCCGGCTGATAATCAAACTTATTAAACAACGCCCTTGCGCGTTGTAACCCATGCACCACTACGCCAATACTCGATGCATGGATGGCATGATTCTCCTCCCAGTGTCCAGCGTCACTAGCCCGCCAATACTCTACCGACCGAAGGTAACGGGCTATGAGCTCAGTGTTGCTTAAGGCACGTTCTATAGAATGTGTGCCAGAAAAGGTAATTGCTTCATCATGGAGTAGTCTGCTCGTAAAACCTAAAAGATAGCCAGTAGAATCATGCTGCACGCGTTGTTCTGTGTCATTAGCGAGCGTAATACCGTCAAATCGAACGGGCATGCGCCACGGATTTTTGCCGTCTTGTGCAACTTCCGTTAACCTTTGCCGGTTAGCATCAACTACTCTTAACATTGCTGCGCCAACTGGTATTGCCAAGTCGGGTCGCCCATGCTCATATAGTGAGTGTCCAACATGGGCGTTGTCGCGAAGCCACGCATAGTCCATCTCTGTTTGCTCGGCCATCTCTTGCGTTAGCTCAGAGGCAGGAAAAAGCCCCGTTGGAAATGGTGTGAACTGAAGCGCGCCACATTCCTCAAGAGTTTGACGCAGCATTTCAGGCCTATCCATAAAGTTACTTGTTTTGAGCTGCGGAGGCATAGTTGCATGCATACTTTTAGTATGCCCGTTACCAATTAATAATTAAACCTATTGCCATACAAAAAACGTCTAGTCGCCCAGATACTATACATAAGCAATATTTATTGAATTTAGGGTTGGAATACGTGTCGCATTAGGTGGTAGTCATGGGACTCTAACCCTTTTACAGAGGTGAGATTTGCATGAGTTGTGCGAAAAGAAAAACAGCGGACCGAACGGACCGCTGTTTACAGATGTGGTTTCGTTCTTGGTGCGCCTGATGCGACTTTATTCCAACCCTTAACAGTATGTAATGCTTTATGCGCTGAGCGCTCTGACTACACAACGTCAGCCTATATTTTCTACGACTCCGATTCTATATAAATTGTGAAACTTCTACCATAATCAGTATAGTTCCAAATATCGTGGTATACAGTTTGTGGGTTAGTATCTGATACGGGTGTTGTGTATCGAGTGCGCGTCAGTATGCCCAAGCAGACCAGTTCATTTAAACATTGCTCATGCAGTAGCCTAATCGGATCTTGTATAGTAGTTCCCATCGAACTTTCTATAGTTGGATATTGTGGGTTAGGTTTATTTGGCAGCATAACTTGGCTGGCGGTAGTGGTTTTAATTTCTTTGTACGCAAGAGATAAGGGATTCTGCTTTGCTATATACACTCGCACCTCATCTGGCTGCATCCGAGACTTGGTGAAATCAATGCTGTCGATTGTTTTCTGCACTAGTTCTTGCTGCCGAGGCTCAACAACAGTTTTCAAGTATCCTAGAAAGTTAAGCGAATCAGCGGATATCTGCCGCAGGGTAAGATTGTATCGTTCCAGCTCAAAACGCTCCTTATCATCAGTTGTTGCATAGCCAATAAAAATCTTCTGAGCCATACCTCGCTTTAACACGGTTCTAATCTTCATATAATCTTCTAATGCAACCACAAAAGCATCCTGGAACTCAACTGAGCTCAATATATCATCACGAAATATGCTGGGATTGTCTCGTACCATCTCGATCCATTCAGATACACGTTGCTGTCGGAGTTCCATCGCATTTCCGATGAGTGCCTTACACAAAAGCCATGTTGCCGTGAAGGCAGGAATCCCTCCCGCCATTGCGTCTAGCCCGGCTGTAGTTGTCGTAATTAATGTATCTGTAGCGCGTTTGCCAAGATTTATATCACTTTTCTTATCGAATACTTTCATGAGAGATTATTTCTTAAAAAACCAAAGTCAAACATAATACCAATGATGGCGAGGGTCACTAGCATTACGCCAACGACAAAACTTACAATCTGTATTCGACTGAAAAGCTTGGGACTAGTTTGTGGTAACTCGGCTTCGTGATCAGCCATCTTCTTACGCAGATTAACCAGATCATCGTATGTCTTAGACTTATCTAGCTCAATGATGCCGCCACGCTCGTGCTTAGCTATCGCCCACTTAAGCCAGAAGCCTGACATTGATCTATAGTTAAGCAAGCCAGCCAAAATGGATATCAACAACGTCACAAAGCCGACTGCCAACACTAATTTTACCTGCAATGATAGGTTAATCTCTCGTGCAGCTATGATGCCGCCCATTATTGTCAGAACAACAGAGGCGAATACAATTAAATCAGAACTTAGTTTCTGCTCAAGCTGATTGGCTTGTTCGAATAGCTTATCCATATCAGTATTAGCATCTCTTTGTGCTTCAAGTTTATATTTGTGAATATACTGCTGTAGATCTGCTTTAGTTGGCGGTTTGTTGGGGTCTCTATCAAAAGTCATAACTATACCTGGCGTTGTTTTTCTCGTTCTTATTGTACTCTAGGACAGTTTCAGGTCACCAAAGGAAGACGCTTATGCGTCTCCCTTTTCCCGTAACAGAGAGACAAGTTATGCACTCACTATTACATCAAGTGGCGTGCCACCACCAGTATGCTTAATGTAGCTTTCTGTGGCTCCTAGAATTTCTAATTGGCTATCGCTTACGGCGGCCTTTGACACACCTGGCTGCACTATAGTTATGGCAAACTTAGGCATTAGGTACGCTGCTTGGTCTGCAATTTTCTGTAAATCTTGTGCAGAACCTTTTAAGATCCCATTTTTGCCATCTTTTTGCCGCTTTTTCTCGCGCCGAATAAGATTCGCAATGAATAACTCGTATTTACGTCGTCTTGAAACAGATTTTTGTGCCTGTCCACAAACCTCATATAGATCAACTACACGAGATCCAGGTCTATCTCCATGAGAAAATTTACAGTGAACAAGGTTAACAAGCAGCCTTTTGCCGTCAATTTTCATCGCTACTATATCTGCCATTTCACCACTGCCATCATCATCTATGATTACGTCCCAATTGTTAAGACCCTCAATGTAGTTTGCCGCGCGTGCTTGAATACTAGACTGATCACGCTCCTGTCCTTGTGACTCCTTATGAATATCTATGCCCGTCCAATCAATTACCTGAAGCTTGTGTGCATCAAATGTTGGTAGAGCTTCTTTTGGCTTATATAAAAGCATATCAGGCTCAAGAGTAATCTCCTGCTCAAATATCACTCTCAGCCCCTGATTTTGAAGGTATTCAGCAAATGTCATTGATGTTCGATTTGCAACTACTTCTGCTGGGTTCTGGGTAGCTCGGAAATTCATCTTCCCTTGCTCAATCGTCAACTCATAGCTGGCTATCTTGCCACTCGGCGTCGAAACATTAAATGGAATTGCTCCACTGTCATTAAAAACTGTAATGGTAAGCTCCGCATCAACTAACGAACAATACTCTCCGTCAATTTTAAGCTGTATATTTTCACTAGTATTTAGGAACGCGTCAGAAGGCCACTCAAGCGCAAGAGGAATTAGCTCGGGGCGAGATTCTACTGCTTCAGGAATAATGAAGCCAGCCATAACTTCTTGAACATCAATAGTATTGTCCTTTAATTTAGCGCCAACGTAGTCGCACCACTCCATCCACTGCTTTAGGCTTAACGCGCTCCTGCGCGTCCAGATGCGACCTTTGACAGAAGCACCCATATTAATTCGCTCGCCTGATTTATCATCAAATCCACTCGCAAAAATATTAGTCTGTGTTTTTGTAGAGCGGTCCGCAGTAGTCAGCGCCTCATCAGTATTCGGGCTAACTATAAGTTGAAAGCTTTTATCTCGAATATCTTTCAACCCAATATTTGTAGGCACGCGCCGACTTACGGCAGCAAGTGTACGGTAAACATTGGTCCCTCTATATAACTCGACATTCTCGCCGCAAACCTTTTTGGCTATATCTTCATATACACCATCATTGCTCGAGCTATTAATGTAGAGTAGCTGCTTGCTCCTATCCCAATAGAGTGCAAGGAATCCGTAATCAACATTCTCCAAGGTCTTCACCTCACCCCATCGAACAGTTGAAACAGTTTTTGCTACAAGCCACACAATGTTTTCATTCGTGTTAATTGGTAGTGGATTAGTAACAAGTCTTTCTTTAAAATGGTCCTTTAACCTCTCTGGATGCCATTCTGTAGTTTGAGTCTTATACACCACAGCGCTCATCTTTGGAGAAAGGTTTTGTAGCGATACTTCGTCAGGCAGTGAGCCGCCAAATCCGTCACTAAAAAATCCAAGCTCCTCTTGCTCACCGACTGCCTCTGCAGACAAGTCCTGAATGATGTAGTTCCAGTCGGTATTTTCTGCATAGAGTTCTCGAAGTCGTTTATCGTGCTGCGGGTCACTTCGATTAACTATTGCTGTCGCTTCTCCTAGAGACGAATTTCCAACACGAGCGAAACGACCAATAAACTGCAAAGTTATACCTAAAGTTTTATGCGGGTCATGAATCGCGGCAATTTTGAGCGATGGCATGTCAAAACCCTCGCCCATCATATCAACACATACAACAATTCTACTCTCTCTACTTTCCAACGCCCTGAAGGCATCGCGTCGTTGCTCTGGTGAAAGTTTGTTGTAAACAATTACCGGCTTCAGATCGGGCGCAAGTTCCTCATAAATTGCTATTAACTGTTTGGCCCTATCTACAGTCTTCGCCCTAGCCATAACTAAATGATTTAGATCGTTCGCAAGATCTTCACGTAAACACTCAATAGCCCTTGAAGCTATTGCTCTATCCGCGTCCTCAAAGTCAACAACACCTATATATTTAATCTTGCAAAAATAACCCTGCTGCTGCGCTTTTTTAAGGGGGAAATTATAAATTAACCGACCGCCAATATTGATCCCATCATTCCTGTATGGCGTAGCGGTAAATTGTACTACGGGCTTTCCGGTGAACTCATCTCTAATCTGTCTCCATGTCTTGGCACCAATATGATGCGCTTCGTCAATAAACATATGTGAGCAGTTTCGGAGAAGTGTTTTCCATACTTCTTCAGGAGATTGAAGTAACGCATTTGGGGTCGTCACAATTACATTGGAACCTTCTACAAAACCCTTTGCTCCCAAATCAGTGTCAAATCCATGTTTAATTTTTCCGACAAAAGGGCGAAGCACTGTAGGTTGAATGATCCCAAACTCTTGAAGAACACCCAATATTTCGAATTTTTTTGCGATCTGATCCCTCAGAGCATCGGTAGGTACTACAACCAGCAGACATTTCGGCTTAATTGCACAAAATAGCGACAGCATCGTCTCAGTTTTACCTGTTCCAGTTGGCATTACTACAGTAGCTGGTTCAAGAGATGCTGTTAGGTGGCCCATTACCGCATGCACTGCACCTATTTGAGGAAGTCTTAGACCTTTATTATGTTCATCTTCCTGGGCGAAACTGAATGTGCCTGAGAGCGAGGAGAGCACATCCGACGGTAATACATTGGTATGTCCAAGCCATTTGCCATTCACTGAGTCACTTTGTTCCTCCAAGTGATAAAGTAGGTCGCTTGTCTCTTGTTCAGCACCGACTACCCCACACGACATAGTTGCGGTGGTTAGCCTCTTTTCGCCTCCATGCTCGGTAATAGTAAAGCTATCACTGGACGATACCTCGAGCCTCTTAATATAGTTACCTTCAATGCTGGGGCTAATATCCCACAGTTCTGATAGCCCACCCCTGAAATTACCAGAACTTTCTGTATGCTCGGTCTCAACTTCTGAGTCCATATAAAACCTACCTTCCGCGATAGAATCGCTTAGTTATATTTGCTATCTAAGCGGCATGTAGGTTATGATTATTAAAGTGTTTATGTTTAACAAGCAATGAACCGATTTACCGATAAAAAAGGGCTGGCAACAGCCTTTTTTTATTTGCTTAAGATAGAGGAGGACTTTTGCCCTCCCTTTAACACACAAGTAACTCTTGCTTAAACCGATTTACCGAATCGTTTCATGCTGGCCGTCACAAGGGCCAGTACTGCTTCTTATAAGTGAAAACAGATCTAAAAACTATTGTAGCAAAAAATACAAGCATTGTAAATATTAAATTGCTTGTAATAAACGGCCATTATTATATGGCTAGTACCCTCTGAGACTTGTCATTGCTTATTCCCCTTTAGCTTAGCAGCTTCGATGACGCTTATGCAATACTATTCTGGCTATATTTATTCACAATCTGATGACTCTACAAGAGTAATTCACCGAAGTTATAATGGTCATTCTTTGTTACAATGATGTGTTCTCGCAGGGTAACTCCTAAGATTTGGCCAGCAGCCACAAGCTGCTGCGTCATCGCAATATCATGGTCGCTAGGCTCAGTATTTCCTGACGGATGGTTGTGTGCCACGATGATGCAAGCCGCTCGATCTTGCAAAGGACCCGCAAACACTTCACGGGGATGAGCCAGCACTCTGTCGAGCAACCCTATAGTCACCACGCGTCGCTTAATAACACGCATGCCAGCGTCCATAGACAAGCACACGAAATATTCCTGCTTCTTATTACGAATAAAGTCAAAATAAGGCAGCATGTCAGTGGTGCAATATAAGGGTTTAGCTTTGTCCATAAAAAACTACGAGGCCACTTCGCGGCATCCAGCTTGTCATTAAATGCAAATACTCTCTTGGGAAATCATAGGTTACGAATAATGTTGAACAAGCAGGCGCTAAACGTGCCAGGTCGTCAGCGCTAGCAAAGAGCACGTTGCAACTAACTTCATCGACATGTCCCACCGCGAACTTTAATGACCGCAATCGTTGCAATTCGTTGGTGAGTTGCATAATCCGCTCTGCTTTTAATGTCCGTGATCGCTCAATCATTGTTAATCTGATAATTCGCATCCATTGCTTGCGGACTGACGAGAGTAGAACTGTAGGCTTTTCAGCAGCAACCACAACCTTGCCATAGAGCGACCGTTCAGCTATTTGCTGCGCCAAGTCTCGGGACATCGAAACATTCTTAGGTTTACGATATTGGCTGCTAAGTCCGTACATATTCACCCTCGCATCTGCCAGATTTTTGGGCAAAATAAATACAGCCTCGCGGCTGCATGCTTTGCCGTTCACAATCTAGCTTAGGTTGATTTTATTCGGAGAAACACAAAACCCGCCGCTAGCGAGCTTGCGCTCCATGTCCGTTTCCAGGCATGACCACAGTAGATACTAACGACGGGATTAGTACTACTGTGGATTTTAGACCATGCTTTTGCAAGCAAAAGTTTAGGCCTCTAAATTGTCCGCTCCTCGCGGAGCTTATCTTCATAATATGACAAAGTTTCAAGCAAATCAAGCTTTTTACAGATCAAATGCTATTTATTGACTGTAGAGCTATTGGCATCTTCTTATTACCCTAGAGGTAATATGTCAAAAGCAATACGAAACAAATTCGGCAAACAAATTCGCAACCTCCGTCGTGACCGTGGCTGGTCACAAGAAGACCTCGCAGACAACTCCGGCGTGCACCGCACTTACATTGGCGCTATTGAGCGTGGCGAGCAAAACGTGTCGATCGACAACATTATCAAGCTAGCCAAAGCACTAGGTATATCACTCGAACAGTTATTCAAGGGCCTCTAGCTAATAGCCAGAATATTTTGTATTATTTCAACAATTTCTGATTTTGTATTACCTTGGGCATCCGTATAGTTACCCCTTGAGATTATTTGCGCACTTGTCATCTGAGGCCAAAGAGTGTCCATCACTTTATGAGGCTTACCTCGTTTTAAAAGCCCGTCAGCTTGTGCAGTAATCTTTTTTGCATCATCAAAATCGCCATATGCAGCGTTAGTAGTCAGCGCTGGATCTATGTAGTTTTCTATCTCTCGCTTCTTGGTGCATATTGCCGTAATTCCAGAAGCAGCAAATGTTGCAATCATACTTTCGTTTCTATTATTGGCGTCACTAGGCGCTAACCGGTCGCTGTCCACGAAGATTGCAAACGGCAACCCAAGACTATCAAGCCTCATTTTCTGTACCCAGAAAGGTACGTTACTACAACTGCCCTCCACCTTCTTAAAAAGGAGCAAGATCGTTTAGCCTCAGAACTTGATGAAGTAGAAAGAGCCCTAGCCAACAATAAACTGGTTATCGAAAACGTCGAAAAGAATCTTGATAAGTGTCTTGAGCTCGTCAAGGACTGTTTTAATGCATACAAACTTTCCAAAGATAATGGCAAGCGACTAATGAATCAGGCAGTATTCAAGCAGATTTTAATTGATAGAAATGGTATAGATGTTGAGCTCCAGGAGCATATCGGCGCTCTGCTGACCGTGAACATACTAGAGCCGCTTGATACTAAAGAGAGCCCGTTGAGTTCGGACTCTCTTTTCAAGAATTATCAGTGGTCAGGCGGCGTTCCCCGCTGGCTGAAAGACAGCGGATGGTGGGACAAATTACAAGGTTTAGACCTTGAAAAAGAAAAATCCAACCTTCGCACTTCTTTTGAAAAGATTGGCTTGGGTTGGAATAAGATTCATTTGGTGCGGGTCAGGGGACTCTAACCCCTGGCCTCATCCTTGGCAAGAATGACCAACACGCCTGGGTCAACCGCGCGACCGAAGTAAACAAGGCCATGACTAGCTACCGACGTAGTTGGTTGGTGGGGGTCGTTGCCGTCAATTTAGCCGTCAAAACCGGCACCAAACACAAGGAGGATACTTATGAACAAGCAGCCTAACCACACGCTAAAAATCGGGTCACTCTGTACGGGCTACGGCGGTCTCGACATGGCCGTACAGAAAGTCTTTGGCGGCACTCTTACGTGGGTAGCCGACAATGACCGGCACATGGCACAGCTCTTAGCCGTGCGGCATCCGAGCGTGCCCAACCTCGGGGATATCAGCCGTATCAGATGGCACGAAGTGGAACCCGTAGACCTTGTGTCTGCGGGCTTCCCATGCCAAGACATCAGTTTCGCCGGTCGTGGGGCCGGCATTGTGCATTGTGCAGGGGTCGCGTAGTGGACTCTGGCTTACCATCGCTAAAGGCATTCGCGTACTACAACCCAAGCTCGTCGTCCTGGAGAATGTCAGCGCGCTCCGCACACGGGGGCTCAACCGAGTACTCGGAGACTTGGCCGGCCTCGGGTATGACGCACACTGGACGAGCCTTCGTGCTTCCGACGTTGGCGCAGTGCACCGACGAGAGCGCGTGTTTATCCTCGCCTACAACGAAGCGGGCCGAAGCCTCCTCGCTGCTGCCAACACCCAACACGGGCGACAGCAAGAGCAGTCAGCCTGTGGAAAAACGCAAAGCGAAGCGTCACCAAGTCAGGCTTGGAGACTTGTTAGTAACTGCCCCCCCCCC
>Ga0075365_10000097_pt1 | contig 25569 bp, 21 predicted proteins | sample EndMetdeltDD1765_FD_71387 | JGI IMG/M metagenome (GOLD analysis project Ga0075365, IMG submission 71387) | Populus endosphere microbial communities from Tennessee, USA - Endosphere MetaG P. deltoides DD176-5 | ecosystem: Host-associated > Plants > Roots > Endosphere | place: USA: Tennessee... | reverse complement strand
CAAGCATCCGAAGCCGCTCAACGTCTTCTGGAACACCTGGTCTGTCGAAGGCTTCATCTCGGAAGGCCTGCAGCCGGCCGAGCTCGGCTGGGGCACCCACGAAAACTGGATGCCGAAGAACGGCAAGAAGCACAAGAAGGGCTGCAAGGCTGCGATCTACCTGGAGCAGCCTGGCGCCAACACGCGCGTCCGCACCTGGTGCCCGACGCCCGGCCCGCAGTACGGCTTCCTGGTCACCCATAACGAGTCGATCTCGATCGCCGATTACTTCACGGTTCGCGACAAGGACGGCGAAGTAACCTTCCGCCCAACCTGCCACTACGCCTACCATCCGGCCAACGACGCCGTGCTGTCGCTGCACGAAATGTTCGGCAATGGCGGCACGTCGCAGCCGGTGCACCACGTTCTCGATGAGGACGAACTGGAGGACGGCATCGACGAACTCGGCGTCCTGCTCTACGGCCACGAAAAGAACGCCTACTGGTACGGCTCGCGCCTGTCGCTGGAAGAAACCCGCCGCATCGCGCCTTATCAGAACGCCACCGGCCTACAGGTAACCTCCGCTGTTCTCGCCGGCATGGTCTGGGCGCTCGAAAACCCGGACGCCGGCATCGTTGAAGCCGACGAGATCGACTACAAGCGCTGCCTCGAAGTGCAGACGCAATACCTCGGACCCGTCGAAGGCCACTACACCGACTGGACGCCGCTGGACGGTCGCCCGGGACTCTTCCCGGAAGAGATCGACACCAAGGATCCCTGGCAGTTCAAGAACATCCTCGTTCGCTGATCTTAGCCAGAACCGCATTCCAAGGTGCCCGCCGCAAGGCGGGCATTTTTGTAACGCCTGCTGTATAAATGCCGTCTCATCTCGACGCAGCCTTGCCTTCCTTGGGTGCTCGCGCCATGTTTTCTGCAACCACACGGATAGTTTTTGCTCCGAATCTCCGGGAGAAGCCTATGAAAATCAGAACCCTCGTTGCCATTGTCGGCGCCGCCGCAGCCTTGACTGCTTGCACTATGTCGTCGCCACGCCCGGTGCCGGTTGCAGCAAATCCGACTCCGTCTGGCGTCGAAGGCTCATGGGCGGATCCGAACGGCATCATCTCCACCTTCCAGGCGGGAACATTCACCACCCGCACGACCGACAGCAATCAGCTTCTGGCGTCCGGCACCTATGTGAATACCTCTCCGTCGCTGGTCGAGATCAATATGACGTCGCTGGTGCGCAAGACGCAATCCAAGGTCAACTGCGCGCTGGTGACCCAGAGCCAGCTAAACTGCACCTCGGACGCCGGGTCGCAATTCACCTTGACCCGCCGCATGTAAGGTCGCCAGCACCGAACGACAAAAGCTCCCTTCGGGGAGCTTTTTTGTTTACTGCTCTTGGAAAGCACCGAGGCTGTCACAGCTTTTTCTCTTGCCGCCGCTAGTGCTAGGTGAAAACATCGATCACGCAGGGACGGCGGAGCGCAGGGGTCAAAGGCTTCGCCCAGAAATCAGGAGAGCAGGATGACGAAATCATTTCAATTCGGTCTGCTGACCGCGTCGATGCTGACGCTGTCGAGCGGCGCCGCTTTTGCCGATTACGAGCTCAATATTCTTCACATCAACGATTTCCATTCGCGCATCGAGTCGATCAACAAGTTCGACTCCACCTGCTCTGCCGAGGAAGAGGGCAAGAAGGAATGCTTCGGCGGTGCAGCCCGCCTGAAGACCGCGATCGACCAGCGTCGCGATGCCCTGAACGGCAAGAACGTGCTGCTGCTCAATGCCGGCGACAATTTCCAAGGCTCGCTTTTCTACACCACCTACAAGGGCGCTGTCGAAGCCGAAGTGCTGAATGAGATGAAGTTCGACGTGATGACCGTCGGCAACCACGAGTTCGACGACAGCGAGGATGGCCTGGCAACCTTCCTCGACAAGGTCAAGTTTCCCGTCATTTCGGCCAACGTCCTGGCCGGCGACGGCTCCAAGCTCGGCGACCGTATCAAGCCTTCGCTGGTGCTCGATGTCGGTGGCCAGAAGATCGGCATCGTCGGCGCCGTGACCAACGACACGGAAGAACTGTCCTCGCCCGGCCCGAAGGTGATGATCGCCGACGACGTGCAGACCATCACGGCGGCCGTCGAAGACCTGAAGAAGCAGGGTATCAGCAAGATCATCGCTTTGACCCATGTCGGCTATCCGCGCGACCTCGCGGCCATCGCCAAGATCCCCGATGTCGACGTTGTCGTCGGCGGTCATTCGCATAGCCTGCTGTCGAATACCGACCCGAAAGCGGAAGGCCCCTACCCGACGATGGTCGACAATCCCGGCGGCTACAAGGTGCCGGTGGTCCAGGCCGCGTCCTACAGCAAGTATCTCGGCGACCTCGTCGTCACCTTCGATGACAATGGCGTTGTCAAGGAAGCCAAGGGCGACCCGATCCTGATCGATTCTTCCTTCACCCCCGATCCGACACTCACCGCCCGGATCGCCGAGCTCGCCAAGCCGATCGAGGAACTGCGCAAGAAGGTCATCGGCTCCAGCGAAGCTCCGATCCAAGGTGACCGCACTGTCTGCCGCGTCGAGGAATGCTCAATGGGCAACCTCGTTGCCGACGCCATGCTCGACCGCGGCAAGAGCCAGGGCATGACCATCGCCATCCAGAACGGCGGCGGACTGCGCGCATCGATCGATGCCGGCGACATCACCCAGGGCGAAGTGATCACCGTTCTGCCGTTCCAGAACACGCTGGCGACTTTCCAGCTGACGGGCGCCGAAATCCGCAAGGCCTTGGAAAACGGCCTAAGCCAGATCGAACAGGGCGCCGGCCGCTTTCCACAGGTGTCGGGCCTGAAATACACCTTCGACAGGACCAAGCCCGCCGGCAACCGTCTCGTATCGGTCGAGGCCAAGGAGGGCGCCGCCTTCGTGCCGCTCGATGACGCGAAAACCTATGGTGTCGTCACCAACAACTTCATGCGTGCCGGTGGCGATGGCTATTCGATCTTCGAGACAGCAGGCAAGAACGCCTACGACTTCGGCCCCGACCTAGCCGACGTGACGGCCGAGTACATTGCCGCGCACTCGCCCTACAAGCCCTACACCGACGGTCGCGTGACCGAGGTCGCGGCCTCCGGAACCGAAGCACCGGCGACGACGGAACCCGCGCCCGCTGCGCCTGCCTCCCCGGCGGCACCGACCGCGGAAGCTCCCGCTGCGCTTGCCCCGAATACGCCGACCAACCACGTCATCGCCGCCGGCGATACGCTCTGGGATCTCGCCGAGCAGTTCTACGGCGACGGCGCGCTCTGGAAGAAGATCTCCGAGGCCAACGGCACGCCGGCGCCACGCCACCTGACGATCGGCAAGGACCTGCAGATTCCGTCGAAGTAAGACGATTTGTCTCGATCCTGAAAGCCGGTCCGGGGTTTCCCGGGCCGGCTTTGTTCCTATAGGGTGAACCATCGAAGCCGGGCTGCGTATGAGCCGGCAGACCAGACGATACCGGGGTTTAAATGACGACTGTTGATACTGCGCACCGTCCGGCGGACCATCCGCCCGTGAAATCAGGCAAGGTGGGCGTCCTGCTTGTCAATCTCGGCACGCCCGATGGCACCGACTACGCCTCCATGCGCCGTTACCTCCGGGAATTCCTGACCGACAAGCGCGTCATCGAGTGGTCGCCCTGGAAGTGGTATCCGATCCTGTTCGGCATCGTTCTCAACACCCGTCCGCAGAAGGTAGGCAAGGCCTATGAGACGATCTGGAACAAGGACAGGAATGAGAGCTACCTGCGCACCTACACGCGCAACCAGTCCGACCTTATGGCCGAACGCCTGAAGGACTTGCCGAATGTCAAGGTGGACTGGGCGATGCGCTACGGGACGCCCTCGATCCCCTCGCGCATCCAGACGCTGAAGGACGAAGGCTGCGACCGCATCGTTCTCTTCCCGCTCTACCCGCAATATGCCGCCGCAACGACCGCGACCGTCAACGACAAGGCCTTCCAGCAGCTGCTCAAGATGCGCCGGCAGCCGGCGCTGCGCACCGTCCCGGATTATCACGACGACGAGACCTATATCGAGGCGCTTGCCAATTCGGTGACCAACCATCTGGCGACGCTCGACTGGCAGCCGGACATGGTGCTCGCGTCCTTCCACGGCATTCCGCTCTCCTACTCCGAGCAGGGCGACCCCTATTACTGGCAATGCCAGAAGACTGGTCGGCTGCTGCGCGAACGGCTGGGACTGCCGGAGGAGAAATTCATGGTGACCTTCCAGTCTCGCTTCGGCCCGGAAGAGTGGCTGCAGCCCTACACCGACAAGACGGTCGAGAAGCTGGCGCAGGATGGCGTCAGGAAGATCGCCGTGCTGAACCCCGGCTTCGTGTCCGACTGTCTGGAGACGCTGGAAGAGATTGCCGAACAGGCTGCCCATTCTTTCCATGAGAATGGCGGCGAGAAGTTCACCCACATTCCCTGCCTCAACGACAGCGAAGACGGCATGCGGGTGCTGGAAAAGGTCGTTCGCCGCGAACTGCTCGGCTGGGTCTGATCAGACGCCGCGTTTGTTGCCCCAGATCAGGACATGCAACTGGGGCAGCACGCGTGCCTCGAACCACCGGTCCTCGGTCACCTTGTCGACCAGCCACAACATCCTGTCCATGATACCGTCGATATCGACGCGCGCATCGTCGTCGTCGGGCGGCGGTGGCGTGTGGTTTCCCGGCTGCAGGTAGACGGACAGATGTGGATAACGCACCGCCGCCTCCCGGGCATAGGCGTAGTCGAGATCGTCGAAAACGACGATCTTCAAGGCGATGGCAGGCCCATTGCCCGCTTTGCGAAGACAGTCCTCGAAGGCATCCCAGTCCGTCGCCATGCCGCTCGACGGCGGCTTGGGGCTCAACACGAGCACATCGAGATCGGCAAACCATTCCTTGGCGACGCTGCCCTGCGTCTCCAGCGCGAACTTGTAGCCCTGCTCATGCCCGTGCGCGATGAGACCGCCAAGCGGCTGGATCGCCGGGTTGCCGCCCGAAAGCGACACCATGAGCGGCTTGCCGCCGGAGAGCCGCGTCACCTCTGCCCATATGCCATCGACCGTCATGGGCAGCCATTGATCGCGATACTCGCTATCAACAGCATGCAGGCTGTCGCACCACGAACAGCGATAATCGCAACCGCCGGTGCGGACGAAGACGGTTGGCAGGCCGATCAGTATGCCTTCCCCCTGGATCGTCGGCCCGAAGATCTCGCTGACGCGGATCTGCGTCTCGCGAGCCGCGCTCATGGCCGGTATTCCGCCCAGGTCTTCGGCGTCTCGCTAACGCGCACCGCCGATGTCTCCGGCAGTCGCTCCTTGCACCAGTGGTAGAAGTGCTTGGCGAGATATTCCGACGTCACGCGATCATGGCCGAACACTTCGTTCAGATGCCGATGGTCGAAGCGCTCGTCGATGTAGCGCTTCAGCGGCGAAAGCTCGTGATAGTCGCGCACGAAGCCGTTCTCATCGAGCTCGGCGGCAGCTAACTCCACCACGACGATATAGTTGTGCCCGTGCAGTCGCGCGCATTGATGATCGGCGGGCAGATGCGTCAGCTGATGAGATGCGGAGAAGTGGAACTCCTTGGTGATGCGAAACATCACTTCACCTCCCTGGCCGAATAGCCTGACGTTGCGGCCACCCAGAAATCCGGATCCTCGTATTCCGTCGGATCGGCGACGCCGGCCAGATGAAAAGCCTCACGCCGCTCAACACAGGTGCCGCACCGCCCGCAGTGGCGTGTGCCGCCCTTGTAACAGGACCACGTCTCGGCAAAGGGCGTCCCGTATTTCGCGCCATCCGTGACGATGTCGGCCTTCGAGATGTTGACGTATGGTGCCAGCAGCGAAACGCTGGCATAGCCGTCGAGCGCCTGGTTCTGCATTTCCTGGAAGGCATCGATGAAGCCCGGGCGGCAATCGGGATAGATGAAGTGGTCGCCGCCATGCACGGCAACGGCCACCGCATCCGCCTTCTGGGCCGCGGCGAGGCCGAAGGCGATTGCCAGCATGATAGCATTGCGGTTCGGCACCACGGTCGCCTTCATTGTCTCCTCAGCATAGTGGCCGTCAGGCACGTCGACATCGTCGGTCAACGCCGATCCTGTCAGGTGCCGGCCGATGGTGCGGATATCGATGATCTGGTGCGGCACGCCGAGTCGCTTGGCGCAGGCGGTGGCAAAGTCCAGTTCCTTGCGGTGGCGCTGTCCGTAATCGAAGGAAAGCAGGCCGATAAGTAGATGCTCCGCCGCCACGCGATGGGCGAGCGAAATGGAGTCCAATCCGCCGGAGCAGATGACGATAGTCTTCATGATGAGGATCCCTTGTTTTGACCGGGTGGGCTGCGACCGGTATTTTCTGCGGGACTTCTATGCCAAAGCGACCCCGTTGTGAATAGCCTCCGGACATCCCATATCGAATCCATGATCGAACGGCGTCGCCGGCCGAAGCTACTGGCGTTTGGGGTCGGCTCGTTTAAGGTTGTGACAGTCGATTCTATCGCGGGGGAGTTTTATGGTTCTGGGCGGCTTTGATATCGTCGTTATTGCTCTGGTCGTCTTCGTCATCCTGGTGCTGTTTGCCGGTATCAAGACGGTGCCGCAGGGCTACCGCTACACGATCGAGCGTTTCGGCCGCTACACCCGCACCCTCGAGCCCGGCCTCAACCTGATTACACCATTCATCGAGCGCGTCGGCGCCCGCATGAACGTCATGGAACAGGTGCTCAACGTGCCGACACAGGAGGTCATCACCAAGGACAACGCCTCCGTCTCTGCCGATGCGGTCTCCTTCTACCAGATTCTCAACGCCGCCGAGGCCGCCTATCAGGTATCAAACCTCGAAAACGCCATCCTCAACCTGACGATGACCAACATCCGTTCGGTCATGGGTTCGATGGACCTCGACGAACTGCTCTCGAACCGCGACGCGATCAACGACCGCTTGCTGCGCGTCGTCGACGACGCGGTGCAGCCGTGGGGGATCAAGGTGACGCGCGTCGAGATCAAGGACATCCAGCCGCCGCGCGACCTGGTCGACGCTATGGCACGGCAGATGAAGGCAGAGCGCGAGAAGCGCGCGCAGGTGCTCGAAGCCGAAGGCTCCCGTAATGCGCAGATCCTCCGGGCCGAGGGCGCCAAACAGTCCGCAATCCTTCAGGCCGAGGGCCAGCGCGAGGCGGCATTCCGGAATGCGGAAGCCCGCGAGCGGCTCGCGGAAGCCGAAGCCAAGGCGACAAAAATGGTGTCGGAGGCGATTGCCTCAGGCAACGTCCAGGCCATCAACTATTTCGTGGCCCAGAAATATACCGAGGCACTGACCGCGATCGGCACCGCCGGCAATTCGAAGGTCGTGCTGATGCCGGTCGAGGCTTCCTCCCTCATCGGATCGCTCGGCGGTATCGGCGCGATCGCCAAGGAGGTCTTTGGCGACAATCCGACGCCGCCGGCGCCGCGTCCGCAGCCAACGCCGCGCACCACCCCGGCCGTCAACCCCTTCAACCCGCCAACGGAGCGCTGAGCCATGATTGCCAGCCTTGTCGCGGAACTCGGGCCCTGGAGCTGGTGGATTGCCGGCCTGATACTGTTGGCGGCAGAATTGATCGCCCCGGGCTTCTTCCTCATCTGGATCGGCCTTGCTGCCTTGATCGTCGGCATGCTGTCGCTGCTGTTCTGGGATAGCAGCTTCTGGTTCTGGCAAGTTCAGGCCATCCTGTTTGCGCTGCTTGCCGTCGTGGCAACCTTCATCGGCCGCAAACTGACCGTGCGGCACGGCGAAACCGATCAGCCTTTCCTCAATCAGCGGGCCGAAAGCCTCGTGGGGCGTACCGCAACCCTTGCGGAGCCCATTCGCGAAGGGCGCGGCCGTATTCGCCTCGACGATACGGTCTGGCGCGTCAGCGGCCCCGATCTGCCGGTCGGCACCAAGGTAAAGGTAGTGGCAAGCAGCGGCCGCGATCTCACCGTGGAAGCGGCCTGATCAAGCGACGCCGATCCGCAGCAGATCGTGGAAGTGCACGAGCCCGATCGGGCGGTTGTCATCGTCGATCACGATCAACGCCCCGATACTGTGTTGGTTGAGCATCGCCAGCGCGGCCGTTGCCAGCACTGTCGGCTTCACCGTCTTCGGTGTCCGGGTCATGATATCGTCAACCAGCAGTTCGGAGAGGTTGCGCGCCAGGTTGCGCGCCACGTCGCCTTCGGTGACGATACCGCAGAGACGGCCGTCCTCCTCCACGATCCCGACGCAGCCGAAATGCTTGCGCGAGAGTGTCGAGATGGCTTCCGGCACCGACGTCCCCCTCGCTACCAATGGCACGCGATCACCTGTATGCATGATGTCGGCGACGTGGCTGAGACTTGCACCGAGCTTGCCACCCGGGTGGAAGACATGAAAATCGCGGGCAGAGAAGCCGCGCGCGTCCAAAAGGGCGATTGCCAGCGCATCGCCCATGGCAAGCTGCATCAACGTCGACGTCGTCGGCGCAAGCCCATGCGGGCAGGCCTCCTCTTCGTTTGGCATCAGCAAGATGATGTCGGAGGCAGTGGCGAGTGACGATTTCTCGGAACAAGTGACGGCAATCAGTGGGATCGAGAAACGGCGCGTATAGGCAACGATGCTGCGAAGCTCAGCACTTTCCCCGCCCTTGGAAAGGGCAAGAACCACATCGGTCGTGCCAATCATCCCGAGATCGCCGTGGTTCGCCTCGGCAGCGTGGACGAAGAAGGCCGGCGTGCCTGTCGAAGCCAATGTGGCGGCGATCTTCACCCCGATATGGCCGCTCTTGCCGACACCGGTAACGATGACGCGACCGGTGATCCCGGTAATCGTCTCGACCGCCCGCATGAAGGGCGCAGCAAGGCCGTGGCCAAAAGCACGCTCCAAGGCCTCAAGCGCCCGCCTCTCGGTGCCGATCGTCCGCTTCGCAGACTCCAGGACACCGTCTTCGATGACATTTACCGCTCTTTTGATCATGGCACTGGGTTAGCGGTTTTCACTGGCCGAGTCCATCGGCTGATCCTCAAGGCATGCCCGGGAAACGAATGGTTAACCACAAGCCTTTACGTTCGGGTAACGCTTCGAAGCATGCCAGGATCGACATGAGTCATTGGAAGGACACGAGCAGTCTCACGCCGCTCCGCGCGGTGGGCTTTGCCGTGTCCATGGCTCTCACCATAGGCGCTTTCCTTGTTTCCCAAGCCGCATTTGCGCAGTCGACGCCGGTCTCCAACACCTCGATACGCTCATCCAACGCACCGGCTTTCGCGGCGCCGGAGGATGAAAGCGATATCCCCGAAACGCCGAATAGCACCACGTCAGCGACCGATAATGCCGCACAAGGAGCCACGACCGCCACCATCGCAGCGCCCGATCAGAAGCCGAGCGATGAAACCACCGGGGCGATCCTTGATGAGGACATGATGCGCCTCAACACGCGCGAGGCGCCGCTCGACGAGCGGCTGCCGCCCCGCAAGCCGGAGCCGAATCCGGCTACCGAGGAAACGCCGGGCATCCACATCGGCACCTTCGTACTGCGCCCCACCATCACCCAGAGCATCAACACCGAGACGCAGGAGGATGGCGGCGTCAAGCAGACACGCGCGTTTCTCGAAACGGACATGCACACGACGCTGACGTCCGACTGGGCTTTGCACCAGCTCTTGGTGACGACCGACGGTGCCTGGCAGAAAAACGTCAGCGGCGAAGGTGAAGAACAGCCGGATTTCAGGATTATCGGCGATCTGCGCCTTGATCTTCCAGAGGATACGACGGCGCACATTACCGGCGGCTATCATTTCTACCGCGAAGACACTGATGATCCGAATGCCGTGCAGAACGCGGACCAGCAATCGGATGTCCAGGAATTCAGCGCCGGCGCCTCGATTGAACGCGATTTCGGCATCCTGCGCGGCAGTACCGGCATCGATCTCAACCGCGCGATCTATTCCGACGCCACGTTGTCTGATGGCACGACTGTTTCGCTGGGCGACCGCAACCAGACGAGCGGCACGATCCGCGGTCGCATCGGCTACGAGCTATCTCCCGCACTCATCCCCTTCATCGAGGCCAATGTCGGCAAGACGGTCTATGACGAGAGAGTTGATTCGGCCGGCTTCCGCCGGTCGGGGGATAGCTATGGCGCCAAAGTCGGCGTCGAGCTTGATATGGGCGAAAAGCTTCGCGGGGAGGTTGGGGTTGGCTACGAGACGGCCACCTTCGACGATCCGCGCCTTTCGGATATCGACACGGCCGTGGTAGACGCTCAACTCCTTTGGTCGCCGCTCAGAGGCACCGACGTCAATATCGGCCTGCTGACAAGCATCAACCCGTCGACGGCCGCCGGTGAATCCGGCTATGTTTCCCATGCCTTGACGACGGGCGTCACGCATCAGCTGCGTGACAATCTGACAGGCACCGTCCTCGGCGGCATCACCTACCGCGACTACCCCTCCGATAGCCCGACCAGCGACGAGACGGTCTACACTACGAGCGCCGGCCTGACCTGGAACATCAACCGCTACCTCGATCTGACCAGCACGATCGGCTACGAACTGACGTCTCGCAAGACGAGCACTGACTCCGAACAGTGGCGGGCCGGTGTCGGCCTTAAACTGAAGCGCTGAAACGAAATCCGCCTCCAAGTGGGAGACTTGAAGGCGGATCAATCTATTCAAGAATTATCTAGACTTGCCTCAGAGGCCCTTCAGCAGCGCCTTGAAGCCTTCCTCGACCGTCGGGCGGATATCCGCACGTTCCAGTGCGAATGCCACGTTGGCGAGGATGAAGCCATCCTTGGCGCCGCAGTCGTAGGTCGTGCCGCGGAAATGATAGCCCGCGAAGGTCTGATCCTTGAGCAGCTTCAGCATGCCGTCGGTCAACTGGATTTCGTTGCCGGCGCCGCGTTCCTGGGTTTCCAGGATCTTGAAGACCTCAGGCTGCAGGATGTAGCGGCCATTGATGAAGTAGTTCGACGGCGCTGTGCCCTTGGCCGGCTTCTCGACCATGCCGGTGATGCGGAAGCCATCACCGATCGCTTCGCCGACGCCGACGATGCCGTATTTATGGGCCTGATCGGGGGCGCACTCCTCGACGGCGATGATGTTGCCGCCGCTCTGGGCATAGAGATCGATCATGCCCTTCATGCAACCCTTGCCTTCGCTCTTCATGATCATGTCGGGCAACAGTAGCGCGAATGGCTCGTTGCCGACGATCTCGCGGGCGCACCAGACGGCGTGGCCGAGGCCGAGCGGCTCCTGCTGACGGGTGAAGCTGACCGTACCAGCCTTGGGAAGCTGGCCGGCAAGCAACGTCATTTCCGCCTGCTTGCTGCGCTCGCGCAGCGTCTGCTCGAGTTCGAAGTGAATATCGAAGTAGTCTTCGATGATGTGCTTGTTGCGACCTGTGACGAAAACGAAATGCTCGATGCCAGCTTCCAGGGCTTCGTCGACGACATACTGAATGATGGGTTTGTCGACGACAGTCAGCATTTCCTTCGGCACGGCTTTGGTGGCCGGGAGAAAGCGGGTCCCGAGACCTGCAACCGGAAATACAGCTTTGCGAACTTTTTTATGCTCTGCCACACAATCCTCCTGCGATGATTACACCGCTTGAAATAAAAGGCATTTTTGATTGGACTAGATGAGATTTGCTACCGTTTTGCAAATGGTGACTGCGTTCCTGCGTCATGGTAAAGAATTTGTTGACTCCGTTCGGGTAGTCTCGGGCCTGAGCGGAACTTCGCGCTCTGCTGTGCCTGAAACGAAAAGGACGGATGACCGCCGATGACTCAAAATCACAGAAATTCCCTTCGTGGTCTTGCTATTGCATTCATCGTGACCGCGTCCGCCGGCCTGGCTCCCATCAATGCGAAAGCAGATCAGCAGTTCCAGAAGTGGATCGCGGACTTCTATCAAACTGCCGCTCAAAATGGCATCAGCAAGGCAACCTATCGCAAAGCCTTCGCAGGCGTCAGCGATCCGGACCCGACCGTGCTCGAGAAGGCTGCCTATCAGCCTGAATTCACGACAAAAATTTGGGACTATGTGGATTCCCGTGTAAATCCCTACACGGTCCAGATCGGCCGTCAGATGGCCGCCAAGCATGCCGCGACGCTGAATGCGATCGAACGCCGCTTCGGAGTCGACAAATCGATTCTCCTCGCGATCTGGTCGATGGAATCCAATTATGGCGCAGTTCTCGACAAGGACGACCGCCTGCATTACGTGCCGCGGGCGCTGGCGACACTCGCCTATGCCGATGAACGCCGCGCGAAGTTCGCCAAGAAGCAGCTCATCGCGGCTTTGAAAATCCTTCAGAATGGCGACATTTCCCCGAATGGCATGACCGGCTCCTGGGCGGGCGCCATGGGCCACACCCAGTTCATTCCGACAAGCTATCTTCTCTACGCCATCGACGCGGACGGCAATGGCCATCGCGACATCTGGAACTCCGTGCCCGATGCCTTGGCAACATCCGCGAACCTGCTGATGAAGAACGGCTGGGACAGGGGCAAGACCTGGGGATATGAGGTCGTCGTGCCGGCGAGCGCACGCAAGCAGGTCGGCAAGACCCACACACTGGCGCAGTGGGCCTCCCTCGGCCTGACACGGCCCAACGGCAAGGGTTTCCGCGACGGCGGCGGCAACGCCGTCCTCAAGATGCCGGCCGGTCCCAACGGCCCCGGCTTCCTGATGACCAGCAACTTCTTCACGATCAAGAGATACAACGCCTCGGACAGCTATGCGATCGGCGTCGGGCTGCTCGCGGACGAGCTCGCCGGCTACGGCGGCATGAAACAACGCTGGCCCCGACCAGACGGCACACTCGACATGAAAGAGAAGTTCGAACTGCAGACCCGCCTGAAGACGCTCGGCTATTATGACGGCGAGGTCGACGGCAACTTCGGTAGCGGATCGAAGGCAGCCATTGCGGCGGTCCAGGCACGCATGGGAATGCAGCAGGACGGCGAGCCATCGCTGCCGCTCTTGAACGCGCTTCGCAAGTAGACGGAATAATCGGCGACATGCATTTTGGGGTGTGGACGCACCTTCCCGCTCCATGCGAGAATGCCGGCAGATGCGAGGCTGCTGACTATGCGTAAACGAGTAAACCGGGCAACGCTCCGCTGGGGTGCGATCGGCACTGCGACGTTGGTGCTTGTCTTCAGCGCGCTGCCGGTGCACGTGGCCGATGCGCAGGAGCGCTATTACTATCGCCGCTCCATTCTCGACTTCTTCCTTGGTCGTCGTTACATCCAGGAATATCCGCCACAAGCACCGTCTCAGAACGCGCCGCAACGACAGCCTGCGCCGAAGAGGAAGGCGGCGCCGAAGGCGGCTGCAGCGCCACGCCCAGCCGCTCCCGTGGTCGTTGAAGAGAAGGTGGTCGAAAAACTTGCCAACGCTCAGAAGATCCTTGTCGTCGGCGACTTTCTCGCCGGCGGTCTTGGCGTCGGCATGGATGCCGCATTCAAGGATTCTCCCGGCATTGTCGTCGAAACACATAGCAACGTCGCCTCCGGTCTGGTGCGAGACGACTACTATGACTGGCCGCAACAGTTGACGAAATTCATGGACGAGGCAAAGCCCGCCATGGTCATCGTCATGCTCGGCGCGAATGATCGCCAGCAGATGGTAACGGATGTAGGCAAGGAGAAATTCAGGACCGACGGTTGGTATGCAGAGTATCAGCGCCGCGTCGTGGCCTTCGGCAAGCAGGTCACCAGCCGCAAGATCCCACTGCTCTGGGTCGGCCTGCCGGCCTTCGATTCGCCCGCGATGACCGCCGATGCCGTGCAGCTCAACCAGCTGTTCCGCAAGCAGATGGAGAGCGGCGGCGGCGAGTTCGTCGATATCTGGGACGGCTTCGTCAGCGAAGGTGGTGACTTCATCGTCACCGGCTCTGATATCAACGGCCAGCAGGTGCGCCTGCGCACGTCCGACGGCATCAATCTCACCGAGGCCGGCCGGCGCAAGCTCGCCTTTTATGTCGAAAAGCCCGTGCGACGCATCCTCGGCATTCAAACAAGCCCCGACCTCGTTCGCCTCGATACGGGCAATGCGCCGGCGATCGACGCGGTTGCAATGCCCGGCCGCACGGAACCGATCAGTCTCTCCGACCCGAACCTCGATGGCGGCGCGGAGCTTCTCGGCGGCAGAGCTCTGCCAGTCAGCGTAACCAAGTCACCGCGCGACATGCTGGTTCAGGACGGCGAGATGGCGCCTCCCCCAGCCGGCCGCGTCGATGACTACCGCATGACGCCGATGAAGCCCACGGCACAGGTTTCCATCAAATAGCAGCTTCCTCGCAGGGCCAATTACAGCGACAACCCGTCGCCAATCTCAGGCACTGCCTCTGCCGTTGCGCGGAGACCTTCACCCCAACTGCCGCTCGACACTGCAGACGGAGACAAACGTCATGCAATTAGAAATGCCGACTGATCACGGCGCATGGTCCGCTTGGAGCCCAGCGGAACTGGCAGGCCGGTTGAGTGGCATTTCAAGGCCCTGGTGCATTGTCGGCGGATGGGCGCTCGACCTTTGGCATGGCTGTCAGACTCGTGAGCACGAGGACCTGGAATTGACGGTTCTACGCGAAGATCTCGGCATCTTTCGCGACGCCCTGAAAGGCATGGAATTCCATACGGCGGGAGATGGCGTTGTTGAGTACCTGCCAGCAGACGAGGAGCCACCGGCAGCAATCTCGCAGATATGGTGTCTGGACATGGCGGAGCGACGCTGGCGCGTCGACATGATGATCGAGCCGGGAACGTTCGAGACCTGGGTCTACAAACGGGATCCGACCATCTCCCGGCCGCGTGCAGAGATGGTTGGTACGACGGCTGAGGGTATTCCCTATTTGAAGCCGGCTGCGGTCCTGCTGTTCAAGGCGAAATACAGACGCGCGAAGGATGAAATCGACTTCGAGCAAGCCTTGCCGAAACTGCCCGCTTCGGAACGTCTGTGGCTGAAAACCTGCCTTGCGGCATGCCACCCCGACCATGCATGGTTGAAAAGCCTGCAAGAGCCGCCGATGACGCTCGATCTGGAGCCTATGGAATGAAAAGGGCCGCTCGAAGCGGCCCAAACTCCATTCATCAAACGGCTTTGCTTACCGCGGCAGAACCGTCGAGCCCATCAGGGCTTCATCGATGGCGCGGGCGGCCTGGCGGCCTTCGCGGATCGCCCAGACGACTAGCGACTGGCCGCGGCGCACGTCGCCTGCCGTCCAGAACTTGTCGACCGACGTCTTGTAGTCGCGGTCGTTGGCAACAACGTTGGTCGAGCCGCGACGGTCGGTATTGAGCGTCAGCTTGCCGTCGAGCTCCTTCAGCACGCTGTCCTTGAACGGACCGCTGAAACCGATCGCGATGAAGGCGAGGTCGGCTTTGATGATGAACTCCGTGCCGGCGATCGGCTTGCGGCGATCGTCCACCTCGCAGCACTTCACGCCGGTGAGCACGCCGTCTTCGCCGACGAATTCGAGCGTTGCAACCTGGAACTCGCGGATCGCGCCTTCCGCCTGCGAGGACGAGGTGCGCATCTTCGTCGCCCAGAACGGCCAGACGGCGAGCTTGTCTTCCTTCTCCGGCGGCTGCGGGCGAATGTCGAGCTGGGTCACCTTCACTGCACCCTGACGGAACGCCGTGCCGACACAGTCAGACGCAGTATCGCCACCGCCGACGACGACCACGTGCTTGGCGCCGGCGAGGATCGGGTCAGAGGCCCAGCCAACGCTGTCGATGTTTTCGCGACCGACGCGCTTGTTCTGCTGCACGAGGTACGGCATTGCATCATGAACGCCGGAAAGCTCGATGCCCGGGATACCCGCTTCGCGGGGCGTTTCCGAACCGCCGCAATAGAGCACCGCATCGTAATCGGCGAGCAGCTGCTCGACCTTCACGTCGACCCCGACATTGACGCCACAGTGGAAGGTGACGCCCTCGCCCTTCATCTGCTCGACGCGGCGATCGATGAAGTTCTTCTCCATTTTGAAGTCAGGGATGCCGTAACGCAGGAGCCCGCCGGGCTTCGACTCGCGCTCATAGAGGTGAACCTCGTGGCCAGCGCGGCCGAGCTGCTGCGCAGCCGCCATGCCGGCCGGGCCGGAGCCGATGATGGCGACCTTCTTGCCGGTATGGACCGTCGCCGGCTGCGGGCGGATGAAGCCGAGCTCGTAGGCCTTGTCGGCAATCGCCTGTTCGACGGTCTTGATCGCAACCGGCGTGTCTTCGAGGTTCAGCGTGCAGGCTTCCTCGCAGGGCGCCGGGCAGACACGGCCAGTGAACTCAGGGAAGTTGTTGGTCGAATGCAGGTTCTGGATCGCCGCTTCCCAGTTGTTGTTGTAGACGAGGTCGTTCCAGTCCGGAATCTGGTTATGGACAGGACAACCAGTCGGCCCATGGCAATAGGGAATGCCACAGTCCATGCAGCGGGCTGCCTGTTTCTGCACTTCCTGGTCCGACATCGGGATCGTGAATTCGCGGAAATGCCGGATGCGATCCGAGGCAGGCTGATACTTCGCCACCTGCCGGTCGATTTCCAGAAACCCTGTGACCTTACCCATATTTTCGTCCCTCATCATCTCAAAGCCCAAGACCCAGAGGTCCCCAGTACCAGTAGGCGTGTCCCATGACCGCACCCAGGGCTACAAATTCCGTTTTCAGGTCATCGCCGAGATATGAGGTCCCGGCGCAAACTGCGACGGCGAGGCACAGGGATATGAAGAGGTGGAACAGCGACCATCGATTTCTCATCAGCGTCCTTTCCGGTATCTCCGTGCCCCTCGTCAGAGCAGTTATAGACCTAGCGATTCAAGAGCATTACTCCGCAGCAATTCCCATGCGGGCGCGTTCCATTTCTTCAAGGGCACGGCGGTACTCGACCGGCATGACCTTGCGGAACTTCGGACGGTAGTCGGCCCAGTTGTCCAGGATCAGCTTGGCGCGGGTAGAACCCGTGTAGTGCAGATGGTTGGAAATCAACTGGTAGAGGCGTTCCTCGTCGTGGCGCGTCATGTCACCGGAGACGTCGACGCGCCCCTTGTGCATGAGGTCGCCGCCGTGATGATGCAGCTTCTCCAGCATGTCGTCCTCTTCCGGAACCGGCTCGAGCTCGACCATTGCCATGTTGCAGCGCTTGGCGAAATCGCCCGTTTCGTCGAGCACATAGGCGACGCCGCCGGACATGCCGGCCGCGAAGTTACGACCCGTCGAGCCGAGCACGACAACGACACCGCCCGTCATGTATTCGCAGCCGTGGTCACCCACGCCTTCGACGATGGCGATCGCACCCGAGTTACGGACCGCAAAGCGCTCGCCCGCGACGCCGCGGAAGTAGCACTCGCCTTCGGTCGCACCGTAGAGCACGGTGTTGCCGACGATGATCGACTCTTCCGCGACAATCTTCGAGTTCTCCGGCGGCCGGACGATGATCTTGCCGCCCGAAAGGCCCTTGCCGACATAGTCGTTGCCGTCACCGATCAGGTTGAAGGTGATGCCGCGCGCCAGGAAGGCGCCAAACGACTGACCTGCCGTGCCCTTGAGCGTCACGTTGATCGTGTCGTCCTTGAGGCCGCGATGGTTGTAGCGCTTGGCGACTTCGCCGGACAACATCGCGCCCGCCGAACGGTCGACGTTCTTGATATCGACTTCGAAAGCAACCGGCGTCTTCGAAGACAATGCCGACTCGGCCTCCGCGATCAGCTTGCGATCGAGAATGTCGTCGATCGGGTGCTTCTGGCGGGTTGTCCAGTAGGTCGCATCCTTCGGCGCCTCGACCTTGTGGAAGATGCGGCTGAAGTCGAGACCCTTGGACTTCCAGTGCGCCAGCATCTCGTCCTTCTCGAGCAACTCCGAAGCGCCGATGATGTCATCGAGCTTGGTGAAGCCGAGAGACGCCAGGATTTCGCGCACTTCGTTGGCGACGAAGAAGAAGTAGTTGACGACGTGCTCGGGCGTGCCCTTGAAGCGCTTGCGCAGAACCGGATCCTGCGTGGCAACGCCGACAGGACAGGTGTTCAGGTGACACTTGCGCATCATGATGCAGCCGGCGGCGATCAGCGGCGCGGTCGCGAAGCCGAACTCGTCAGCGCCGAGAAGCGCACCGATGATGACGTCGCGGCCGGTCTTCAGACCACCATCGACCTGCAGGGCGATGCGCGAACGCAGGCCGTTCAGCACCAGCGTCTGCTGGGTTTCGGCAAGGCCGATTTCCCACGGGCTGCCCGCATGCTTCAGCGAGGTCAGCGGCGATGCGCCGGTGCCGCCGTCGAAGCCGGAGACGGTGATGTGGTCGGCGCGCGCCTTGGCAACGCCGGCGGCAACCGTGCCGACGCCGACTTCCGAGACGAGCTTTACCGAGACATCGGACGTCGGGTTGACGTTCTTCAGGTCGTAGATCAGCTGCGCCAGATCTTCGATCGAGTAGATGTCGTGGTGCGGTGGCGGCGAAATCAGGCCGACGCCCGGCGTCGAGTGACGGGTCTTGGCAACCGTCGCATCGACCTTGTGGCCGGGCAGCTGGCCGCCTTCGCCGGGCTTTGCCCCCTGCGCGACCTTGATCTGCAGCATGTCGGCATTGACTAGATATTCGGTCGTCACACCGAAGCGTCCCGATGCGATCTGCTTGATCGCCGAGCGTTCCGGGTTCGACGAACCGTCCGGCAGCGGCATGTAGCGATCACTCTCTTCGCCCCCCTCGCCGGTGTTGGACTTGCCGCCGATCCTATTCATGGCGATCGCCAGCGTCGTATGCGCCTCTCTGGAGATCGAGCCGAAGGACATGGCACCGGTCGAGAAGCGCTTGACGATATCGATCGCCGGCTCGACCTCGTCGACCGAGACGGGCGCGCGGCCGAGCTGTTCGGCGCTCTTGATGTTGAAGAGGCCGCGGATCGTGTTCATGCGCAGCGCCGAGGTGTTCACCATCTCGGCAAACTCGCGATAGCGGTCTTCGGCATTGCCGCGAACGGCATGCTGCAGTGTCGCGACCGCATCCGGCGTCCAGGCGTGGCTTTCGCCGCGCATGCGGAAGGCATACTCGCCGCCGATATCCAGCGTGGTCGCCAGCAGCGGATCCTTGCCGAAAGCGGAGGTGTGACGAGCAACGGTCTCTTCGGCGATCGCCGTGAGATCGACGCCTTCGATCATCGTTGCCGTACCGAAGAAGTACTTGTCGACCAGCTCCTGCTGCAGGCCGATCGCATCGAAGATTTGACCGCCGCAATAGGACTGATAGGTCGAGATGCCCATCTTCGACATGACCTTGAGGATGCCTTTGCCGACCGCCTTGATGTAGCGGTAGACGACTTCGCTAGCGTCCACTTCCTTCGGGAATTCGCCCTTGGCATGCATGTCGAGCAGCGTGTCGAAGGCAAGGTAAGGGTTGATCGCTTCGGCGCCATAGCCTGCGAGCAGGCAGAAATGATGCACTTCGCGCGGCTCGCCGGTCTCGACAACGAGGCCGACCGAGGTGCGAAGACCCTTGCGGATAAGGTGATGGTGGACAGCAGCGGTCGCCAGCAGCGCCGGGATCGCGATTCGGTCCGGTCCGATCTGGCGGTCGGAGAGCACGATGATGTTGTAGCCGCCCTTCACCGCCGCTTCCGCGCGCTCACAGAGGCGGTCGAGCATCTCGGGCATGCCTTCGGCGCCACGCTCGACGTCATAGGTGAAGTCGAGCGTCTTGGTGTCGAAGCGGTCCTCGGTGTGACCGATCGAGCGGATCTTTTCGAGATCGCCATTGGTCAGGATCGGCTGGCGCACTTCCAGGCGCTTGGCGTTCGCCATGCCAGTATGGTCGAGAATGTTCGGACGCGGCCCGATGAACGAGACGAGGCTCATGACGAGCTCTTCGCGGATCGGGTCGATCGGCGGGTTGGTAACCTGCGCGAAGTTCTGCTTGAAGTAGGTGTAGAGCAGCTTCGACTTCTCCGACATCGCCGAGATCGGCGTATCCGTGCCCATCGAGCCGACGGCTTCCTGCCCCGTCGTCGCCATCGGCGACATCAGGATCTTGGTGTCTTCGGTCGTGTAGCCGAAGGCCTGCTGGCGGTTGAGCAGCGACACGTCGCGGCGCAGCGCGCGCGGCTCGACCGGCTTCAGGTCTTCCAGGATGAGCTGCGTGCGATCCAGCCAGTTGCGGTAGGGATGCTTGGTCGCAAGCTCGGACTTCACTTCCTCGTCGGAAACGATCCGGCCTCTTTCCATGTCGATCAGCAGCATCTTGCCTGGCTGCAAGCGCCACTTCTGCACGATATCCTCTTCAGCCACCGGCAGCGTGCCGGCTTCCGAAGCGAGGATGACGCGGTCGTCGCTGGTGACGAGATAACGTGCAGGACGCAGACCGTTGCGGTCGAGCGTCGCGCCGATCTGCTTGCCGTCGGTGAAGGCGACAGCCGCCGGTCCGTCCCACGGCTCCATCAGCGCGGCATGATATTCGTAGAATGCCTTGCGCTCGGCCGCCATCGACTGGTTGCCGGCCCAGGCTTCCGGGATCAGCATCATCACGGCGTGCGCCATGGAGTAGCCGCCGCGCACGAGGAACTCGAGCGCGTTGTCAAAACAGGCCGTGTCCGACTGGCCTTCATAGGAGATCGGCCAGAGCTTGGAGATGTCGTCACCGAAGAGCGGCGAGGAAACAGAGGCCTGACGCGCCGCCATCCAGTTGACGTTGGAGCGCAGCGTGTTGATCTCGCCGTTGTGGGCGACCATGCGATAGGGGTGCGCCAGCTTCCACGACGGGAAGGTGTTGGTGGAGAAGCGCTGATGGACGAGGGCGACCGCGGTTTCGAAACGCGGGTCCGACAGGTCCTTGTAGTAGGCACCGACCTGGTAGGCCAGGAACATGCCCTTATAGACAACCGTCGCCGACGACAGCGAGACCGGATAGAAGTTGCTCTCCTCGCCGTCGAACTCGTCGTAAATGCGGTTGGAGATCACCTTGCGGAGCGTGAACAGGCGACGCTCGAACTCGTCGTTCGTCGCAGCGTCCTTGCCGGCACCGATGAAGACCTGCACGTGGTGCGGCTCGGTGGCGGCAATATCGGGCGCCTTCGACAGCGAGGAGTTATCGACCGGCACGTCACGGAAGCCGAGGAAGACCTGGCCTTCTTCGGTGATGACGTCCTGGATCACCTTCTTGAAATGCGCGATCTGCTTTTCGTCGCGCGGCATGAAAATGTGGCCCATGCCGTACTCGCCGACCTTCGGCAGGGTGATACCCTGCTTGGCCATTTCCTCGCGGAAGAAGCGGTCCGGAATCTGCACGAGAATACCGGCGCCATCGCCCATCAGCGGATCGGCGCCGACGGCACCGCGATGCGTCAGGTTCTCGAGAATGAAGAGACCGTCCTTGACGATCTGGTGCGACTTCTGACCCTTCATATGAGCGACGAAGCCGACGCCGCAGGCATCGTGCTCGTTGCGCGGGTCGTAAAGCCCCTGTTTTCGCGGCAGACCGGAGGCGAATTTACGCGTATTGGCCGTCGCGCGCATCGTTGCTGCTGCGAACTGGTCAAAACCCGTGGATGGCGTCTTCGTCATCTTTCCCTCCTGTCAGAGCCCGCGGGGCTGCGGGCGGCTTCTTGTCGCGCGCCGTCCCTGATCCTAGGTTCGGCGCGTGACAGCGCTGTTGCATTATCGAAGATCCGGTCGCCGGCGGCAGGCTTTCCAGGGAAAGCAACCGTGCGCTCCCGCGCCTGCCATCCGCCTCCGCACGCGGGCTTTTGCCCGCTTTTGAAGAACTATAGCGTGAAACCCCACAAGTGTAAGGTTTTTTGGCGCCTCTTCGGCCATCGCGGCCAAAATAGGACAGCAACACTGTCCTAATTCACCTGATCTATGCCAGAAACATATTGTCTACGCAAGAGTGCAGATTCAAAAAATCGGCAGTTTGCGACCTAATATTGCCGAAACAACGCATATATGCGACATAAAATTACGCCTTTCCGCACTATTTTGTTTATTGATTGCCGAAGTCAATTTTTGTGATGGATTCCACGCCGCCTCTTTGACCAGCCGGGATGATCGCGTAATGTCCCGCCCCGAACCCGATCCTCATCCATCCCAAGCGGTTTCCTTCCATGTATTTCGCATCCGACAACTGGGCCGGCGCCCATCGATCCATCGCCGAACGTCTGCTCCGGGAATCCGACGGCTTTGCCGCAGCTTATGGCGCGAGCGATCTCGACCGGCGCGTCGAGCGGCGCTTTGCCGAAGTCTTCGAGCGCGAGGTCGCCGTCCTCTTCGTCGGCACCGGGACGGCAGCGAACTCCTTGTCGCTCGCCAGCGTCCAACGGCCGGGCGGCATCACCTTCTGCCATTCCGAAGCGCACGTGATCGCGGACGAATGCGGCGCGCCCGACTTCTTCAGCGGGGCCCGCCTGCTCGGCGTCCCCGGCGCGGAAGGAAAGATCGATCCGACTAAACTGAAGCAGAAGGTCGCAGCTTACCCGCAAACGGCCGTGCAACACGGACGCGCAACGGCTGTAACGATCACTCAGGCGACGGAAGCCGGTACGGTCTACAGCCTGTCGGAAATCGACGAAATCGCCGCGATCGCCCAAAGGGACAAGCTACCCCTCCACATGGACGGCGCACGCTTTGCCAATGCCCTCGTCTCCCTCAGTGTCAGCCCGGCCGAGATGACCTGGAAGCGCGGCATCGACATGCTGTCCTTCGGTGGCACGAAGAACGGCTGCTGGTGCGCGGAAGCGATCGTCTTCTTCAATGCGGAGCAGGCGAAAGAGATGCCGTTCATCCGCAAGCGCGCCGCCCAGCTGTTCTCGAAGTCCCGCTTCATCGCGGCCCAGTTCGATGCCTATTTCGAGAACGATCTGTGGCTCGATCTCGCTCGCCATGCGAACGGCATGTCCGATCGTCTGCGCGCCGGCATCACCGCGAGCAACCTGGCCCGCCTCGCATGGCCGACCTCGGCCAACGAAGTCTTTGCCGTCATCGCGAAGAGCGCGGCCAAAACCGCCGAGGAGAAGGGCGCGAAGTTCTATGAATGGCCGGTGTCGCCGGCAACGCCCGAACTCGTCGGCTCGGGTGAGACGCTGGTCCGCCTCGTCACCAGCTTTGCGACAGATGAGGCAGACGTCGATGGCTTCCTGGGCTTTCTTGCAGGCTGAGTCGCAGGGCTCAATTCTGATGCCCCGTCACGGCGGATTGCGGCTTGCCGCTATCCGTCGTTTTCGCGTCGTGTCCGGCCACGACAATCAGCATCACACAGGCAACCAGCCCGGATACGAAGAGTACCCCATACGTCATCGGTCCGTTCTCCTTGCCCCGAAGATCGACCATCCAGCAGGGGAGCCTAGACCCCGAACCTAACCAGATGCCTAACCCATAGGGTTGAAAGCGCCTTAAGATGGTAAGTAGTCCATTAACTTTTGAGGCAAGAGGCGAACCAGAATTGCGCCGGCATGAAGCTTTGTTGCAGGATCGGCGTGGTTGATTACCTATCCCTGACCGCCCTGCCGCAGCCGCGCTATCACGGGGCACCGGTCTGAAATCGGAAAACGGCGAAAGAGACCCGAATGGAAATCCGTCCTGAACAGCTAAGCGACATCGCGGCGATCCGTCAGATAACAAAGGCGGCGTTCGCACCGATGGACTATAGCAGCCAAACAGAAGCAGAGATCGTCGACGCTCTGCGTAATGCGGACGCCCTGATCGTCTCGCTCGTCGCCGTCGAGGATGGTGCCGTTGTAGGGCATGTCGCGTTTTCGCCCGTTACGATCGATGGCGAAGACAAGGGCTGGTATGGACTCGGACCGGTCTCGGTCAGGCCGGACCGTCAAAAAGGGGGCATTGGCGGAAAACTCATTCGCGACGGGCTATCGCGACTCGCCGATATCGGAGCCAAAGGCTGCGTCGTTCTCGGCGATCCCGGCTACTATATGCGCTTCGGCTTCCAGAATGACGCCAATCTGACCTTTGAGGCTGCGCCTGCGGAATATTTCATGCGCTTGGCGTTCGACGGCGACACGCCTGCGGGCAAAGTCAGCTATCACGCTGGCTTCAACGCCACTTGATAGCGAAGCTGAGGTCTTAAAGACAAGGCTGCCTTCTCGATAACTGAGGTTAGGAAACTGGTTCGCGATTGTTCGTCCGGCGGCTGAAAGCCAACGGCTTGTCATGCGTTGGCGCGAAGGCTGCGCACCTTGCCAAGGATGTCGTCCGATAGGGCCGAAACCAGTGCCTGGTCCGCCCCCTTGCGCGGCACCAGCACAAACTCGACGTCCTCAAGCACCGGCAGCCTGCCTTTGCCGATCTCCTTCAACCCCGATGGCGCCATGCTGCGTGGCTGCACCAGAACGCCCATCCCCGCCCGCGCTGCCGCCGTCAGTCCGCTGAGGCTGCCGCAGGTACAGACGATCCGCCACGCGACCTGGCTGCGCCCCAACGCTTCGAGTGCAATGCTGCGCGTCACGCTCGGCGGCGGGAAGGCGATCAATGGCAGGGGCCCACCGCTCAAGACGTGCTCGGGATCGCGTGCTAGCCAGACCAGTGGCTCGCGATAGACCAGCCGCCCGCGTGCATCGCCGAGCCGGCGCTTCGCCAGCACGAGGTCGATCTCGCCATTATCCTGCATCTCGTAGAGCGTGCCGGAGAGCGCCACCGTCAGCTCCAAATCGACCGATGGGTGCGAGCGAACGAAATCCTCGAGCACTGCCGGTAGCTGGCTGGTCACGAAGTCTTCCGACACGCCGAGCCGCAGATTGCCCCGCAGCCTCTGCCCCCTGAATTGCGACTGAACCTGTGCCTCGATCGCCAGCATCGCCCGCGCATGGCTAAGCAGCGCCTCGCCGTCGGTCGTCAGTTGCACCTTGTGGGTGTCGCGCGCCAGCAACCGCCGTCCGACCGCGCTTTCAAGCCGCTGGATGTGCTGGCTGACGGTCGATTGGCCGAGGCCGAGCCTTTCGGCTGCCAGTGTGAAGCTTCCCATCTGTTCGACGGCAACAAAACTGCGCAGCTGCGTAAGATCAAGCATGGCAATCCAGAAATACGATAACTGTTATTCCTTGCATCCTGTATCATAATGGAAGAAAGACAAATGATCTACCGATCTCGATGAGTATCCGTCATGCGCCGTTTTCTACCCGATAACTTTACGATGCTGTTGGTCTGCACCGTCATCCTCGCCTCGCTGCTGCCCGCCAAAGGCACCTTTGTTGGCTATTTCGGGATCGCGACGAACCTGGCGGTGGCCCTCCTCTTCTTCCTGCACGGCGCCCGCCTGTCACGTGACGTCGTGATCGCCGGCCTGCTGCATTGGCGGCTGCATCTTGCGATCCTATTGACGACGTTCGGCCTGTTTCCCATCCTCGGCCTGGGTCTCGGCTTCGTGCCGGAATGGATCCTGCCGAAGCCCCTCTATCTCGGCATCCTTTATCTCAGCGTCCTGCCTTCGACGGTACAATCGTCGATCGCCTTCACGTCGATGGCCGGTGGCAACGTGCCGGCTGCCATCTGCTCGGCTTCGGCATCAAACATCTTCGGCATGTTCCTAACGCCGCTGCTCGTCGGACTGCTCTTC
>Ga0075365_10000096_pt1 | contig 25638 bp, 23 predicted proteins | sample EndMetdeltDD1765_FD_71387 | JGI IMG/M metagenome (GOLD analysis project Ga0075365, IMG submission 71387) | Populus endosphere microbial communities from Tennessee, USA - Endosphere MetaG P. deltoides DD176-5 | ecosystem: Host-associated > Plants > Roots > Endosphere | place: USA: Tennessee... | reverse complement strand
CATATTCTCTGCCATACTCACACCACCGAGATGATTATGCAGATCCCCTCCTTTCGGCATGTCATGCAAAAAACAGCTTAATTTTTTCGGCTGAGTCTGTATCGAATTAAAATACGCCGCGGTTGCTCGTTCGCTAGCGCTTTCCGCAATAGATAGACTGCAGCTAATTAATAATACACAGAAAGTTAATACGCGCATCATTTAAAACGTCTCTCTTAAAAAAGTTAACGTCTATCCACTGACTAGTTATGTTGTGCTTGTTTAAATAAAGTAAAAAAATTAGTGGTGGTTTGATTGGCAATATCTTCTAAAGAGCAATCACGCAATTCGGCTAAATATTCGGCAACATAACGCACATATGCCGGCTGATTAGGTTTACCGCGAAATGGTTGCGGTGCTAAATAAGGTGAATCCGTTTCAATTAATAGGCGCTCCAAAGCTAATGTTTGCGCGATAGATTTTAATTCAGCAGCATTTTTAAACGTTATAATTCCTGAAAAAGAAATATAAAAATTTTCTTCAATAGCAGCCTCAGCCAACCCTAAATCTTCCGTAAAACAATGCAGTACACCACCCACCTGTTGCGCACCCTCTTCTTTTAAAATGCGCAAGGTATCGGCGCGCGCTGTTCGAGTATGCACAATCAGTGGCTTATTCACCGCAATAGCCGCACGAATATGTTGCCGAAACCGTTGTTGTTGCAATTCTTTTTGGGTATTTTCGCGATAATAATCCAAACCTGTCTCGCCGATAGCCACCACTTTAGGATGTTTTGCAAGCTTAATTAATTCATCCAATGTCGCTTCTTTAGCAACTTGTTCGGTGGGATGCACGCCGACAGACGCAGAAACATCCGTAAATTGCTCAGCAATCGCTAATACGGCCGGAAAATTGGCCAAATCAATACAGACACATAGAAAATGCATTACACCTTGCTCTCGTGCAAACTCCAGGCAAGCACTTAGGTCTTTTTTAAAATAATCCAGATCCAATCGATCCAAATGACAATGTGAGTCAACTAACATGATTTACCTTGTAAAGCCCAGCGAGAAAACAAATCTTCTAACATTAAGGGTAAGTTCAAGGTGATTTTAGCGGCATGCGCTTGTAATGCCAATAAGCTATCAAAATACTGCAACAAAAAATCCGTCGGCATGCGCGCGGCTAAATGCGTTAACGCACCCTCTATCGCTAAATATCCATTCAGTAACTGGCATTTAAGCAATTCGCTGATGACATTCACTAGCGTCGATAATAATTGCCGCGTATCACTTTTCACATACTGTGCTGCACAATGGACGGGATCCAGTTCTTGATTGAATAACTGCGCTAATGAGGCCAACAAGTCAGTATAAAATGAATAATAATTTTGCTGCGCATAGCTCAATGCAAGTAATGGCGCACCGGCGGATAAACGATAAAGCTTATCGATAGGTGTTGATGCTGGAAGTTGCTGCGCTAACCAAGTCGTCGCCAGCGATTTTTCTGGCGTCGCAAAACGAATCACTTGGCAACGACTACGAATAGTGGGTAATAAGCACTCAATTTTTTCAGTCAATAAAATAAATAAGGTACGTTCACTCGGTTCTTCTAAACTTTTTAATAAAGCATGACTCGCTGCCAACAATAAGCTATCCGCTGGGTTAATTACAATAATTTTATAGCTTGCTTGACTGGTGTGATTTAATTTTTCTACCACCGCGCGTACTTGATCAATTTTAATGCCCTGGCTGGATTTTTCTGTAGCAAGCCAACACAAGTCTGGATGTGTTGCCGCTGCAACTAACACACAATCACGACAATGGCCGCACGCTATTTGATTCACTGCCTGCTTACAGAGTAAGGTTTTAGCAAAATTTGCTACAAATAAGGTTTTACCTAAACCCGCTTGTCCTACCAGCAATAAAGCGTGCGCTAATCGGCCTTCTTGATGACAGCGATATAGTTGCTGCCATTGTTGGACTTGCCATGGTAAGGGCGCTGAATGATTATTCATCCGATTTTACCCATAATGCTAATAGTTGCTCCAACACCTGCTTAATTTGTTTTTGCACATCCTTTAATGAACGACTGGCATCAATCACATGATAACAATCCACCATTTGTTTGGCCCGCTCGAGATAACTAGCACGTGCGCGCGTGAAGAAATCTTGTTTCTCGGCTTCAATACGGTCTGCGGTTTTTCGACGTTGTGTGCGACGTAAGGCAATATCGACCGGCGCATCGAGTAATAAAACGGCATCAACTTTTAAATCTTGTTGTACCCACAACTGCAAACTACGAATAAAGGCCAAATCAATGCCTCTACCGCCACCCTGGTAAGCATAACTGGTTTCAGTAAATCGATCACAGAGCACCCAATCACCGCGTTGCAAGGCCGGTTTAATGACATAGTGGATATGTTGCGCACGTGCAGCAAAAAATAATAATAGCTCGGATTCAGGAATAATAATTTCCGGTGAAAAATTGGATTGTAACACTAAAGTACGGATGGCTTCTGCGACTTCCGTACCACCCGGCTCACGCGTAACGGTCAGCGCGATCCCCGCTTGTTGTAAATAATCGGCGATAAATTTGAGTTGCGTTGACTTTCCTACGCCCTCAATGCCCTCTAAAGTAATAAAGCGCGCTCGATTGATTTGCATAACACATCCAACTGAATATTTCGGCAATTATACGCATACTCATTAAGTGAATCCCAGCGCCTTTATCATACAGACGTTGAAATTAACTTTTTTACAGTGTTAATTTGATTCGCGGCATCATCAACGAAACCAGAAGGCTGCGTTAACCCACCAAAGAAACTACTTGAGTAATTCCCGTTTGCTGCACGTGCAAATACGTCATTGTCTTTTTGTGGAAAATTGGAGAAGGGATACGTGGGCATTTCTTCTATTTCATCCAACATTTCCTGCAAAGCAAAAAAGTTCTCGGTAAATTCTGTTACTTCATTATTTGTTATCCGATTAAGTTTTCGGAATTGTTCAAACTCTTCTTGTCGATCTTCTAACTGTAGTGAAATCCAATTTAAGTCTTTAATGCTTACTCCTTTTTGTTTTTGCAAGCTTTTTAATCTCAATTTCGCCGCTGTTAATTTTATCTCCAATAATAATGATATTTTCATAGAAAATTCTTCCACTAATTGATATCGAGTGTCCGCAACTGGTTTGGAGAAAAAATTGTTAACCATTGCTATAGTGAGTTGTCCTAACATCAACCAGCTATCGACCGGATCAAAAATGCGTTGTGGTAACTGTGGAGTAACAATAGCCGCGGTTTTTTTTCCTTTACAAAGAACTGAGGGACGACCATACCATTCTATGGGTTGACAATTAGAAAAGCTATCTTCAAGCTGTTCAAAAAAAATGTTTTGGAAGAAGTTAATCTTTGCATTAGGAATGCTACAACTTACTCCATCGATAATTTTTTGATCAATATCCGCTAATTTTAATGCAACACATTTCTTTAATAGCACATCCTGAGTATTAACTGCATATTCTTGAATAGTCGTGGGATGATCAATGGAAGTTTTATTTCCTAAGATGGAAGCTTGATTAAGTGAATCCGAATTAACTGAAAAATTAATATCAGACCAATAAGCACTAACATTCCAGATACTTGATTGCATTGTGGTAAAAATTTTCGCTGTCGTGTGCAATATATTTTCTGCGATCATTTTCGGAAAATGCTTCCAACTTGGTAAACGTGAAGCACCTGAAGTAGCTGCAAAATCAAAGTCTTCTACTACAGAACGACGCTGTCTCACAAACGAATTTAGGGTATTGATTTCTTCATTTGAATAATTATCACTATGATCTTTTATAGAAGTCGCATTAATATTATTACTTAAATAATGTTTATGAATCTGACGAACTTTGCTGATACTGGAATTAGAATTTAGAATTGCTGAGAATTCTTTGTCTAAAGCAACTAGATGTGCATTCTTTGTTTCTTTAAAATCTGCTGTCGCATTAAATTCAGTTGATTTATTGGTTAACGATAACGTTTTATCGGTAAATTGCAATAATAAGGTTTCCATCTTAGGTTCTTGGAAAAATTTGACGATTATCAATGTGAAAGGCCGAGTATGGTTAATACTATTCGTATTAGTGAGGGTATTTGTCCAAATTAAATTAGTTTTATTATGTTGAAAAAAAACTCCTTCTTTGTAAGCTTTCGGAATAACAACGGTAGTATTTGTCTCGACATTTCTAATACTCACCTCTGCTATCTCCTGTTTTTCATTTAGTATTAAGGGAGCGGGCTTTAAGAAGAGATGCTTATGTCGACCTTCTATTCGCAACGGTGCAATCCCTAACAAAATATGAAGTTTTTTAAACCAATGATATTGTGAAGGATGGAAGGCGTTAGGTAGGTTTACTGTAGCAATTGGCATCATTTGCTGAGGATGACTGCTTGAAAAAATGCCAAGTATTAATAATAAATCCTCACCCAAATGATTTTGAGCATTCGGTGTTACCAAAAATAATTGGGCAGTTTGATTCATTTCTACTTGAACTTGATGCATGAGAAGGCGAAAATCCAAGATTTTTGTATCTACATCTCCGGGTAGATGATAAATATCGACTTGCGGAATGGGTAAACGGGATAAAATTAATGGCGACATTCCTGATTTGAGCTCAAATCTGTCTTTACCTCCATTTCCATACAGATGTGTTCGAAACGCGTTAGGATTATTCTGCATCACTTCATGTTTATTATGACCTATCAAAGTATGCTCGTTCTCACCCGTTATGAAAAGACCAACCAAATTGAGCTGCTTTATCAGCGGCGCATAGTAACGAATAATTTCGCTGGGAGGTTGATTCAAATCAGAATGCACATAATAAACATTTTTATTGCCAATTTTAAGTTTACCCTGATCACTAAAACGAAGAAATGTAGTATTAAATTCTTGAGCACGTAATACAAAAATAAAACTTTCTACAGACTGATTTGCTAAGGATTTTCCGAACTGTAAACTTAAATTGAACAAAGATCCTTCATTCGGTGTAGAAAGTGAAATAGCGGTTACATCGGAAAGCATCGCACTAAACTCAAATTGATGCTTAATATTTGCTCCTATCGCGTTCGTATCTCTAACAGGTAGATTAACTAGAACATTTCCATGACCCAATGAAACAGGATAGATAATATGACCCTTCTCTGCCCCATTGGTAACACTCATATTGGGACGTAAATGTATTTCTAAGTCATAATCACAATTCGTATTGCTTGGAATAAAAATAGAATCTGGACTTTTTGCTATACCTTGTGCTGCCGTATCAAGCACTTTAGTATCACAAGCAACGGTAACACCTAGAGGAATAGCTCCGCCAATAATTTGTTCCACTCCTGTTATGTGTAATATACTACTGCCATATTTCATCTGACCGGTTGATAAATCTAATTCAATATAGTCCGTTTCCGGTTTAAACATTCGAAGATCTAACGTATCAATGTCCTCACCACCGTGCAAACCTCCAATTTCACCTTGCTTAATAGCCGTTACGATCTGGGTTCCAGCTAGCATGAACAAATCTGCTTTCTTTCCTCCTACATAAGCTTTTTCTCCATCTCTCACCAGAAAATTATGGGATAAGTTTTTAAATCCTATTGCTTGATCAACGCCATCGCCTAGGTCTAGAAATACACCGGTTCCAGTACTATTTGGATTTCTCAACGCAAAGGCACCATCACAGCGATAAGTTCCTGCATTCGTAACAGAGATATCATCTCCTGTAGGTAAACAAGCAAATTCGCTATTTGGAAAAGCATCCTGGATTTCGTTATTTAATTTAAATCCAGTTTGCTTGGCTGAAAAATTAACGAAATTATTTTTTATCTCTGCAAAAATAGGAGTGTACTTGTATTGTCTGCAACCTTTTCCTGTTAAACCACGACTAACACAGATCTTTTTTGTATCTATTTGCTGAATAGCAGAAGAAACATACCATTTAAATTCTGGATATTTTTTAAAGAAATCTTCGAGTTGAGGTAAGAGATTTTTATATTCGTATATGTCATTTATTTTTCCTTGAAACGCAGACGAAGAACCGAAAAAAGCACGCCAAAATTCTGTGAATTTTATTTCAAAAGAAAAGTCCTTACGTAAAAGATCCTCTTCATCCTTCAGCGCTTTTCCTGCTTCATAGAATCTATCGGTCACTATCAGTACCGTCACGATGGCGCCACCAACCATTTCAAATGGCGCAGAAATCTCGAGTGCAGCAAAGCTCTCAGAAATCCCTTCAAGCCCCTTAACAGAAAAACTACCAAGATCCACAACAGCTTGAGATCCACTACTCGCAAACCTCAGCCATGCTGCAGGATCATTAGTATGGTTTCGCAAGTTATTAAAATTTTCATAGGTGCTATATAAGTTCAACGCCACATTGGCAGTGCGTGAACCGCTGGTTGAGATGCGATCGAGTAGTTTAAAATCAACCCATAGTGCTGTAGCAGTTTTGTCACCATTTACCATTCCAGCGATGGCATCTGCGGCAAACAAACTTTCCATGGTTCTCGATGAAAAAGCGTTGACTGTTTGCAAATGCCGCGATAATTTATAATTCCGAACCAAAGTGTTGATTTGTTCTTGCTTAGTACCACCCACTTTACGAGTAGCAACATGATCTAAAATTTCGGCTTGTTTACTTTCTGATAAATCACCTAAACGTTCAAGCAAGTGTTCACTATCTAATGTGCAAAGACCTACATCACGTCTGCGCCGGTTGTCAAGACAAGGTAACATTTGGTTCATAGCCTCATCATCCAAGAAATTGCTCGGATCAATCATTTGCAGATTACTCAATCCATCTTCTAGGTCAGGGATATTCGATCTTTCAAGCTCCCGATAAATATATTCTGAATCCCTTATAGGAGTTAGGTAACGAGTTCGATATTCTGTTAACAAGCCTTTAGTAAAATCTGGACGCGTAACTTTCGATATCTCGTTATTTATTGTAATTAAGGGATAAAATAGTTGATCGTGTTCCCAGGTTTTACTCTGCGGATTATGGGCATAATATATTGTCTGCTCATCGAGCTGGGTACGTATTCTATTCTGCTCTTCTGCTGAAAAACTTATCGTTCGTTCGGCTTCACTTTTTCTGAAATCAACCGGATTTAATGGCCGTACATAATCTTCATTAACTTTTTGTAATAAAAAACAAACTGATCTTGATTCAAGACTGTTATCAGCAAAATTAGGCGTAGCATGAATTAAACGTTGCGATTGCACATCAAAAACGATACCTTGCGGTGATGGTTTATCGCCTACATCACAGGATTTAATCTTAAATCGGCCATTTTCTGGCTTGCCATTGGTAGCATCCTCTATATTTTTTCGATGTATTTGTTTTAAAACTAGATCAATATTATTATCGGATATCTTACTTGGAATAATCGTTGCCGCCTCAGCCCAACGATCTCTACCGCCACTGATATACAAATGAATGGGCGATCGACCTGGAAATTGCTTAGCAAGTTGCTCAATAAAACTAACGGGTCCTGACGCTTTATCAAAATGCGATAGAACCACTTTTTTACTTTGTGGATCAAAAGCTACAACAGTAATACATTGTTGAATATTATACGTACCTAAATTTGCATTGTTTGCAATACCGATTTCCCGTTGTAAAACTACCCGAGCAGAATTATCTAGCTTACCTTGCGTGAGTTTATAAGCTTGATGATAATGATAAGATTCACGTATCCGTAGATCTGACAGCGAGAAAGCACTCGATTGAAAATTTTGATCTCGAAGTTCTTTATAAAGACCGGCTAATGCCAAATGTCCCTGTAATTCTTTTTGGCTATCTGAGGTAAATAATAATTCATCTCGATTGTACTCTTCGTAACTCGCTATACTGAACTCATCTTTAATATAGTTTTTTGCTAAAGTTTGATAAGCGTATTCAAGATTTTTGAAATCTTCCAAGTTAGCATAAATTTTGATAGCTTCTTTTAAATTTATTTGTGCTTTTTTGTTATTATCTTCAGCAAATTCTACATTAACATTGGGATTATTATTTAAAGCTAAGTAAGCGTGAGCCAGTGCATAATGAGCATGGGCGTAAGCAAGATGTCCAGCATAGCTCTGCTCAAATAATTTTATCGATTTTCCTAAGCTACTTGTCGCACCGAGATAATCTCCTGAATTATACTTTACCAATCCATCGTCGTACCAAGCATTCGCATGATTATAAATGAGTTCTGAAGGATTCGGAGGAAATAATAAGTGCGTATCGACGATTTTTAGATTTGAAAAACTGCTGGGTAATTGTAATTGTATTGCTTTCCAAGCGAGAAAATTTTCTTGCTTGACATCCGTTAATGAATCAATATAACTTTTCTGAAAGAATTCCAAATTTTTAATTGACGAAATTAATCCTTGTGCTTTTGGACCCAACTCATCGGCTAAATCTAATGAAAAATCCAGCATACGTTCACCCTGATCGTATTTTTCGAGTTGAACTCGTACACTAGCTGCCAAGTTATCGGCATCGTTTTTCGATAAACTCGCTTGATTAGCATATTGTGCTTCTGGGATGTGTATACCTTGTAAATTTAATGTGGTTGCTTTAGCAACTAATTGTTTTGCATCCTCTACTGACCAATGCGCATCACGCTCATACTTTTCTAATTGTTTATCTGCTTGATCTCTAAAGCCCTTAATATCGTACTTTTCTAATTCGATGATAAAATTATCTAATTCTAAAGATAAAGCAGATCCTTCTTCGTCGAGGTCTGAAAGTTTATCATCCAGTGGATCACTATCCCTTAAATCACGCACCGTCTCCAGTAATTGTCCAATTTCATCAGGCACATCAATTTCATCGGATTGAATAACTTCATTAGAACCATCGACAAACTGCTCAAGATCCGTGTTTGCTTTTTCTACTTTTTCTAATAAAGCTTTGACTGAATTTGCTTCTTGTAGCATACGTACAGCCATTTGTTCTGCTGTTTCACTAGCATGATTGACTACCGATAAATCATCTGGCATCGCTACGCTAAGTAAAAGCGCTAAAACTTTAGGCCCTCGCCAGGCTTCATTAACTGCTTCGTGGATAGGTGTGTTCCCTTTAAAATTTTGACGGCTCAAGTTTTTTATAGTGTTTAATTTATAGCCTTTAATTAAAAATTTTTTCAAAATCTTTGGATTACTGCAAATAACAGCGGAATGGATCGGTGTATTTCCGAACTTCAGCTCAGGTAATGCCAACAGATGCGGTAATTTATCTACTGCATGTTCAATCAGCATATCCGCAATCTTTGCTTCTATTTCCATTTCGGCTTGGACTTTTGGATCTTCTTTTTCATCTTTTTCTAGAAAACGAGCAACTAAATGAAGTGCAACTTCGCCATCACGATTATGCTGCTCGAAAATCTCGGCACCTCCTACATCGGCAATTTCATTAATAACTAATAGTTCTCGATGGAGAATAGCGCGGTGAAGCGCTGAATAATCATCAATACCGGTCTGTAAAAGTATATCTGCGTCTTTTACAAGCAGATTTTTTACAATAGTAGCCTGAGTACGTTTTGTCGCTAACTTTTCTGTCAAGAGTGATAGATTTTCGTGTGTCGTTGCTGTTGACACAAACTCTGTAACCGTCACGATTGCTTTACTTTCAATAGCTGCTACTAAAGGAATAATTTCACCACGATAGCTTATGTCTTTTCCATTTTGCGTCACTGTAGTTAGAACATCACTATTACCTAAATTGGGATCAGCGCCATAACCTAATAATGTATTGACTGCACCTAGCTTCAGTTGACTGCACGCATCGTACAAAGGGGTTTTATGATGAATATCTTTACGATTAATCTCATGATGGTTTTCTACAAGAAAGCTAATTAATTCTAAATTTCCTTCTGCAGCCGCAACATGCAAAAAAGATTTACCTTCACTATTTAAAACAAAAAAACCTTTTAGAAAAGGATCTGCTGCTAAATTAGCCCATGGGTTCGAAACATGGAGGGAAGGTCTATTTCTGTGCATTACCAGATAAAGAATCAATGCTTTATATTTTATACTAAATTCAGTATCGGATAATTGTTGATAAGGCATATTTTCTCTTATTAAAATATTATTTTCAATCTAAAATAGGTGGCGCAATATAACGATAATTGTTAATTTTGACTAGTATTTTAAATATTTTAAAAAAATTAAATAAAATAATTTAAAAAATATTACATTACCATCATTTCTGTCACATCTGACATCTTGGTATAATACAATCGCGATTTACAAAAAAATGAAGCATTAAGGGAGCTTTATGCCAAGGCAATTTATACAAGCGGTTGCAAAAAAAGAAAATAGTCATTTTTGTCGGATTTTATCGGATGTTATCACCGAAAAAGAAGGACCCAAATTACAAAATAAAAGTCTTTTAATCCAATTGTTAATCCTTAAAATCTATCAACCGAACCAATTTAAAGAAATCAAAGGCGGTCATTCCAATGATACCTATCATTATCTAACTGAAAATCTGGTGTTACGTTTTCCAAAAGTTTATAGCCCCTTATTTCCTGATGCATCGATAGAAATACAAAACCTTAGGTTAGCGAGATTACTCAATTTAACGCCCTTAAAAATAATTGCTTATTATACTAAATACAGTTTCTTGGTAACAGAATTTGTTTCAAACAATCAATCCTTATCCGCTGCTGAATTCAAAAAACCCAATAAATTAATTGCTTTGGCGCGTACAGTTAAAAATTTACATTATTCGGAGTTTAACTTCAAAAGAAATTCAGAAACGGGTATTTCTTTTATCGATGAAGCATCGCAATGTTTTCAAACCATTCTACCTATCTTAAATAAAAAAGATCATCGCTTATTAAAAAAACTAATAGGTATTAAAAATTTTCTGGCAAAGTCAAAAGTTTTATTTCCATCACATGGAGATCTACATCATCTTAATATCATCGAAAGCAACGGATATCTGCAATTAATGGATTGGGAACTTTCTAGTATGGAAGATCCTGCCTACGATATTTCTAGGTTATTTTGTGTGACTGGATTTAACTTTGAGCAAAAAGAGCTTTTTTTAAAAACCTATAAGCATGCCTATATCAATTTATCAGATGGTGATATCAAAAAATTAATAAAAAGAATATTTTTATATGAATCTCTAAATCTTTATTCAATTGTCACTTGGGCAAAATATGTAATGCCTAATTTTTACGATGCTGAGCAAATCTTACTAAAAGAAACTATTAAGCACTATAGTCAAAAAGATAGTCTAATTCGTTATTAATTGATATCTCTTTCAACGCGTCATTGTAGCTAGAACTAACTACGTAAATCATTTAATTTACAAAAAAATGCACGCATCGTTTTACTGACATACCACAAACTTTGACACGATCTTTTTTTCTTAACAATTGGATAGCGCTGATCGAGTTGATACAGTTGTACGGCTAAATTATGTTCGGCTAAATGCTCAGAAAATTGATGCGACCCATCACCTTTTGCCACAAAATATAAATTTTGACTATGATCCGGATGCAAAGCAGCAGTAATAGAAGCAAAACTGGGGCTGCCTATCGGAGTCGGTGGCAAACCTCTGCGCGTATACGTATTGTAGGGTGTATCTTTACGGAGATCTTCAATAGTTAACTTACCGGTATAATGCGCACCTAAACCATAAATAATACTGGCGTCGATTTGTAAGGGGATCCCCTCCCGCAAACGCCGCACGATCACGCCGGCAATCATTGGCCGTTCTTTAGCAACCGCAGTTTCTTTTTCCACTAAGGATGCTGCAATCAATGCTTGGTACGGTGTTTTATAGGGTAAATCAGTGGCACGATCCTTCCACGCAGCCTGTAGTTTCTTTTCTAATAATTGATAGGACCATTTTAATAAATCACTATCATTCACGCCTGCGCTAAAATAATACGTGGCTGGATAAAATAAACCTTCGGGATTCTGCGCGGGTAAGCCCAAATTAGTTAAGAGTTGTTCCGAAGAAACATGTTTAAGCTGATGTTTAACAAAGTCTATGTTATTCAACGCACTAATTAATTGTTGAAATGTCCAGCCTTCAACAATCGTAAAACGGTGAAAAATAGCTTTCCCAGCTAACATTTGATTCAACAACTGACTGGGTGTCGTTCCCGGATCAAACTGATATTCCCCCGTTTTTAATTTATTCGTCGCCCCTTTTATATATGCTAAAAATAAAAAATAACGCGGATGTGGCATGTCACCTAATTTTTGTAAATCTGCAACTAAGCGATGTACGGATGAACCGGGTGCAAAAACGATGTGTATCGTTTGTGTTGGATTTAAAGGTGATTGTAAAAAACGATGATAATGCGTGACAAAATAACTACATAAAAAAACGACAATCAGAATGACTAATGCAATCAAGTTCAATCTTTTAGACATAAGATTTCTTCCGAAACTATGTAATTTGCTTGATTTCATTGTTGAACATGGGCTCCGGGTCCGCACTTACCTCATGCAAACTCCAGTACTCGCCAGTCGTTTGCCGCGAACTTAAGCAAATTCCTGTGTTTCCAAAGAAGTCTCATAATCGTGCAAAAAGCAAGGATGCATTCGTTCCACCAAATCCAAAAGAATTAGAGAGTGCATAATCCATTTTTAATTCTTGTGGAACATTCGGTACAAAATTCAGATCAACAAAATCATCATCGGGTATATTCAGCTCAGGGGGATTTCCTGGATTATCTAAATTAATGGTCGGTGGTGCCTTTTGGTCTTTCAATGCCAAAATGGTAAAAATAGCTTCCACTGCACCCGCCGCTCCTAGCAAATGGCCGGTCATCGATTTAGTCGAGCTGATTGCCATCTTTTTGGCATAATCGCCAAATACACGGCGGATGGCTCTTAGTTCTAAATAATCGCCTTGCAAGGTCGAGGTGGCATGCGCATTGATATAAGCCACTTTTTCCTTATCGATATTCGCATCATGTAAAGTATTCAACATCGCCGTCATCGCACCCTGCCCGTCGGGCGCTGGGCTGGTCATATGAAAAGCGTCAGCACTCATACCAAAACCCACGAGTTCGGCGTAGATCGGTGCATTGCGTTGTTTAGCACGCTCATATTCTTCTAAAACTAAAATACCCGCGCCGTCACCTAATACAAAGCCATCACGCGCTTTATCCCATGGACGACTGGCTGCTTGCGGATCTTTATTCCGATTAGATAAGGCCCGGCACGCAGCAAATCCACCTAAACCTAAAGGTGTGGTCGCCATTTCCGAACCACCAACGACCATCACATCGGCATCACCATATAAAATAGTGCGCGCTCCTAAACCGATATTGTGTGTGCCCGTGGTACAAGCCGTTACTACGGCAATATTCGGGCCTCGCAGTCCATAACGTATCGAAATTTGGCCAGCCAACATATTGGTAATGGCACCCGGTATAAAAAAAGGAGAAATTTTCCGTGGACCACCTTGTTCTAATCGTGAGTGATTTTCTTCAATAAAAGGTAAACCGCCAATTCCAGAGCCTACTGCAACACCGATCCGGTCAGCGTTTTTTTCAGTCACTTCGAGTTTTGAATCCGTCATCGCTTCCAGCGCTGCCGCTAAACCATATTGAATAAATAAATCCATTTTACGACCATCTTTTGGCGTAATACCATAATTTTCTGCTTGAAAATCGCGCACGCTCGCAGATATTTGACAGGGAAAAGTAGAAACATCAAATTGGGTGATAGTGGTTACTCCACTTTTGCCAGCCAATATCGCTTCCCAGGTTGTTTTGGTGTTCAAACCTAATGGCGTCATCATGCCGACACCGGTTACTACGATACGTCGCTTTTTCTTCACGTTATTTTTCCCCCTTCAAATGAAACTGACCTATATACTCTTCGCATTTGAGTTTTTGTCTGTTTTGCCGCAGATACTTAATTCTCTTCGCGGCAATGACAAAACACAATGGGTGTGAGCCTATATTTAGATGGAATTTATTATTCGTTGTGTTCTGAGTCTTCCGTTTCAGCTTGATGTTGTTTAATATAATCAACTGCTTGCTGAATGGTACGAATTTTTTCAGCTTCTTCATCTGGAATTTCGGTTTCGAACTCTTCTTCTAAAGCCATAACTAATTCTACGGTGTCTAAAGAATCGGCGCCCAGATCATCAACAAAAGAAGCTTCCATGGTCGCTTCTCCTTCACTTATCTCAAGTTGATCAATTACTACCTTCTTGACACGCTCTTCAATTGTACTCACTGAGAATCTCCCCTATTTAATATAAATAAAACCTGTCGCTTAGTTTATTCAATTCCTGAATGAACGCAAGCCACTTTAATTAATTTAAGCAATTAAGTTTAGCCGCTTATAAAACTAAACTTACTTTGCAAAGCTATTCTGATCAATTCATATACATTCCGCCGTTGACATGCAACGTGTTGCCGGTCACATAAGCAGCCCAATCCGAGGCTAAAAAGACGCATGCGTGAGCAATATCCTGCGCACTGCCCAAACGTTTGACTGGAATTTTTTCCATCAACAAAGTGCGTTGATTTTCATTTAATTGACTCGTCATATCGGTAGCTATAAATCCTGGCGCCACAACATTCGCAGTAATATTCCGCGTTGCCACTTCTTGTGCCAATGCTTTAGTAAAGCCAATTAATCCTGCTTTTGCCGCCGCATAATTGGCCTGACCAGGATTTCCGGTACACCCTACTATAGAAGAAATATTAATAATACGTCCAGATTGTGCTTTTAGCATCGGCTTCAAACACAACTGCGTTAGTTTAAAAACAGCACTTAGATTAGTCTCTAACACGGCATTCCATTCATCGGCCTTCATGCGCAATAACAGATTATCACGAGTAATACCCGCATTATTTATCAATATATTAGGAGATCCAAACGTTTGTAATTCCGTCATTAAATTTTTTATTGATGCATCATCATTTAAATTTAAGACGAAACCTTTTCCTTTCAATCCTTGATCTAGTAATGCGTGAGAAATTTTTTCTGCACCGGCAGCACTGGTAGCCGTTCCAGCAACCAGTGCACCTTGTTGTGCCATTGCAACCGCAATCGCTGCACCAATACCACGGCTAGCACCTGTTATCAGGGCTACTTTATCTTTTAATAACATAAAACTATCCTTAACTGATTAAAGCTTCTTGTAGAATTTCTGGATCCCGTAATGAGAGTGTGGATATCGATGTGATACGTTTATTCAAACCTGCTAACACTTTACCTGGACCACATTCAATCATTTCTTCAATGCCACGCTTCTCAAGTTCTTGTATTATTTCTACCCAACGCACTGGATTGTATAATTGTTCGACTAATGCTTTTTTTATCAAATTTGGATCATGTTCGATAGCGACATCGACATTATTAATTATAGGGATATGCGGCACAGAAATATGAATGGTCTCCAATGTTTCGGCTAAATGTTTTGCAGCGGGTTTCATTAAAGCACAATGCGATGGAACACTAACGGGAATCAGCTTCGCTAATTTAGCGCCTGCTTGTTTAGCCTGTTCAAGCAAGCGTTGCACCGCAGCCGCATCTCCGGCCACCACCGTTTGACCGATGGAATTGTAATTAGCGGGCGATAAAACTTGGCCTTCGGCTAGCGACTCACACAATGCCTGTATTTTATCATTATCTAAACCCACGATAGCCGCCATCGCGCCTACGCCGGGTGGAACCGCTGCTTGCATTAAGCGTCCTCGTTCAGCCACCAAACGTACCGCTGTCATAAAATCTAATGCCCCACCACATACTAAAGCAGAATATTCACCTAAGCTATGACCTGCCATAAAGGTCGGTTTGAGACCCCGCTGTTGCTGCCAAACACGCCATAAAGCCACACTGGCTGCTAATAAAGCGGGTTGGGTGTTTTCTGTTTGATTGAGTGCGGCTTCTGGACCGTCTTGACACAATTCCCATAGGTCAAATTTTAAGACGTATGAAGCCTCTATAAATGTGTCTTGAATGATAGAAAACTCTTTAGCAAATTCCGCTAACATTCCTAATGTTTGTGAACCCTGTCCCGGAAAAATAAATGCAATTTTTTTAGCCATAATTATTTATTCATTCAAATTAAACATAATAAATCAAATAAGAGACGATAATTTTTCGTTAGAGGGCATCTAAAATTGTATTAGGCTGAGACAAAAAACAGTGCTTTTTAGCCAGCATCGTGCAATTAAGACGCCCGCTTAGTAGCGCACTAAAGCCGAACCCCATGTTAACCCTGCACCAAAACTTTCCATTAATAATAATTGGCCTCGTTGGATGCGACCATCACGCACGGCGACATCTAAGGCTAACGGAATAGAAGCAGCTGATGTATTGCCATGTTGATCTAATGTAACCACAACATGTTGCATAGTCATTTTAAGTTTATTCGCCATTGCTTGAATAATGCGCAAATTGGCCTGATGTGGAATTAACCAATCAATATCTTTTTTATTTATTTTATTCGCGGCTAAAGTTTCTTCTAATACTGCACTTAATTTCTTCACTGCAATTTTAAATACATCACTGCCTTGCATTGTAAGATGTGGAATATCACCTTTTTTCAAACCGGTGCTCAATGATAATAAATTTTGATAAGAACCCGCCGCATGCAGATGTGCAGAAATAATGCCAGGTTCATTAGCGGCTTGTAATACCACAGCACCCGCGCCATCACCAAATAAAATACAGGTGGATCGATCTTCCCAATTAATAATATTCGACATGCTTTCACTGCCTATGACGAGTGCAGTCTGAATGACACCGTTACGAATGAACTGATCCGCAACACTCAATGCATAATTAAAGCCGGCACAGGCCGCTACAATATCAAAGGCCGGACAACCATCTTCACCCAATGCCGCTTGAACTAAACAGGCTGTGCTAGGAAAAAATTTATCGGGTGTACTTGTAGCAACAATAATTAATTGTATCTCTTTAGCCGATAACTTAGCCGCTTCCAAGGCATTTTTAGCCGCCGCAGTGGCCATGCTCGCTGTGCTATCGTTAGGACCAATAATATGACGCTCACGTATGCCGGTACGTTCAACTATCCACTCATTCGTGGTAGCCACCATCTTCTCAAGTTCGGCATTCGTTAATATTCTTTCCGGTAAATAACTACCCGTGCCTGCAATACGTGAATATTTCATAAAGACTGTTCAGATTCCTTCAATAAACCGGTCACTTGTTCTCTTATACGTTCAGGGATATTTTTTTGTACTTCTAGGATCGCTTCATTAATCGCATTTTTGAAAGCCAATATATTGGCACTACCATGACTTTTAATCACAATGCCGCGCAAACCGACTAAGCTTGCACCGTTATAATGGGCTGGATCAAATTGTTTACGTAATCCTTTTAATACATGTAGAGCCATTAATCCGGAGAGACGCGAAAACCAATTACGATTAAACGCTAATTTAATATAGTGACCCATTAATTTTGCCACACCCTCTGTCACTTTCAATGCTACATTGCCCACAAAACCATCACAGACGATGACATCTGCCAAACCTTGATAAATCTCATCGCCTTCGATGTAACCAATATAATTGATATGCGCATTCTTCAATAATTCAGCGGCTTTTTTAACTTGTTCATTCCCTTTAATTTCTTCAGCGCCAATATTCAATAAGGCGACACGCGGACTGGGAATATTGTCGATCTCAGAACTTAATATCGAACCCATAACGGCAAATTGCAGTAGATGTTCAACCTCTGTATCCACATTCGCGCCCAAATCTAAAACGCGTACTTTGGTTTGTTCTTTCATGGTAGGGAGCATGGCACTGATAGCCGGTCTATCGATGCCGGGGATAGTTTTCAGTACAAAACGGGCGGTTGCCATCAATGCGCCGGTATTGCCAGCGCTCACGCAAGCCTGCGCTTCGCCTTCTTTAACTAAATTAATCGCAACGCGCATTGAAGAATCTTTTTTATTGCGCAGTGCTAAAGCCGGAGGTTCGTCCATCGATACGACCTGAGTAGCCCCGTGTAGCGTCAATTGACTCGCTGCAGGCTTAATTTTTACCAGTTTTAGCTGCTTTTGCAACTCAGTCAAATCACCGACAAGAATAATATGTAGCTGAGGCTCTTCCTGTAATGCTAAAAGCACAGCGGGGACTATCACGGAGGGACCGTAGTCGCCCCCCATAGCATCTATAGCCAGAGTATAACGAGACATTTTAAGGTGTTATTCCTTAGCTTTTAGTACCTTTTTTCCACGATAATAGCCATCTTTGGTAACGTGGTGACGAATATGAGTTTCTCCACTGGTTGCATCAATGGAAATAGCCGGCGAAGTTAATGCATCATGCGCACGGCGCATGTTTCTTTTGGAACGGGATTTACGTGATTTTTGGACTGCCATGATGGCCCTCTTATTTAAGCAATTCTAAAAAACGCATATTATGCGGTCTAGTGGTCGAAAAAACAACCGGCGTTTTTTCTATTAAGGATTTACTACTAAGCCTTGATATTTCATTAACAATTGTTCTGGGGTTTCTTGATATTCGGGATTAATGACAATGCAAGCGACAGGACAAACCTCAACACATTGCGGAGCATCAAAATGACCTACACATTCGGTACATTTGTTCGGCTTAATTTCATAGATTAACTCACCCTGGATGATGGCTTCATTCGGGCATTCGGGTTCGCAGACATCACAATTGATACAATCATCGGTTATTAATAATGCCATACTTCTCTCAGCTTATTGTTTGCTTAAATTTAGTTTGTAAAGCCTCGGCAACTACCACCGGTACAAACTGTGCCACATTACCCCCAAAACTCGCAATTTCTCTGACTAAATTAGCCGAAATGAAGGAATGTTGTTCGGCAGGAGTTAAAAATAAGGTTTCTAAATCAGGCATCATTTTTCGATTCATACTCGCCAATTGAAATTCATACTCAAAATCAGAAACTGCGCGCAGACCGCGCAGAATAACCCGCGCATTATATTCCTTTGCACAGTTAATGAGTAAACCATCAAATCCATGCACCTGTACATTGTTTAAATCTTTTAATACCGCTTGCGCTAAAGCAATACGTTCATCGACAGAAAATGCCGGGGCTTTACTCGGATTCTTCGCCACAGCGACAATCACATTTTCAAACAAACGTGCCGCCCGTTGCACTAAATCGACATGGCCGTTGGTCATTGGATCAAAAGTACCGGGATAAATAACTTTAGTTTTCATCACACCTATACCTCTTGCATTAACCGTGCACACCAAAGAAAAATCCTAAAAATATCAAACCACCTACCCATGCATTATTCAAAAAAGCTTTAAAACACGCTTTAGGTTTTCGATCTTTAATTAAATAATATTGATAAATAAAAAAGCCAATTACCAATACCAACATCACATAATAAATCATGCTCAACTTTAAGCAGAGGCCAATGATACTTAACAACAAAACAAAACCACACTCTAACGCGACAATAAATTTCACATCGTGAGGCCCCAAGGCGATAGCGCTGGATTTAATGCCTACACGTTTGTCATCCTCTCTATCCACCATGGCATAAATGGTATCATAGGCGACACACCAAGCATAAGCGGCCAAAAACAACAGCCAAGCTATGCTCGGTATTTTTCCAGTTTCTGCAGCAAAAGCTATTAAGATAGACCATGCGCCAAATACGATACCTAAAAATAACTGCGGCCAGGCGATATAACGTTTGGTAAACGGATAGAGTGCAATCATTCCTGCAGCGATTACCGCCAACTCTATGCTTAGGCGATTAAGTTGATAAACTACAAGAAACGTTAATAATGTCAAAACGATTAATATCAACACGGCTTCTTGCAAACTCACTGCGCCTGTCGTTAAAGGTCGATGCTGGGTTCTTGTCACAAAACCATCCAGATTTCTATCGGCGATATCATTCATCACGCAACCCAGTGATCGCGTGAGCAATGCTCCAATCATAAATAAAGCAAGGATTTTAAAATCTATTGCGCCCGCACGCGCAATCCACAACGCCCATAGTGCAGGCCATAACAATAAAAAAATTCCTATCGGTTGATGTAAACGAAGTAAGGCGAAATAAGCTCGCCAGCGCGGTAGGTAGTTCATGCCGCTTATCGTATAATAGGATATCTTCATTCACAAGGAGCGTTGTTCATGTTGAAAAAAATCAGGACAAAGATACTTTTCATTTTTTCTTTTAGTTTTCCCGTTTTAGCCAGCGCATCAATTCCTGGATTTTATCTCTTAGGCCAGCTCGGCACAGCCGACACTCATCAAGAAGCCAGCAACGCCGCTGCACTTTCGATTAACAGTAAAATGGCTTTCACAGGTCGCATCGCCGGTGGCTATCAATTTAATCAAAATGTTGCTTTTGAAATGGGTTACACCCGCTTTTCGGATGTCGATTTTTCTGGGGTCGGTGGTGTGCCAGGCGCAAATGTTTCTTTAAGTGAAAAAGCCATCGATTTTATGGCGAAACCGATGTTACCTATTTCGAGTAATGTGAATCTTTATGCCAAATTAGGTATAGCCTATCTTAAAGCCAATGGTTCTGCTGTCGTGAATGGCCATAATTACTTAGGTTATTCCGATAGTTGGAACCCCAGTTTCGGTGTCGGTCTTAGTTATGATATTACACCATTTGTACCCATCGACTTAGCTTGGACACGCATCCAAAGTGTCGGAGGCGGTAACAACATACCCAGTACCGACTTTTATTCTATCGGTTTGGCGTATTATTTTGGTTAATGCGTTTGTATTTAAAATATGTAGTTTACTTTATCTGCAAAACATAATTTTGCTAAACTATTTTTAACTCGTTAAACTTTTATTAGGAAGCATTATGCTAAAAAGAAGTACAAGTACCTTACTACTGGCTAGCGCTATTCTCGGTATCACGCAAAACGCGCAAGCTGAAATGCCAGGTTTTTATGCGGGCGCTCAACTCGGTTATGCAAATAATCATATCAATACCACTGATTTAGTAACAGTCAATAACGGAACTTCGCCCGTACCCTTACCCGGTCTAAATAATATTTTGTTAACGTATCGTCTTAGTTTTGGTTATCAATTTGATCAACATTGGGCGATGGAGTTTGGTTATCGTCATTTTAATAACTCTGACACATCAATCGGTACTAATAATTACATCGCCAATGCATCGACTAAATCCAGTGCATTTGACTTAACGGCAAAAGGTATACTTCCTGTCACCTGTAAATTAGCACTCTACGCAAAATTAGGTGTTGCTTATCTACGACCTAATGCGCAAGGAGCAGTACGCATCTTCAATCCATCCTATTCTGGCACCATGAATAGCTATTCTAAAACTTTAGAACCGACGTTTGGCTTAGGCATCAGTTACGCACTGAAACCGAATGTTCCCGTCGAATTTTCTTGGAATCGCATTCAAAAAATGGGTGGCAGTAATCATGCACCGAGCAGTGATTTTTATTCACTCGGCGTGTCGTATTATTTTGGATAACGATAAACTATTTAGTGAATAATTTTTTTTGGATTTGCTTAGGTTATCCCTAACAAATTGACATTTAATCGTATTAAAGATTAAATAGTACGCTCTAATAATAAAATTTCCTTGGAGAAAATAATAACAATGTTAAAAAAAATACTCATTACTAGCGTATTAACCGCTAGTGCATGTGCTGTGATAAACGCGAATGCGGCACTTCCTGTGGGTTTATATGTCAATGGTCAGGTCGGTTATGCTGATACAAACATGAAAAAATCGCAAGTAAAAAATAACGGTGCTAATTTTGCAAACGACGGACTGGCAGGTCGTTTAGCCATTGGTTATAAAGTCACGCCTAATTTTGCTTTAGAATTAGGATACTTACAATTATCCAATGCAGAGTTTAATATAGGTGCAAGTAGCTTTTCCAATAATCAAGATGCCATTGATGTTGCTGCCAAAGGTATCTTGCCTATTACCAACAATGTAAATATCTACGGTAAATTAGGCGTTGCGCACTTAACCACTGAATTAAAAGGAAAAAATGCTGCAGGCAAAACCCTTGATCTCAATACCGCGCAAGGTATCAGCAAACACCAATGGGCGCCAGAAATTGCTATTGGTATGGGTTACGACATTACACCTAATGTCACTGTAGATACCTCTTTAACCCACATCCAAACCCTGGGAGATAATCGCCCTGGTAACATCGACTTCCTAGCTGTCGGTGTCGGCTATAACTTCGGCTAAACACACACTTAACTAGTTATTTGATTAGCTAGTTAAGTTTCTTTACAGAGATTACGCCCAAATTTTAAGCATTTACTTTGACAGTAATGGTATATTGTTTTATAACGCCTTTTGTCTTCAATATTAGAAAATATTATGTTAATCCAGGTAATTATTTCTAGCGTAAGGCCTAATCGTATAGGTAGCCAAATCGCGGAATATGTTGCTCATTTTATTTCTCAAACAGCTATACATAACGTTGAGCTTGTCGATTTAGCAGAATGGTATCTGCCTCTTAACAATGAACCAGGATTACCTGCGAATAAAGAATATCTGCAACCGCATACGAAGCAATAGAGCGACAAAATTGCCTCGGGTGATGCCTACGTCTTTGTGCTACCTCAGTATAATTGGGGATATCCTGCATCACTAAAAAATGCGATAGAGCATCTCTATCATGAATGGAGAGATAAGCCTGCTGCTGTAGTGAGCTATGCCAATCGCGGCGGAGGAAAAGCTGCAACACAATTAAAGCAAGTTCTTCAGGGAGTTCATATGCAAACTCTTCAAAATGGGGTTGAAATCCCGCTATCTCAATTAACGTTTGACAAGCAAGGACGTATTGAAAAACCCGAGGAATCTCTTTACGTTTTTAATAAAGATTTACTTAATTTAAAAAGTGAACTTTTCTCTGTACTAAAAGCCAGATCCAAATTAGTTTAAATTTTTTTACGCCACAAAAAACCCGTTGCAAAGATTTCAAATAAACTTCGATAGCAAATAGACCGAATGATCCGATCCGCTTTATTTTTCTTATAATCCTTTATAGCGACGATAACATGTAACGCCTAGTAACTTCTTGGGTATTAAGCATAAATTCTCCTCAATTTATGAGTATTATCAATTAAGTGTATAAAAATATTTTTAATTTTTAGTCGCGTTTAGTCCATAAACCCTTTCTTTTTTATATTAGTTTTCTTTGTAGAAGCTGTTATCTTAATCAAAATAATAAAAAAATAAAGTTTGCATCAAATTATTTTTTCTCTGATTAAATGAAATATAAAGATGTGAAATTAAAAGAAAATTTTTTGCAGAGAACAAGTTGACAAAAAAACAATCTGATTGTTTAATAGTTGCTCGTTTGACTAGTTAAACTCTTCAGGAGAATAATAACAATGTTTAAAAAAGTTCTAAGTACAACTGTGTTAAGTGTTTCTGTGTTAGCGGCAATGACTGCAAATGCTGCTGCACCTGGCATTTATGTTACTGGCCAAGTTGGATACGCTAATAACAGCATGAAAATTGAAACAAAGGATAATATTCCAAATAACGATATCTCCAAAGCAGGTGTGGCTGGCCGAGTCGCCATTGGTTATCAATTTAATCAAAACTTTGCTTTAGAAGCAGGTTATTTTCGTACCGCGCAAAAAAAAGCAACACTTGTTGATATTACACCTTCTTGGATTCCCAAGGGGACTCCAAAAGTAGCTATAGGTAACTTATCCTACGATCAAGATGCAATTGATTTCGTTGCTAAAGGAATTCTCCCTGTGAGCACCAACGTTAATTTGTATGGTAAATTAGGTGTTGCCTACCTTACAACGGATGCTAAGTTCAATTCGAGTGATAAAGGATTCGATCCTATGCTTGATAATATTGCTAAGAGAAAATTTGCGCCAGAAGCCGCTATTGGCGTGAGTTACGATATTACACCTAATGTCTCATTAGATACTTCTTGGACTCACATTCATCCTATAGGAAGAAACAGACCTGGTAATATCAATTTTATTGCTGTCGGTCTTGGCTACAACTTTGGCTAAACCTTCGTTTAGACCATAACTTCAATAAAAACCCCTTTTTTAAGGGGTTTTTCTTTTTTTTCATTAGAAAAATGAATTTTTAGAAATTTCCTATAAAAATAGTCCTTTGGATGACAAATTTAGGACTTTTTGTTTAATTATCCATTTAAACATATTGCTTATTTTTTAGACAAATGATATAAAAGGTCTTTAATTTAACTAGTTAAATTCTTATGAGGAAAATAATAATATGTTTAAACGTATAATATCAGTAAGCGTACTCGGCGTTTCCGCGCTCGGTATGATGGCTGCCAATGCAACGACCCCAGGCGTTTATGTTGAAGGACAAGTTGGTTATGCCAACACCGGAAAACACTTTGTAAAGCCTTTCCCTTCTTCAGGAAAAGTTTCTTCCAAATATCAAGGTGGTTTAGCAGGTCGTTTGGCGATCGGCTATCAATTTAACCCTAATTGGGCAGTTGAAATGGGATATTTACAATTAGCTCAGCAAAAAGCTGATGTAAAATCAAATATTGCAAAGCAATCTGTCACACTTGACCAACATGCTTTTGATGTCGTTGGAAAGGGTATTCTTCCTATTAACAATAAGTTTGATATTTATGCTAAAGCAGGTATGGCTTATCTAGTAAACGACCTAAAAGCTGATGTAGTGAGTGGACAATCTATTGTTGCACCATTGGCTAAACATAGCTGGGCTCCTGAAGCAGGTGTAGGTGTTACTTATAATATAAGCTCTAATGTGTTTATTGATACTGCTTTTACGCATATTCAACCCATTGGTAAAAATAGACCAAATAACATCAATATGGCCACTATTGGTTTAGGATTTACTTTCGGTTAATTTTGTTTAAACCAACATTCTGTTTGTTTAAAACCCCTGCTCCAGGGGTTTTTTTTGGTTCTTTTGCCGCTTGTGGACCCATCTTTAGGCCTATTTCATTCCCATATATCAATAAAATTAATAACAAAGTTGACAACTATTTATTCAAATGATAGAAATGTCGGCTGTTTAACTAGTTAAATTCTTACGAGGAAAATAATAATATGTTTAAAAAAATAATCGCAGTGAGCGTATTTGGCGTTTCGGCGCTGGGTATGATGGCTGCTAATGCAACAACTAATGGTGTGTATGTCACTGGCCAGCTCGGTTATGCAGCTTCGCATATGAAAAATGAACTGTCTTTTGATCAAATTCCTGGTGCCCTCAACCTGAAACCTAAACCTATGCCTAATGGTGGTTTAGCTGGACGCTTAGCAATTGGTTATCAATTCAACCCTAACCTAGCTATTGAATTAGGTTATTTACAAATGTCCAAACTCGTATCGATTAGTCCTAAAAGCCGCCCCACGGGTTACTATCCTGAGCAATCACTCGCATTAAGACAAAATGCCGTTGATGTAGCTGCTAAGGGCATTCTGCCTATTAATGATAAATTTAATGTTTATGGTAAATTAGGTGTTGCTTATTTAACCACTGAAATTACTTTCTCGGAAGACTCTAAATCCGAATCTTATAATAGAAAACTGGGTATCGCTAATCATAAATGGGCACCTGAAGCAGGTATTGGTGCCAGTTATAATATAACCCCTAATGCTTTTGTAGATACATCATGGACACATATCCAACCTATCGGTGGAAAAAACAAACCCGG